>MDTG01247118.1_pt1 | contig 30767 bp, 25 predicted proteins | sample 811421 | NCBI WGS metagenome assembly MDTG01 (sample SAMN05326645, study PRJNA326480) | marine metagenome | isolation source: seawater | place: Pacific Ocean: South East | collected 2011
ATAATCTGAATGAATCTCTGAAATCTCCAAAACAGGAGGCTCTGTAATCTCTACTGTAATATCTATCGAACAGCCATTCTCATCTGTTGCAATCACTGTGTATGTACCGGGAGCTAAATTATCTAAATCTTCTACTATGGAACCATTTGACCAAGCATAAGTATAAATACCTGTTCCTCCTAATACTGTAATATCAATAAAACCATCTGTCGAACCATTACACGAAACGCCATAACCTGTATAATCTGAATGAATCTCTGAAATCTCCAAAACAGGAGGCTCTGTAATGTCTACTGTAATATCTATCGAACAGCCATTCTCATCTGTTGCAATCACTGTGTATGTACCAATAGGTATCTTAGACAGGTCCTCAATTATTGAACCATTTGACCAAGCATAAGTATAAATACCTGTTCCTCCTAATACTGTAATATCAATAAAACCATCTGAAGCTCCATTACATGAAACTCCCCAACCTGTATAATCTGAATGAATCTCTGATATCTCCAAAACAGGAGGCTCTGTAATATCTACTGTAATATCTGCGACACAACCATTCTCATCTGTAACTGACATGGAATATGTTCCAGGACCAATATTAAACAAATCTACATTCGTGGCACCATTTGACCAAGGAGAATAAGTATAGCTGCCAACACCCCCAACAACTGTGATATCAATAAAACCATCACCAGAGCCATTACAGGAAACTCCCCAACCTGTATAATCTGAATGAATCTCTGATATTTCTAAAGGGTCTGGCTCTGTAATATCTACTGTAATATCTACAAAACAACCATTTTCATCTGTTACAGTCACTGTATATGTACCAGCGCTAATATTTAATAGATCTTCACTTGTAGCACCATTGGACCAATCATACGTATATACACCTGTTCCTCCTAGCACTGTGATATCAATAAAGCCATCTGAACCACCATTACACGAAACTCCATAACCTAAATAATCAGAATGAATCTCTGATATCTCTAAAACAGGAGGCTCTGTAATTTCTACTGTCACATCTACAACACAGCCATTTTCATCTGTTGCAGTCACTGTATATGTGTCAGGGCCTAAATTATCTAAATCTTCAACTATTGAACCATTTGACCAATCATATGTATACACACCTGTCCCCCCTACTACTGTGATATCAATAAAGCCATCTGAAGCTCCATTACATGAAATACCCCAACCTGTATAATCTGAATGAAACTCTGATATTTCTAAAAGAGGAGGTTCTGTAATTTCTGCAGAAATATCTATAGTACAACCATTTGAATCAGTAACAATAACCTCATATATCCCAGGAGAAAGATCAAAGATATCCTGAGTAGTAGCACCATTAGACCATGCATAAGTATATTCACCTGTTCCTCCTATTACAGTAATATTAATAAACCCATCACTAGATCCATTACATGATACACCATAACCCGTATAATTAGAATGAATCTCTGAAATTAATAAAATAGGAGGCTCTGTAATCTCTATATCCGCAGATAAAGAAGAACAAGCATTTTCATCTGTCACTAATACAGAATAAAAACCGGGACCAAGACCATCTAAATCTTCACTAGTAGAGCCATCGGACCATTCATAAGTATAGAGACCACTAACTCCTCCACCTGTAACTGTTAAATCAATTCCTCCATCGTTAGCCCCATTACAACTTATATTATAACCATTATAGTCAGTTGATTCAGCCGTGAAACTCAGAGAAGGAAAAATATTTAAATCAAAAGAACCTTCTGAACAATTATTTTCATAAGTAATCGTAGCTGTTGTAATATCTGTAGTTGAACTAGGTGTAGGAGCAAAAGAAGGAATAGTTCCGGTTCCAGATGCGGCTAAACCAATTGAGGGGTTATCGTTTGTCCATGTAGCGGCATCATCCATAATAACATCTGCTGTCAACTCTCCAGGACATATATCTTGATCATCAAACGAAATAAAGGGAATCGTAAAATCTACTGTTAATGGGTACATGCCACCACAATCTTCAGTAAATACAGTATTTCCACTAATAATTGTAAACGAAAGTGGAACATTCACAGGTAATCCTGCAAAATCATAATACACCCAATCATTATACATGTTTTCTTCTCCAGGACACCCTATTTCATAGGTCAATGGAGTGGTACAACCTGTAAGATTTTCTGGAATTACATCAATGACTCCTCCCCCTGGAACAGATGTTATGGTTGTAGTCACACCATCAATTGTAACACTTATAGTCATCGTCGTTGTATTTGGATCTTCAGTCCCATGCCAATGTTCTAGCCAAATACGTAAATCGCCTTCACAACTAACACACCATTGTACTTGAACAGAGTGAGCAAATACTTGACCAAGACTACAAAAAAGAATAAAAAAAGTTAGAATTAATCTATTCATGCTTTTATAAAAAGTTCCAATTAATATAAGATATTATCCAACACATTGAATTTCTCGTTAATTTATTAAATACCAATATACTAAATCGTTCTATTTTGAGAAAAATAATCTCTTATAAATCATTTTATATTAAATTTATGGCACTAAATCTTAGAACATGAAAAAAGCTATTATCTTACTTATTATTTCAATCAATGCTGTTTATTCACAAGATTATTTTCAACAAGAAGTAAATTATCAAATTAGTGTCTCATTAAATGATAAGAATCATACCCTAAATGGCTTTTTAAATCTTGAGTATACCAATAATTCTAAAAATACACTAGATGTATTGTGGTTTCATTTATGGCCCAATGCATATAAGGACAATTCAACTGCACTAGGAAAACAAAAATTGGAAGAAGGGGATACAAAATTTTACTATGCCAGTGATGATGAAAGAGGATATATTGATAGCATGGAATTTAAGATAAATGACGATATAATTAATTGGGAATATCATCCAGAACATATTGATATCTGTAAATTGATATTAAAAAATTCACTAAATCCAGGAGAAACAATTAAAATATCAACACCTTTTTTTGTTAAAATACCGGACGCAAAATTTTCTAGGCTAGGACATGTTGAACAATCATATATGATTACACAATGGTACCCTAAACCAGCTGTATATGACAATAATGGATGGCATATTATGCCATATTTAAATCAAGGCGAGTTTTATTCTGAATTTGGAAGTTTTGATGTTAAAATTACACTACCAAGTAATTATATCGTTGGTGCTACTGGTAATCTGCAAAATGAATTGGAAATAAACTATTTAAATAAACTAGCAAAACACACAGATACTATTTCTGTATTTAGTAATGACATGTCATTTCCAAAATCAAATCTAGACACTAAAACTCTACATTACAAAGAGAATAACATACATGATTTTGGATGGTTTGCCGATAAGCGCTTCAATGTATTAAAAGGTTTAGTTGAATTACCATACAGTAAAGACACTGTTACCCTTTGGTGTATGTTTACAAATAATGAAGCTGATCTGTGGAAAAACTCAATTGAATATATGCATGATGCTACTTATTACTACTCACTATGGAATGGAGATTACCCTTATAAACAATGTAGTGCAGTTGATGGCACAATCAGTGCTGGTGGAGGTATGGAATACCCTGGTGTTACTGTGATTGGAGAAATGAATACAGCGAAAGCCTTAGAAGAAGTAATTATGCATGAAGTGGGACACAATTGGTTTTATGGAATGCTAGGTAGTAATGAAAGATCACATCCCTGGATGGATGAAGGTTTAAATACTCATAATGAACTAAGGTATATGAGGACAAAATACCCTGGATTTAATATCTATCTAGATCAATTACCTGAAAAAATTATTAAACTACTAGACCTAGAAGGATATGATGCTAAACAAACTATGTTAGAACTGAACATGATGCTTTCACGGACTGGTCAAGATCAACCTATTGAGCTCCATTCAGAAGAATATACAATGATGAACTATGGTCTTATTGCCTATATGAAAACTGCAATTGTCTTTGATTATCTAATGGCATATCTAGGAGAAGATGTGTATGACGAATGTATGAAAACCTATTTTGAGACATGGAAGTTTAAACATCCAAAACCTGAAAATCTAAAATCTATATTTGAAGAAAAAACAGATAAAAATTTAGATTGGTTTTTTGATGATGTCATCAACACTACAAAACAAATAGATTATGCCATAACAAATCTTAAAAAAGAACAAGATAATTTTATTTTGAGAATAAAAAATAAAGGTGATATCAATAGTCCTTTTGTAGTTAGTGGAATAAAAGATAATAAAGAGTATAATCCTATTTGGATAGAGGGATTTAAAAAAGGGAAAAACATAAAGTATCCATCTTCTAGTATAGATTATGATTATATACAAATTGATTTTAAAGGAGATATTCCTGAGGTAAATAGAAACAACAATATAATTAGAACAAGTGGGATCTTAAAAAAAATTGAACCGGTGAAATATCAACTGCTAGGAAGCATAAATAATGCTCAAAAAACACAAATTTTCTTTATGCCAAATTATGACTGGAACTACTATGACAAATCATTGATTGGCTTAAAATTATACAATAGATTTTTACCCTCAAATGGTTTTTCATATACACTAAGTCCCCTATATAGCATACAACGCAATGCCTTAGGAGGAAACTTAGCCTTTGCATATGAAAAATATAAGCCAGCTAAATTTATTCAAAAATTGAAAGCTGGGCTTTTATATGAGAAATATTCACATCAATATGGAAACAATAATAATACGACAAGTAAGTATAATCGAATTGAACCATTTTTAGAAATTAATTTAACGAAGAAAGCCCCAAGAAGCAAGAAGCAAAGTTTCTTCCGAACAAATTTAATTTATCTTGACAAAGGAGATGAGCAATTACATTTTATAAACACAAAATATACATTCTCCAATAATCAAACTCTAAACCCCTACTCTATTAATATAAATAGTCAATTTGGACAAGACTTACAAAAAGCTAGTGTAACGATGAAATATAAATACGCTATAAATAAAAAAAGAAATATTAAAATTAGAGGTTACTTCGGAATAGCAAACACCAATAATTCAGAATACTACTTAAATATGAGTGCTTGGAATGGTACTAATGACTATACTTTTTCTAATCCATTTTTAGGAAGAAGTGAAACAACAGGCTTACTAAGCCAACAAATTATAGAACAAGAAGGTTTCATTAAACATGAAACAAATATAACCTCGCAGAATATTCTAACTTCTGTAAGTGCTGAGCTTAATTTAAAAAACATAATAAAAATATATGCTGAGGCCGGCACTAACGGAAATGAGTCAGCTTATGGGCTAGGCCTCAAAATACCTTTGTTAAATGGGGCAACTACGTTTTATATACCTCTATTAACAGAGAAAGGATTAATCGAATTTAAAAACACCGAATTTATTAGGTATACTTTCAAACTTAATTTGAGTGATTTTTCATCAATGCTTTAAATTCAATACAGAGTCCTATCTCTTTTCATTAAAAAGACATTGTATATCAGAAACTTCAATAGCACCTAATCATTTATTGAATGATTTATAATTTAGACAATGACAGTCTAGACTGTAAATTTTTTCTAATATTGGTCCAAAATAAATTAAAATCTGCCTGGTGATAACTATTAGATTTATATTTATTGATAAATATATTATTTGGTAATCGAACCCAAACTAATCCTAATTTATTCATAGCTGATACACTTTTTTTTAAACCAATTCTTTGATTTGGAAACAGAACTCCTAAATGATCATGTTTAGCACTCCATCGAGTATCGACACTAAAGTTAATTGGATTAGTAGAGTGGAAATTTTCGCCGAATTTCCAGTTATTTGGATAATATAAATCATTAAAACTGCGCCATGTCATAAAGCAATTAAGGTCATCAGGAGAATCACACAATGGAATAGGAAGTTCATTTTTAGCAATATCCATACCAACTAAATAACTTAAAATCAATCTATTTAATAAATCAGAGTCATTGGCAATATATTCTGAAATTAATCTTTTAGCATGATTTGTACCTTGACTATGAGATGCAATAATAAATTGATCATGCTCACTAATCTCTATAAAATACTGAAATGCAGATAAAACATCTTGATAAGCAAAATCAAACGCTTTATATCCATTGACCGTGTCAGTATATGAATATATATGCATTTCTCTATAATGAGGTGCGTATAACTTAGTAATCCCAGCAAAAACAGAAAGTTGATTTTCTAAACATAAATTAATAGATTGATTCTCTTGAAAATAAGATGTGTCAGCATTCCAACTGGTAGAATTATATAAAGTAGTTGGATGTATATAAAAAACCGAAACATTAAACATTGTATCAGCTTTTATATTATAATTCTTTGGTAGAATATCATTAAAATCATCTAGATCTGATCTGAAGGCCCAATTCTTTTTATCGCTATAGTCCAATTGAAAATTATTGTCAATAAAAAAGTGGCGTTTTGGCGTGGTAGAACTATCTGAATCAATGATATTTTTTTTAATTCCACAAGAATAATTCAAAAGTATAACAATAATAAATAGTGATATTTTTTGCATAGTATTTAAATAATAACAAATTGCCCCATAGAGAAAACTTTAGCCTGACCACCAATAATAACTCTATCAGCTACATCTCTACAATTTAGTCTACCCCCTCTTTCAGATATTTGTAATGCTTTTAAATCTTTCTTACCAAGTTTTGTGGACCAAAAAGGAATTAAAGTACAATGGGCAGATCCTGTCACAGCATCTTCCAAAATTGTAGCTTGTGGAGTAAAATACCTAGAAACAAAATCTACCGAATTTCCTTGTGCAGTAACAATAACACCACCATATCCCAAATTAATCTGATCAAAAAAATTTCTATTAATTGTAACATGTTCAATCTCTTGTTGTGTATCATATACTAACATATAATCACGCGCTTTTAATACTATCTTCGGCTGTATATTTAATGATAGTTGAATTTCTTTAGGCAATAATTCAGGCTTCGCTATTCTTTTAGGAAAATCTAAATAATAAACATTATCTATACACGATACTTTCAGATCCCCACTTATAGTACGAAATAAAATTTCGTTTTCGGGGTAATTTAAAATTTTTTTTAACACATGTGCAGTAGCTAAAGTCGCATGCCCACATAAATCAATTTCAATATCTGGAGTAAACCATCTAAGATGGATATGATCTCCATTATCAATAAAAAATGCAGTTTCAGAAACTGCATTTTCTTTGGCTATCTTTAGAAGGATACTATCTTCAATCCATTGCTGTAAAGGCACAACACAAGCAGGATTACCGCTAAAAAGCTCATTAGTAAAGGCATCTACTTGATAAAGATCAAATTTCATGTAGTTTAATTATAAAGGAAACCTATTTTACAATAAATAGGAAGATGGTCTGAAAATCCACCATACCAGTTTGATCCGCCAAAAGTTCTACTAGGATATTTCTCACCTTCTGAATTGACATACATCATGAAATCCTTTTGAAATGCACCAGCAGATAAGATTTTAGTATTAGAGCTAATAAAGTTTTTAGAAACAATAATCTGATCTAACCAATTCCAATAGCCCTTGTAATTATAAGATCCTTTCTCAGACACTAAATCTGTAGACATTATATTGATATAATCATTTTTTACCAAAATTTCAGAGACACTTTCATTATCTGGGTAATCATTAAAATCTCCCATAATTAAAGTATATTCAGATTCTTGAATATGTAGATTAATATAATCTCTTAGCACTTTTGCCGCAAATACTCTTTTATGATTTGTTTCTTCTTGACCTCCCCATCTCGATGGCCAATGATTAACAAAAACATTTATTACTTCATTTTTAAATTTTAACTTAACATATACAATATCTCGAGTAGATCTATTTGCCTCGGGATTATCAATAGCAATAAATTCATAATTCAATATTTGAAATTTATTATCAAATAACAAGGCACAATCAATGCCCCTAGAATCTGGACTATCTTGATGAATAATTGTATAATTTTTATCAGCAAACACTGGACTTTTTAATAGGTCTTCAATAACAAGTTTATTTTCCACTTCACACAAGCCAATGATATTAGGCATTTGATTATTATTTAAATCTTTTTGCATACTATTAAAGACAGTATTTAATTGTAGTATTTTTTGACTATACCGATCCGTATTCCAAGACTTATCAGATCCCGGGAGGAATGCCTCATCATTAGTATTTGGGTTGTTAATTGTGTCAAACAAATTCTCCAAATTATAGAATACCGCAAATAGATCTTCTTGTGGCTCAACAACTAATATTTTATTATCCTGATTTTGAGAAAATACGAATAATGGAAAGAGTAATAATAATATATTTTTCATGTCTCAAATATACAATTTATAAAAAAGAATAAATTAACATAATTAAAACAATAAAAAATATATCTTAGCATACATGAAAAATATACACATCTTAATCCTGAGCTTATTTTTATGTACAAACTCAATAGCTCAAACAATTATTACCGATAGACCTGACCAAACTGAAAGTTCTTCCGTAATTCCATTTGGCAGTCTCCAAATAGAAAGTGGCATTCTAATAGTAGAAAATCATAACCATAGAGAAAAACAATTATATCTACCAACCACCTTATTTAGACTCGGCTTAACAAATACAATAGAACTAAGAGTATTGAATCAATTTGAATATAAATTATATGAGGACATTTCAATCAATGGCTTTAATAACCTGGAGTGTGGTTTAAAAATTCAATTACTTCAAAAAGAAAATATACAAACAGAATTAGCCTTTTTATCACATATCATATTTCCTACAGCATCTGAATTATTTAATGAAAATGAATTTAGTATAATCAATAAATTATGTGTGTCTCATGCATTCAGTGAAAATATGAGTTTTGGCTATAATATAGGATACAACCATCATAATAATGAAACTGGAGATTTTACATATTCTATAGTTTATGGATATGGAATCAACGAGAAAATGAGTGTCTATATAGAGCCCTATGGAGAAATAATGAGTTTTGAAAAGCATGTCTCAAATATCAATACAGGGATCACATATTTATTAAGGGATAACATCCAACTAGATTACTCTTTTGGCACAGGATTAAACAATCAATTTAATTTTATGTCAATTGGAGGCAGTATAAATGTATTCTAATAAATTAGGAACTACCTAAAAATCCTGTTTACTAAATTCAAAATTTATTTTTTAAAATAATTCAGAATGGATTTTTTTAGGGCAATGTCATTATTAATGTCTTTATTCGAAAAAATGAGCTCTTTGGAATCTTGCGTGTCTTTAATTCGATTTTTAGCGATTTTAACAAATTCATCACTAATTTCAAATCCAATAAAATTTCTATTTAATTTTTTTGCCACTACTGCTGTTGTACCACTACCAGTAAATGGATCTAAAATAAGATCATTTTCTTTACTACCTAATAAAATAATCCTTTCTAATAAGTGTTCTGGCTTTTCTGTAGGATGCTTAGTCAAATGTCTTTGGGCATTAATTTGCCATAAATTTCTCATTTGCTTACCCTGATTTAAAATCTTTCCAAGATCATAATCAAAATAGTATTTCTTAGATTTACTAGCTAGCCATATTAATTCTGTAGAGGGTGCTAATCTAGTTTTTGATAATAATGGTGGAGCATTTCGTTTATACCAAACTATATCATTAATAATCCATAAATTATTATTCTTTAGAATACAGCCTACTGAGGAGTGATTATGTAAAGTCCCTGAAATCCAAATAGTACCATTATCAGAAAGGACCCTGATACATTCCTTAATCCATAAATTATTAAACTCTTCTAAATCGTTAATAATGTCCCACTCTCCTTTATCACAAACAATCGGCTTACCACTTTGCACTGTTTGATTAGATTTTCCAGACAGATTATACGGTGGGTCTGCAAAAATCATATCTACACTGCCATCTTTTAACTTTTTTAAAAGCTTAAGACAATCTCCTTTTTTAATTTCAATTTTACTCATCAAACTAATTCACTTATTCTTGTTTTTGCCATGGCAATATATTTTTTATCTTTTTCAATCCCTATCCACTTTCTATTCATTTTTTGCGCAACATATCCAGTTGTTCCTGTTCCAAAAAAGGGATCTAAAACAAGATCACCTGGATTCGATGATGCAAGGATAATAAGCTCTAGTAATTTTTCTGGCTTCTGAGTTGGATGTAAAGCCCTACCATTATCTCCTATTAGCCTCTCTTTTCCCTGCACAATAGGCAATTCAATGAAATCTAAAAAATCTCGCATTTGTTTATTGTCACCTGATTTAGTTTTATTTGGATTAAACTTTTTAACCTCATCATAATTAAAAATCCATTTTTCACCTTTTACAAACCAAAGTACAAACTCACTAGAGTGAGTATATGTCCTTTTTGTAATATTGGGCATTGCATTTACTTTATACCAAGTTAATATGTTTTTTAATTGCAATCCCATTTTTTTTCCCACAACAATTAGCTCGCCTATATTATGATGAGTACAAGAGATATATAAACTACCATTATCTTTGAGCGCCCCTTTACAACCACTAATCCATTTATCAGTAAAAGTGAAATAATCTGCTTCTGAAAAAACATCCCAATCTTCATTGACTTTATAAAAAGCTCCACCAGTAGTGTTATTTTTTAAATTCAAACTAGATCCTGACAAATTATAAGGTGGATCTGCAAAAATTAAATCCACCGATCCCTCACTAATAGAATCATGAAATACATCTATACAATCCCCTTCTATTATGCTATTATAATTCATTTAATGACTCTAAAATTGCAGGATATTTAGTGACTAAATGCTTAAATATAGCAGAAGTGGTGCCGATAGATAGACCGTCACTAGATGAGCTTATTTTAGTATAATTGGACATATAAAATAATAAAGACTTTCTAATATAAGAATTACCAAAGTAAGATCAGAAATTTATTGAAAAATATATAACAATGTATTTCAAAAAATAAATTTTGTAATTTGATTAGTTAAAAAAATATTTATGGAGCACTTAATTAACGAAATTTCAGAGAAACTAAAAGCAAAAAATATACTTAATCATGTAACAATAGGAGCAGCATTAACTAATAATATTGAATCTGGCAGTGATTTTTATAGACTCATTTGCGAATTTTCAAATGGTGAAGCGAATGGCCTTTGTAGATTTTATAATGAAGTTAATTTTATAATAGAAGCATATATCTATATCAATGGTAAAAAAATATTCACAATTAATTATGAAAATTCCTCTATTATTAATTGGAGTCAAGGTGAAAACGAACACACTAAAAAGAAACCGAAAGTGACAATGGTAGTTGATAATCTTAGTGAACCGAAATTTCGACAACTTACAGTAGATATGAATCTTTCTGACATAGAAAACGCCCCAATCAATGAAAGTGAATAAACTTATTGACTCTTTAGAGAAAGAATTTAAAAAAAAATCAAACCCAACAGTTGCTAAAAGTCAAAAAGCATACATGAGAAATCAATTTGACTTTCATGGACTAACAGCAAATGAAAGGAGAGATGTTCAGTATCCGTTATTTAAAAAACATAGTCTATTATCGACAGCTGAGCTGAATAAATTAACAATAACCCTCTGGAACAAAGATCAAAGAGATTATCAGTATTGTGCACAAGAATTATTATTTATACATGCAAAAACATTTAAAAAGGAAGATATCGATTTATTTGAATTTATGATTATTAATAAATCATGGTGGGATACAATTGATTTTTTATCCCCCAAAATAGTAGGAGAATATTTTAAACTATATCCAGAAACAATTGAAAATCAAATCGAAAAGTGGCTTCATTCAAATAATATCTGGTTACAAAGATCATGTCTTATATTTCAACTCAAGTATAAAGAAACTCTAAATACACAACTACTCACTCAGATTATACAGTTTTTATTAGGTTCAAAAGAATTCTTTATTAATAAAGCAATTGGATGGATATTAAGAGAATATAGTAAAACTAACCCACAATGGGTAATTAAATTTGTATATACAAATAATCTAAACACACTGAGTAAAAGGGAGGCGTTAAAATTTATAAATCGAAAAAAAATATAAACTAAGAACTGTCCTATTTATAATGTTTAGATACATTATCTAAACTATCTAAATCTGATGCTGATAATTTTATCTTCATAGAATCAATATTATCAATTGCTTGTTTAAATTTTGTTGCACCTGGAATGGCAAAAATAGAATTGGCGTGAAAATTAATAACCCAATTTAATGCAATTTGTAAAGGGCTCGCATTATGTTTTGATGCAATTCTAGTTAGCTCATTAATAACTAAACTGGATTTTAATAAACTTGAACGAGAAAAATGCTTTTTCATTCTCATATATCTACGCCATCTAATACTTTTTTTGATTAAATGTGGATCATTATGAAATTTACCACTAACTAATCCTTTTGCTAAAGGGGAATAAGCAATAATTGAGACACCTAGTTCCTGGGCTCTTTTTAAAACACCATTAGATTCTATTTTTCTATTGAGAATACTATATTCGACTTGATTAGAAGCAAGTTGAATTCCTCTTTTTTCTAACGCACTATAAGCTCTAATCATTTGCTCTTCACTAAAATTACTTACACCAATACATTTTACTTTTCCCTCTTCTAATAAATCTGCCATAGCATTCATTTCTTTTTCGATACTAGAGAAACCTAAAGGCATATGGACTTGATGAAGAGTAATTGGATATCCTCCTAGATAATGTAATCTATCATGAATGGTTGTTTTGATTGAAGAAGATCTGCGAAATAATGGCCACCATTTTGTAGCAATAATAGCAGATGGTTTGTCTATATTTATTTTTTGCAATGCTTGCGATAAACTGGCTTCTGATTTTCCCCAGCCATAGAGTTCTGCAGTATCAAACCAATTGACACCCCCTTCTAAAGAGGCTCGAACAATTTGTAACGTTTCATCATTAGAAAGATTAGACCAAAATTTGCCAGCAAATCCATTATCTTGACTGAATTGCCAACAGCCCAAACCTAAAGGAGATAATTTTATATTTGTTTTTCCTAATCTTCTTAAAATCATCTAAATCAATTAATTATTTATTATCGCTAAGGTAATTTAATTTCCAAGTTTTAATTATTGAAATTCAGATTGAATGTTTTTAAGAAATCATCATACATCTCTTTAGTCAATTTAATTTCATCCCAAGCTTGAAAAACTGAACGCTCTATATTTTGATCAATATATCTTTGAACATCCATACGATAACCTCTATAGGCATAATAATCTGTTTCTGTATAGCTATTCCACTTATTTTGCATATAAGCAAGGGGATTAAACCAGTAGCTAGCGCGAATTAATTCATTTTTAGAATTATTTTGTTTTTCTATCTTTTCAATAGATACTTTATTAATTTCATTCACAATAGCATATGTTGTATTCCTGATCATTTTAGCATTAATATGATTAGGTTGAGCATATTTCGTGCTAGATAAATCAGGATATATTTTGATTAATTCCAAATAAATAGAATCTGTTGGCAGATCAAAAACTTCATAAGTTTCTTTTCTATTAGCATCCAAATAGTCTGTCATATAATTTACTGGATATGTCATACTAACAAATTGATGTACAGCACCTGGAATAATAACACATAAAACCAACCAAGCACTAATCATTTTAAACGCTATTGCACTACTACCATGACTTTTAAGAATAAGGAAATAAAAAATAAACGAAAATGAAAAAATATATGTTACTAACAAGAAAATTAAAGATCCAATTTGATGGAAATGAGTAAAGAGAGCATTATTCAATAAAGCAACAAAAAAGATAAAGAATAATACTGTTACAATCAATAATAAAACATAAAACATAAACCGAACAAAAATCCATTTTGGAATGGATCCAAATTGAACACTTATAAGTTTTTCAAAACGAAAATCTTGCTCAAATCCTCGTATATTATATGTCAAAATAATTAATAAAACGGGCAATAAAAAAAGAATAAGAAAAGAAAAATCGATATTACCGTTAACCAATCTTTCTGGATTTGCAAGTTCTTCTACCATATCATTATCATATGTAGAACTCCAAGTAGTAATTTTCTTATAAAACCCATATTGCTCTGCCTGCCCAATACCAAGAGGTAATAAAGGCGATGGATGCTTCATAGTATAAATAGGGATATAACCTAAAACTTCCAATGCATCTGGCTGGGATTGCATGTTACCAAAAAAATTCGCAATAAATGACACCTTATTCTGTGCTTCTTGCTCAATACTAACAATAGTATCCTGTTGTTTTTTCTGTAAATCAAAGCCATTATAAATAGAATATATACAAGCAAATACAAAAATTAAATATGTAATTACTTTTGCAGGATTCTTTCTAAAGTGATTAAACTCATATAAAAAAACATTCAACAATCTCATAATATAACCGTTTTTTTAGATAAATACTTAACCAAGAAAATTAAAATTACAGACCATAAAGACAATAAAATAATATCTAAAAGATACTTTCCAATAAACATTAAAAAACTAGGGACATTATAATGAAAATCCTCTATTGAGTTAAAAAAACTCTTATCCCAATTACCATCTCTCCATTTATTATTCAGTTTTTTAATCAAATCTCGCCTATATTCTTCTGCCTGACTTAAAAAATCTAAATGATGAAACATATCAGTTCCAGCTGTTCCCATACTTAAACTTTGCAGCGATGCAAAAGGATTAATGATGCCACTAAATTGATATATATTTTTCTGTGTGTGTAATTGGCTATATAGCGTACCGAAATGTTTATCCCACACATCATTACCATACTCTTCATCGGCTTGCATCAGTATACCCCTAAAATTAACAGGCAACTCAGATAAACTATTAACACCGTACTTGATTAATGTAGCTTGTTCTAATTCTTGTCGTCTATTATCACTTGGATTGTGTCCATCAATTCCTTGTGCTCTATCCTTGTCCATTTCATCTTGAAATTCAACCCGTGTAGGGAGAGGGACTATTTTTTCTACTGTATTACCAATAATTTTTGGAAGGAAAACTACCCACATAACCCATATAACCACCGTTAATGAAAGAGCCCCTGTACTACTTTTAAAAATAACGGAAAGTAATATGGTTAAGTTGATTAATATTAAATAGTAAAGACTATAACTTATAAGAAGTAGTATTAATCTAAATAATGTATCAATATTTAATTGATGAAGATTAAAAATCAGTTGAATACAGGTTGCAAATAACAACAACACTAAGCCTATCAACCAAATGCTAATAATTTTGGAAAAAATGATTTTTTTTAAACTTGCTCCCTGAATAAGTAATAGTTTTAGTCTACCCGTATCACGTTCCTGAGTATAACTGTTAAAAGAAAGAAAAATTAAAAATAATGGAATGATAAATTGAAACAAAAGAGATGGTTTCATTTTACCAAATTTTGAAATAAGTAATGATTGTGATGCCTCTGAAAACATAACATCATTTTGTCTATGTCCCTCTAAACGAAGTACATTACCAGTAATACTATTAATACCTTCATCAATGCTATTTAAGACACTAGTTGGTTTAAATGCATAACTACCAAAATGTGCTGATTGATGTGGATTGCCATGATCCATTTCATCCCACTGTTCACTTATATGCTCTTGAGCTTCTTTTTGAGCCTGAATCTGCTTGTTATTTTGAACAATACCCAAATAAGTTGTTAAGAATAAAGAAAATATAAAAATAAATATGAGAATCATAAACACACGATTCCTCAAAAATCCTTTCCATTCGTTAATTAAAATATGTTTCATATGAAAAGAAATTAATTTTTCATGAAATTAAGATATACACCTTCTAATTCTTCAGGTGTAACCTGATCAGCATCCATCTCCTTAATTAAATTTCCATTTTTTAAAATACCGATTTTATTACATGTTTCTCTAACTCTAAACAGATCATGAGAGGCCATTAAAATTGCAGACCCATTATCTGCTAATTTTTTAAGTAATTCCGAAAGTTCATTACTAGACAAAGGGTCTAATCCACTTGCAGGCTCATCTAAAAGGTAGACTTTAGCTTTTTTTGCATATGCAATTGCAATACCTACTTTTTGCCTCATTCCTTTCGAGTATTCCGCAACTGATTTATGATGTGCACCATCTTGCAAACCACATTCAATTAAAAATTTTGACAATTCATTTTTGCTGTATTTGAATCCTGATAGCTTACAGAAATAATCTAAATTTTCAACTCCACTTAGATATGGATAAAGATTAACATTTTCAGGTATATAACCAATCATATCAGTACCAATCGATTTATTAGATACATCTATAAGATCAATTGATCCTGTATCTGGTTTTAAAAAACCTAAAATTAGGTTTAAAGTTGTTGATTTACCTGCACCATTAGCACCTAACAATCCATATATTTCACCCGATTTTACATCAAGACATAAATTGTTTAAAGCTTTATGATTATTAAATGTTTTATAAACTTTATTTAATTGAATCATCTTTAATGAATTTACTATGACAATCTATTGTTTATCTAATAAAGAATCATTTGTTTTTATACGCTGCAATAATAAAAAAAACTATTGATTTATGAGGAATAATTATTTAAAAAATCCATCCCCTTTTCTAAGCCTGTATGATAATCCTCTAATAAGTCTCTGTGACTTGTCCCTAATACAGTAGATTTTAATATATTATCAGGGCATATTTGAGAAATTTCTATTCCTGATTTGTTCTTGACTAAAAAATCTACAGATTTGTTATAATTATCATATTCTTTAAAAAACATATCACTAATCTTAGGCTGATTTTGCCACCAATAACCCGCAAGTAAACCTAAATAATTTAATCCATCAAATTTATATCCTAACGGGTGAGGTCTAATAACAATTACTTTATTGGCTCCAAAATCAATAGCTGATTTTGCGGGAAGAGGATCAGACCAAGCGCCATCCATTAAATTTAACCCATTAATTCTACAAACTCCTTTAGTAAAGAATGGTAATGAAGATGTAGCACGTAAGCATTTATAGATATTTTGTTTAGTCGGAATTAAATAAACAGCTTCCCCATTATCTGTATTTGTTGCTACAACATAAAATTGTTTATTTTTTATTGTTTTTTGTATCTGAATGAAATCTAATGGATTTGTTTTAATAACATAATTTGTTAAATACTTTAGATTCATATATCCTTCCTCCGAAAGAGAATGCTTGTAGCTTAAGAATGCTTCATTAACACAAACTGCTTTCGATAATGAAAAATATGCTTTGTATTGAGCTGATAAATAATAAGATAATGCCATAGCACCACTTGACACACCAATATAAATATCAAAAGGTTTAAAATTGTTTGTTATAAATGCGTCTAATACACCTGCTGAAAAAACAGACTTAAAGCCTCCACCCTCTATTACTAATGCTATTTTATTGGCAGTCATAACAATAAATATACTAAAATAATTACACATATAACCCTAACTGTCAGACAATTATGACTCTTGGGGTCAATAGATTGTAGAATTTAAATGGCAGTAATGAGGAATAATTTTATTTACAATTTTCTTTTATCGCTGCTCTTATTTCTTTGTAAGGATACTCTCTACAATTTACTAATTCACAGACCTCTTGATAATCTTCACACATTAATTCAAATTCGCCTAATGCTTTATAAATATTCGCTTTTTTCAAAACTATCTCATGGAAACTGGGACTGGGCTTGTGTCTTTTTCCAAGAACTACAGATTCTTCTAAAGTCATGTTTATAGATTGATTATTTTTTTTATCTAGATTAGTTTTATCATATAATGCGATAGAGGTTATTAAGAATTGAAGAGCCTGGTAATTCTTCTTCATTTTTTCATATATACTCGCCACATTATAATGATATTGAAAATTGACAGGATCCAACTCAATCGCATTTTTATAATTTTCAAGAGCTTGTTCATTGTCACCTAATTGTTCATATATATCCCCTAACTCCACATATGGTTCTAATCCATATTTAAATGCTAAAGTATAATCATCTATAGCTTTCTTATAATCTTTAAAAAGATATTGATATATATTGCCTCTCGCAACATACCCTTTTGGATTTTTTTTATTTAAGTTTATGGCCATAGTATAATACTCTATACTTTTCTCTTTTTTATCTAAATCCCCCACATCGAATGAAATCCCAAAATAATAACCTAAGTCCATATAAGCCTGAAAACTATCCCCTTCTAAATCAATTTTTTTAAAATAATCTTTTTCTAAATTTTCTGAATCCATTATTTCTCTATATATATCTATTCTATCAGTATAGAATTGAACATTTGCGGAATCTATTTCAATTGCATGAGTATAATCCGCCAAAGCAGCTTCTAACTCCCCTATTTTCTTATATGCTTTTCCACGACTATTATAACTAGATGCTATCGTGGGATCTATTTCAATTGCATTACTATATGATTCTATTGCAGATAAGAATTCCTCTAATGCCATATGTGACTTTGCTTTTTCTAAATAAGTATTTATTAACTCAGGGTGTTGTGCTCCATGTTTTATAAATTGATTGAAATTAGAAATTGATTCACGATAACTATTTAATTGTTGACAACTAATCCCCGCTAAAAAATATGCATAGACATGTTTAGAGTCTGTATCAATTGCATTTTTAGCTTCTTCTAATGCTAATTCATACTCTTCAAATAGGAAATGAGCAAAGCTAAGATTTGCATATGCTTGAGCCAACTCATTTACTCGTACCGGCTCTCCTGTAACATCATCTGTCAACATATATGTCCTAGATGTAAATTCGGGGTTTTCTTTTAAGATTTTTATAGTATTTAAGAAATGTTCTATTGATTTATTATAATCGCCTTGTTGGGCATATAGAACTCCTATTGATGTTTCTGTTTTCCATCGATCAAGACTATTCGTTTTTTCTTCAATTTTTTTTATATCTAAGAATATATCTAATGCCGTTTGAGGATCTGAAATAAGAGCTAAATTATGTAGCGTTTTTATACTCTCAGGGTTTATCTCTAATGCCTTTTTAAAATTTATTCTTGCAAGATCTATTTGTTGTAAATCTAAATGTATTCTCCCTATACTAATATAGATTTCAAAAATCTTTGTTTTATATGAATAAAATGCATCTTCTTGATGAAAATTTAAGCATTGATTGAAATTTTTAAGAGCAGATTCATAATCATCCATATCATGATACATTAGTCCAAGATTGTAATATATATCAATGTTGTCTGGATCTAGATTTAAAGCTTTATTGAATTCATTTACAGCATCTTGATATTTTTCTTCTTTTACATATATCAAACCTTTTGTTGTTAGAGCTAATAAATTGTCTTTTTCTAATCGAAGTATCATTTCTGTTTCAACCATAGCTTCGATTAATTCATTATTTTCAATCAAACGATCTATCTCCTTGAATTTTTTTGAATAATCATTTGGAAATAATTTAATATCATCCCCAATCAAATAACTGGAGATAACAGGACTTTGAGTACTATTAGATTCTATTAAAACATCATTTCTAGTTCTTTTAAACACACTTTCAATCGTTAAGTCTTGTGTTTTTAAATGTTGAGTAAGTGATTTCGTATAATAACTATTATCCCCTTTACCTCCATCATTTGCAGTCTTACCAAAATCAGTAGAGTAAGCAATTAAAAGACCTGATCCAATATTATCTATTTTTGCTAATCCGTTACCCTTTATCGCCCTAGACCATCGACTTTCGAAGGGGTTATCTCTACAGGCATCAAGTACTAGAATGTGTGTTTGTTGTTTCTCTGTTTTTTTATTCAGCCACCTTATTAAATTATCTATTGGGATGGTGTTATCTTTTACATCAAATTCATCCTGTGGATTTGAATCTGTTGGAATTAAGTAATTATATCCATCAATTTGTATTCCATGACCAGCATAATAAGTAAAGCTGATATCATAATCTTTTAATTTTTCTCCAAAACTTCTAAAAGCATCATTTATATCTTTTCTAGTTTTTAGATTTTTATATAATAGTATTTCAAAACCAATGGATTCTAATGTAGAGGCAATGAGGTTTGCATCATTAACAGGATTTTTAAGCCAAGCATTTGGGTTATCACCATATTCAGCATTTCCGATAATTAATGCTATTTTTTTTTCCTCTTGACTAAAGAGAAAAAAAGAAAATAAGAAGACTATAAATACTATTTGTTTCATGATAGTAAATGTAAGTTTATTTTTTAAGATTAACTAGTTGTAGCATAATCCACTACAGCTGAATTGATGTACTCTATATTCTTAATAAATCGCCTTAAACACTTAGATTAAAATCACTGATACTTTGACTAAATCAGAAAAAACAAAGAATAATAATATGCTGTAAATAATGTCGCGAGTAAGAAACTTGATGTATTCATTTTAAAAAATTAATTGTTAATTACTTATAAATGAAAAATCATATAAAAAGTAAACAAAATAACATATTATTTTTAAAAATGGGGATGGGGGAATACTAAGCCAAAACCTGAAACAAGGAAAAAGTTACTCTTGTATATCAAGTATATTCTTTGTCGCAAAAATAACCAACTGCTAATCAGCACTTGATGTAAGCTCTAATGACTCGTTGTAACTTTCGCGAATTAACCGCTCAAAATCTGGCCCTAGATTTTCCCAGGCACCCTCTTGATCATAGATATTGGCCTTGATCTGATGTATAGTTCTTGTCTCTCCCCCCGTTCTTTCTTCAAAAGATAAAGTAATATTCCCATCACTATCTCTTGAATATCCTATCTGGTAATTTTCTCTTAATCCACCTCTCCCATTATTAGCCTCGGTATCCCAATAGATATCATTATTCTTTATATTGTGAAACACTCTCTTTTCGTCTTCACTTGCTCCATCTAAAAATGTATTTATATTATAAAAAAATCCTATTTCATACTTATCATTAAGAGATGTTTTAGGGATAGTATTTGCTATTTTAGCTAACTCTTTTCCTAATTGTTCATCCCCTATCTTTCCCTGGGCATGTAGATCTTGCCAATATTTTTCTTCTTTTTTCTTTTTTTTCTGTTGCCAAACAGGGGTTAACAGGTGCTCAAACGATGGCTCTTCATCAAGAAAATCTTTATATTCTTCTCTGACTTCTAAGGTGCGATCTATAGAAGGTTCAGACATTCTTAATGAATTATCTTTAAACGTATCCTGTATCAAAAAAACAAAAATGAATATACATGCAGCCAGTAAACCTGTGCGATAATATCGATTATTAAGTTTTGAAAAATTTAAAAAAGGTTTTTTCGATTCAAAAGGCATATTTTTATTTTTAGTATTTTTTCTAATTAAAGAAACAGTGTTATCGATTAATTTTTCTGTTTTTAAATAATTTTTAATTGCTTTTTGTGTAACAACTAAATTATCAAAAGTTTTTTTAAAAGACTCATCTTCTTTAAGTCTATTTTCTACATTTCTCTTTTGATCATCATTCAGAGCACCCCTAATATAGTCTTCAATCAGTTTAATGTCTTTATTACTTAGCATAATTAATTATTTAAAATTGATATAGATAGTTGTTTTAATTGCTTAAAACATCTTTGCTTAGTCGATTTTGAAGTGTCAGAATTTGCTAAATTAAGTTGGCTTGCAATCTCTATATGCTTTAATCCTTTATAATAATATAATTCTAGAATTTGTTTACATTTTTCACTTAATAATTGCATTGCTTTTTCTTGAGCATTTATTTTTTTATCATCCTCCGACTCAATATCATCAAAACCTGTTATTTGTTCATCATATTGATCATCTATATCTAAAAAAGGTCTTATTTTATCTGACTCTCTTAACATCTCCATTAAGATGTTCCAAAAAACTGAATACAAATAACTTGTTAATCGAGTTTCTCGACCACTTTCTTTATTATATATTAAACAATTCTTAATATAGATTTTTCCATCAATTAAGTTTTTATAAAACCTCTCAAACCCTCTAGACCATAACTCGTCTTTTTTGTAATCATCTAATTTATCAAACACTATTTTATTAATTATAGGTGTGCACTCTTTATAAAGCGCAGTAAGAACATCTCTTTCTAAACTTTCATCTTTATGAATTAATGTAGACAATATAATTCGATCAAATTCTCTCAAATAAATTGTTTTGTAATCTGGTTGAGAATCAATTTTATTAGACATAAGAATCATTTTTTTAAGTAAAAAATCTTTATTCTCCGAAAACCGAATCTTATTTAATTTATAATTATGAATATACTGTATAATCTCTTCTTTTACTTTATTCATTTTTTGTTTTATAATAAATTAATATAAATCTAACTATAAATGATACTTTTTTAAAAAAGTAAACTTAATTTCTTTTATAATAAGATGCTTGTTTATACTTTTCAATAACGTCTTCTTCTCCTTTGATTGCATTATTCTCCGAGATATCTCCATTTCCAAATTTTATGTTTTTTTGAAATTTTAGTTGATGTTTTAAATTATTAGCTTGATTATTAAAGGCATAGAATGTTTCTTGAATACTATAGGCTATCTCAAGGTGTTTTATTAAATCAGCATATTGAACCCATACATATCCATCTTTACCCCATTGTGTTCCCCAAGAATTCATAATTTCAAATGACCCATTATATCTAGAATCATCATATGAGACAATTAACATTTGATGAGCTATAGACTTCTTAGTACCACTATCATTCGGAATCCATAATTCTTTATCATCCAAATTCTTAAATGAAGGTGGGGTGTAGATCCCAAATAACACAGGTCTACCTTGTGAAATTTCTGATTTGATTTTATTTAATTTAGAAGAATATGAGTCATTACTAATCAACCCTTTTATTGCAACAGAGTATTCTTGAGTAGTGGCAATTAATTCCTCATAAGTATTTAAAGGAATTATCTCATTATAACATATGTTTTCGGTGAAAGGATAACAAGTATTAAATTCTAAGTGATTCTCAGCATCAACTTTTGCAAATCCAGTGTTTTGAATAACATCAATTGCATCTAGAGGATCTAAGCTGAGGTTACCATTTTCCAAAGTCAATACCCCATCATAATCATTTCTGATCCATTCAGTCAATATAGTTGATTGATATAAAAATTTAACAGAAAACAAATTTTTAATAATGTCTCTTTTATTATCTAGATCAAAATTTTTAGCATATAAAATTGTTCTAGCCATTGCTAAACTATGCGCCACACATGTATTTCCAATTTGTTTATAATTATAAGGAGCATAAGCTTTTATAGACGCTCTATTAGGGATAAAAGATCTAGTAGTTTCTATTGGATTATCTTTAGCAAATTTTGCAAACCGTTCTTTATCAAAAACTACACCTTGAGAGATGATATAAGACTGTAATCCAAAGATAGTGATTGTTAGAATAATATTTTTCATAATACAAGATCAATTTGTAGATAGGACTATATTTTACACTAATTAAATTTAATTATTTTATATTAAAACATACCAAAAAGGGCTCCAGATTGAGCCCTTTTAACTTCTATCATAATACATTAATATCATTCTGGTAAAATAAAGAATCTTATATTACCATTTAATACTACATTTCGTTTTTTACCTATATTGGTGTGAATATGAGCTCCAATATTTGGATTAAAATGTCCTTTTACTTGTTTTTTATTTAAGTCAACATGAACCCCTTGACCACCAAGGCCTCTCACTTGAAATGATTGTGCTTGAGTATTAATAGAGAACAATCCAATAAGACTTAGACATAATAAAGATTTGCTTAAATTTTTCATAGTATTTATATTTTAAAATTAATAACTACCTATATATGTATAGTATTCTAAAAAGTAAACAAATTAATAATGTGAAATAAAAAAAACTATCTTTGCGAATCAATATAATTTTTAATAAAATGAGAAAAATACTTTTTATTACAGGTTTGTTATTGTTTTTTACTTGTCAAGATAAAACAAAACAGTCTAATCTAAACACTGATATTAACCCATTCTTCCAAGAATGGGATACTCCTTACAAAATCCCCCCCTTTCTTTACATTAAAGATGAACATTATATGCCAGCCTTTGAAAAAGGCATGGAAGAAAATCTAAAGGAAATTGATGAGATTGTCACAAATTCTACCCCACCTACATTTGCTAATACGATTGAAGAATTAGAAAGAACTGGTAAGTTGCTATCAAGGGTACAACGTACTTTTTTTAATTTAGCGGGCTCTAACACCAACCCGAAACTACAAGAATTACAACGCGAATTAAGTCCGATACTATCTGCCCACTATGATAAAATTGTATTAAACAAAGGGCTGTTTCTTCGTGTAGAAAAATTGTGGGAAAGCAGGGAAAACTTAGGACTAACAAGTGAGCAACTCAAACTGCTACAAGATACACGTAAACAGTTTGTCCGTAGTGGGGCACTTTTAAACGATCAACAAAAGGCACAAATTACTACAATTAATTCTAAAATATCTGAGCTTACCACTACATTTGGACAGAATCTCTTAGCTGAAACTAATGGATTTGAACTTATTCTAAGTAAAAATGACTTAGAAGGATTATCTGAGGATGTGATTGCTGCTGCTTCAGAATCAGCAAATCAAAAAATGAATCAAGCTGACACGGAAGAAGAAAAAGAAAAATATAAAGATAAATATGTTTTTACACCTCATCGTACTAGTATGTATCCGTTTTTAACTGAATCAACTCGTCGTGACTTAAGAGAAAAATTATATAATTCTTACATAATGCGTGGAGATAACAATAATACCACTGACAATAAAAATGTTGCTGCTCAAATTGCAAAATTACGTGCTGAGAAAGCCAATTTAATGGGATATAAGACTCACGCACATTTTATTCTAGAAGAGAGAATGCTTAAAACCCCTGAAGAAGTATATAATTTATTAAGTCAATTATGGAAGCCGGCATTAAAGAGAGCTCAACTAGAAGTAGCTGACATGCAAAAAGTGGTTGACTCTGAAGGTCATGATTTTAAAATAGAAGCTTGGGATTGGTGGCAATATTCAGAAAAAGTTCGTAAAGAAAAGTATGACCTAGACGAAGCTGCAATCAAACCTTACTTATCATTAGATAATGCGCTTCAAGGAGTATTTAATACTACCAATAAATTATGGGGAATAAGTTTTACTGAAATTTTTGACATTGACTTATATCATCCCGATGCACGTATTTGGGAAGTGAATGACAAGGATGGAAGTCATCTTGGTGTTTTTATAGGAGATTACTTTACACGTTCCAACAAACGTGGTGGAGCATGGATGAGCAGTTTTAAAGGACAATCCAATCTAGATACAAGGGAACGTCCAATTGTAGTAAACGTATGTAATTTTCCTGCACCAGTTGGTGATGCCCCTTCGCTATTAAGTTTTGAAAATCTCATTACCTTATTCCATGAGTTTGGTCATGCTATGCATGGTATTTTAACTAATGTGACCTATGGCAGTATGGCTGGCACATCTGGCCCAAGAGATTTTACAGAGTTTCCTGCACAAATACTAGAACACTGGGCGAGCGAACCCGAAATTCTCAAATCTTTTGCAACTCACTATGAAACTGGTGAAACAATACCTAATAATTTAATCAACAAATTATTAAAAGCATCTAAGTTTAATCAAGGTTTTATGAATACCGAGTACCTAGCAGCATCTCTACTTGATATGGATTGGCATACTATTTCTGCCGATGAAGATCTAAAGGACACTAATGAATTTGAAGAACAATCTCTGAAAAAATATGGATTAATTAAAGAAATAGCTCCTAGATATCGAAGTACTTACTTTGCTCATGTTTTTTCTGGCGGATATTCATCTGGATATTATAGCTATGTTCATTCTGCTGTTCTTGACTCTGATGGCTTTGAAGCATTTAAAGAATCAGGAGATGTTTTTGACTCCAACCTTGCTGAAAAATTAAGAGAGCATGTATATGAAAAAGGTTCAACTGAAGAAGCGATGGACTTATATGTTAAATTTCGTGGTCGAAAACCCATAATTGAACCCCTTTTAAAAGTCAGAGGGCTAAATGGTATAACCGAATAGATATAATGATAATCAATCAAAAGTTTTTGTTCGAAAAATATCTATGATATTTATGAAACTTTTTAAGATAATTCTCTTTAATATATTATTATGGTCTAGTTTAACTGTTTATTCCCATAATCCAGAAGACCTTGTTATAGTTGAAATTGAACAAGGGCAAATGACCTTTGAAAATAAACAGATCAAAGAAGAATATAATGCTGCACTAAAAAGACTACGAATTCGTCGGCTAGGAGCAATGTCTTGGGAAAAGAAGTTTGCAATATTTACCAAAGCAGGTTTTGAGCATATTATTCCGAAAGGTCTTGATCATATTCTCTTTGTATTAGGATTAGTTTTTGCCAGTTTACACTTTCGTTCATTATTATTACAAATAACTGCATTTACCATTGCACATAGTATTACATTGGTGCTTGCAGCACTTAATTTAATTCAAATTCAAAGCACTATAGTAGAGCCTCTTATCGCCCTATCCATAGTCTGGATATCTATAGAAAATTGCATATTTAAAGAGTCAAGTAAATGGAGGTCTTTAATTGTATTTATCTTTGGCTTACTTCATGGGCTTGGTTTTGCCGCAGTGTTAAGTCATTACGGACTACCTCAAGATAATTTTTTATCATTATTACTATCTTTTAATATTGGAGTAGAACTAGGTCAATTATCTGTTTTAATTTTAGCATTTATTTTAGTTAAGTTGATATTTAAGAAAGAGTGGAAAAGTGAGAAAATAAGAATTCCAGCATCAATCTTAATTGGTTTTGTTGGTTTATTTTGGTTTATAGAGAGAATATTGACATAAGAGAGTATCTTTGTCTAAAATGACAATTAACCAACATATGAATTTCTCAGAAATTAAAATACATTCCAATATAAAAAAGTCATTAACTGAATTAAATTTTGTTACTACTACACAAATTCAAACTGAAGCAATACCTTTCCTATTAGAGAACAAAATAGATTTGATTGCATTAGCTCAAACTGGAACAGGAAAAACAGCAGCATTTGGTATTCCTGTCATTGATCAAATTATATTGAAAAATAATTACACACAATGCATTATCTTATGTCCAACGAGAGAATTATGTATTCAAATCAAAAAAGATCTTGACAAATTTGCTAAATACATGGAGATCAAAATAAACTCAGTCTATGGAGGAACTGATATAAAAGCACAAATTAAATCACTTTCAAAAGGAAATCATATCATAGTAGGAACACCTGGCAGAGTTATCGATTTAATAAAAAGAAAAGAGATTAATTTAACAAAAATTAACACTGTAGTTATGGATGAGGCGGATGAAATGTTAAATATGGGATTTAAAAAAGATATTGATACTATTTTACAAAAAACACCCAACAATAAACAAACACTACTATTCTCCGCAACAATGCCTCAAGATGTTCTTAAGATCTCAAAAAGCTACATGAAAAAACCACATATTATTGAAGTGGCAAAAAGAAATGAAGGAGCAAAAAATATCACACACTCATACCATGTTGTTGGTGCTAGAGAAAAATACTCGGCTCTAAGAAGGCTATGTGACTTTAATCCAAGTATTTATGGGATTGTATTCTGTAGGACTAGACGAGAATGCAAAGAAGTCTCTAGTAAACTAATGCGAGATGGTTATAATGCAGACGCATTACATGGAGACCTCTCTCAGTCACAAAGAGATCATGTCATGGGGAAGTTTAGGCAGAAGAATTTAGAAATACTAGTAGCAACAGATGTAGCAGCTAGAGGTTTGGATGTTGATGACATTACACATATTATAAATTATAATTTACCTGATGACAATGAGGTATATATTCATAGATCTGGGAGAACAGCTCGTGCAAATAAAAAAGGTAACTCAATTATAATAGCTACAGATCGAAATTTGAAAAAAATAAAAGCTATTGAAAAAATGATTAATAAAAAAATTAATCTTACCGAGATTCCAACAGGTGATATGATATGTGAAAAACAATTATTAAACTTAATCAATAAGGTTGTAGATTCACCAGTAGATAATCAGATTGATAAATATCTAACCGGGATAAAAGAAAAATTAGCACATTTAGACAAAGAAACCTTAATAAAACATTTTGTCTCGGTAGAATTTAATCGCTTTTTATCATTCTATAAAAATGAAGCAGACTTAAAAACAAAAGACAAATTTGATTTAGATAAGGTAGATACGAAAAATATCGTTCGTTTTCATATGAATGTTGGTAAAAAAAATGGTGTTGGAGCACAACATATACTAGGCCTGATAAACGATAAAATTCAAAAAAGAAATATTTTTATTGGGAAAATAGATATTATGAAAAGTTTTTCATTTTTTGAAATTGAGGTAGAACAGAAAAATGAAATTATAAGAAAACTTAATAATATCAAATGGAGAGGTGCTCAATTAAAAGTAGAGATAGCAAAAGAATTTTCTCAAGAAAAACAGTCAAAATCTAAAAAAAGAAAAAAAAAGAAAAAAAAATGAGTTGTCAGTTATCCCCCTACATGTAAATGAAAATAAACATGCTGATTCTACAACACTGTTTTGATACCACCTTGTGTAACATTGATTACCTGCTCATTTCTATAACAAACAAAAATTAATTAGAATATAGAATTATATTTATTAATCAAATCTCTGAAATGAAAGGAATTCAAAAATATAATGAAGAGATATTAAACAGCATCTCTCATGGAGTTGCAGCGCTAGCCTCTATAATTGGATTCATAGCATTAATATTATCTAGACAATCCAATCAAGAATGGATATTATTTAGCACTATAGTTTATGGTCTTAGTCTTATTATCTTGTATACTTCGTCTGCATTATATCACGGAGTAAGAAATGAAAAAACAAAACACATATTTCGCATACTTGATCACTGTAGTATATTTATTCTGATCGCAGGAACCTACACACCTGTAGTTTTAATCTCAATTGGAGGTTGTACAGGCTGGTGGTTTTTCGGAATGCAGTGGATCTTAGCATTAGTGGGTTTTATTTTTAATTTTTTTTATATTGGAAAATATGAGACTATGTCCATTTTAATTTATATCATAATGGGATGGATGGTTGTTTTTAAATGGAATTATCTGACAAACACAATTTCAGATACTGCTTTCAATCTTTTGCTAACTGGTGGAATTATATATACAATCGGGATATTTTTTTATCTACTTGACTCAAGAATTAAATACTTTCACTTCATTTGGCACTTGTTTGTAATCACTGGAAGCATATTTCATTATATCATGATTTACAAATATGTGATAACATAAAGTATATATCATAAACATCGCAGAGCAAACTTATTTAGGTTCTTTACCCAAAGAATATAACATTTTTCCATGTGCAATAATTGCTTGGAAAAAATTTGCCTGACAATTATATGGCAAGTCATAATCATAAGCTGTTTTTTTCACAATTTTTGAAATATCTGCATAGTGCACATGGCAGATCCCAGGAAATAAATGATGCTCTATTTGATAATTAAGTCCTCCAATTAACCATGAAAACACTTTACTATTAGGTGAATAATTTGATGTAGTTAATAGTTGATTAATAGCCCATGTATTTAAATCTAGTTTTTGAGAAAATTTTAAGTGTTGACATTCAGGCATAATATGAGCAGTTTGAAAAACAATAGCAAGTAAAAAACCAGCAACAAAATGCATTAAAAAAAATAAACTAAACCATTCTAAAAACGTAATATCTAATGTTAAAATTGGAATAACTAGAATAAACAAATAATACATTGTTTTCCAGCTAATTAGCTCCAACATTAATTGACGAAATTGACTTACTGTAATGATTTTATCTCTCTTCCATTCAATTAGCTGCTTAAACTCTTTTATAGTAGCAAAGGAGAAGGTCATTAAACCATATAAAAACCATGCATATATAAATTGAAATTTATATATTTTGTTATAAGAACTATCAGGTGAGAAACGCAATAATTTAATAGGACTAACATCCGGATCGTGATTGATCATATTTGGATACTTATGGTGTAATTGATTATGTTGAATTTTCCAATTTTTATATGTTCCACCTAAAAGTTGAAGCGTAAAGCCCATTATTTTATTAATATTGCGATTACTTGAAAATGCATTATGATTACCATCATGCATAATACACATACCAACACCGGCCATACCAATTCCCATAACTAACCACAATAACCAAAACAAAGACTTATCTACAAGACCTAAAACCATTAAAAAATATGGTGTGGCATAGATTAATAACATTACCACACATTTAAAATACATATTTAAATTTGCAGTTTTTTGAATTTTATTTTGCGAAAAATATTTATTTACTTCATGCCGAAGAGAAGTAATAAAATTAGCATTATTAATTGCTTGCATAATAATTTGTATTTTAATTTACAATTATATAGGTTTTATGGCAGCATAATGCATTATTTATGTAATAGTTATACACATCTATCTTAAAAGATGTTTTTTTTTACACTACCATTACCATAGATATATGACAATAATAAATTGACAGATAAAAATTATTTTTTCAAATAAAATACTAATAGAATGTTAAGAAGTTATATTTGCAAAAATATTAAACATGGAATCGATACGAAATATAGCTATAATTGCTCATGTTGATCATGGAAAAACAACATTAGTTGATAAAATTATCGATCAATGTAAAGTACTTGATGATCGTAAAGAACGCACAGAGTTG
>MDTG01003751.1_pt1 | contig 30766 bp, 28 predicted proteins | sample 811421 | NCBI WGS metagenome assembly MDTG01 (sample SAMN05326645, study PRJNA326480) | marine metagenome | isolation source: seawater | place: Pacific Ocean: South East | collected 2011
AAATAGCTTAAAAGTAGGTTATACTTTTTAAAAATAAGCTTTTATCTCTTCAGAATTTAAAAGTTTTCCAGTAGATTTAACTTCACCATTTATTACAAGTCCTGGAGTATTCATTACACCATAATCCATAATTTTAACAATATCTTCCACTTTTTCAACCTGAGCAAAAACACCAGCTTCTGCAACTGCTTTTTTTACATTTTCTTCTAAGGCTTTACATTTTGCACAGCCTGTTCCTAAAATTTCAATTTTCATTTCTTTCTCCTATTATTTTTATAATATCGCATTAAATATATATCCAACAAGTAATATTGCACTTCCTACAATTCCAAAAAATATTGAAATAAGTTTTAGTGAAATTACTCTTTTTAAAATCATAGCTTCTGGAAGGCTAAGTGCAACTACAGCCATCATAAATGATAATGCAGTTCCAAGTAGCATTCCTTTAGAAGTTAAAACTTCAATAAGTGGAATCATTCCTGCAGCACTTGAATACATTGGAATTCCCATCACAACTCCTAAAAGTGGAGCATACCATGAATCACCACCTGCATAAGTAGCAATCGTTTCAGCTGGAACATATCCATGTATAAAAGCACCAATTGCAATACCGATTATTACATAAGGATATATCTTCTTAAAAATATCAAGTGTAGCTTCCCAAGCTTCTTTTACTCTTGCTTTAAAAGTACTTCCTTCTTCTTGTGAATTACAACATGAAGTAGCAGGTTTAACTTCGATTAATACTTCTTTTTCTAAATTCATACTTCCTATTATTAATCCTGCAACTATTGCAATAAGCAGTGCACAAGAAATATAAAGTAAAGTAATCTTCCATCCAAAAAGAGAAAACAATAATGCAATCACAACAGCATCACTAAGTGGTGCTGAAATAAGATATGAAAAAGTTACTCCTAAAGGAATTCTAGCTTGTAAAAATCCTAAAAACAAAGGTATTGCAGAACATGAACAAAAAGGTGTTAGCATTCCAAAAAATGCAGCAGAAATATGACCTATTAGTTTATGTTTCCCACTTAAATAATCTCTTACTTTTTCTACTGGAAAGAAACTTCTTAAGAAACTTACAATATAAATAATTACAATTAAAAGAAAAAATATTTTTATCGTATCATAAATAAAAAAGTTTATAGCTTCACCTAAATGACCTTCTAAACTCCAAAGTTCATAAGTTAAATAATCAACAAAATCTTTCCACATAAGTATCCTTTTTTATTCCCACTCTAATTGATCGTATAAAGTTTTTGCATTCAAAGGAGCTATAGTTTTATAGTGATCATAATATGAAAAATTTTTATCATCTACATAATTATAAATATCTTCTACATCTACCTCATCATCGTATGCTTTTGTTACACTTTGTTTTAAAACTCTTAAGTATTCTAATGTTGGCTTATAAGAAGTTTTATCAAACTCTTTTCCATGTCCACCCATCACATACTTAACATTCATTTTTTCTAGTTTTTCTAAAGATTTTATCCATTCATTTATATTTGAGTATTTTGCATACTTAATCATTCTGCCATTAAATACTGTATTTCCTGTAAAGATAAAGTTTTCACTTGGAACAAAAACAGATATATCTGAAACAGAGTTTGAAGCCTTACTTAATTTTAATACCTCAATATTAAAGTTTTTACCTTTGATAATATATTTATCATTAGTAAAAATATCTGCATCTACAACTTTAGATTTAGCGTATTCTTCTTTTGTAGTAACTCTTGGTATTCTATTAAACTTATCAGGGTTTTCTTCAAGTTCTTTGATAATTGTTTTATGAGCAATTATAGGAATATTCTTTTCTTTATAAAAAGAAGCTCCTGTATATCTATCATCATGAAAATTTGTAGCTATTACATAAGATACTTCTTTTGCATACTTCTTTTTTATTAACTCATTTAACTCTTTTGCAAAAACATATGTTGGACCTGCTTCAATTACTACTATAGAATCACCTGTATCAACTGTACAAACATTTGATACAAATCCTTTATTTTCTTTTGTTGGAGGATTAAAATCTCCAATATAACAATCTATGTTTGAAGTCACATTTACAGCTTTTAATTTATACACATCTGCGTATAAATTAAAAGATAGAAGTAAAAGTATATATATAAAAGATTTCATTTTTTGCCTTTTTATTATTTTAAAGCCTCTACAACTTTTGGAAGTAGAATCTCTTCTATTTCTTTATATGTATCTTCAAATGCTTCAAAACCTTTTCCATCTGGATCTACAAAACTTACATGAATTACTTTTACTGCTTTTGGAAACATTGGACAAGTCTCATGTGCATTATCACAAACAGTAACAACTAAATCATATTCATTATCAATTACTTTATCAATAGTTTTTGAGTGATATTCTTCTTTCCAAATACCTTTTTGTTCTAGTAATTTTTGAGCATTTGGATTAACTCTACCACTTGCTTTTACACCTGATGAATCTGAAGAGAAACCTTCTAGTTTAGCATTTATAAGTGCTTCGGCTATTATACTTCTACACGAGTTTCCTGTACATAAAATTAATACTTTCTTATTTGATTTGTTTTGCATTTTTTATCCTTTTTTATTTTAAATTAATATTTATATTTTAAAGCCACGCTAGTGACAACAATACTACTAGTAAAACTGGTGGTGTAATAATTAGACCAAATTTACTATACTGTGCAAATGAAATATTTACACCTTTTTTTGCTAATACATGTAACCATAAAAGAGTTGCAAGTGAACCAAATGGTGTCATTTTAGGTCCTAAATTACATCCAATAATATTCGCATATGCTAAAGCTTGATTTGGAATATCTTGAAGTGCTATATCCATAATCATGACTGTTGGCATATTATTCATAATTGCAGATAAAAATGCTGCTATAAATCCAGTTCCTACAATTGCAACAGTATCACTACGAGTGCTTAAATCTTGTAAGATTAAAGCTAAATAATCAGTAAGACCTGCATTTTTTAAACCATAGACAACTATATATAGTCCAATACTAAACCATACAACTTGCCAAGGTGCTTCTTTTATAATACGAACAGGCTCAACTGTTTTAAACATAGTTGCAATAATTAAAAATATTACTCCACCACCAAGAGCAAATACTGCAACTGGTAAATCATAAGCATCACCTATAAAATATCCTACTATTAAAAGTGCTAAAAAAGCCCAAGATAGTTTAAATAAAGTATCATTTTTAATTACACTTGATGGCTCTTTTAAAAGTGAAATATCCACAGTTTTAGGAATATCTTTTCGCAGTAACAACCATAAGAAAACAATAGATATAAATACACTTACAATATATGGAATTAACATATTTGAAATATACTCAGAAAAGCCTATATCAAAATAGTTTGCTGTTACAATATTAGTAAGGTTTGAAAATACTAAAGGCAAAGATGCACTATCAGAAATAAATCCACCTGCAAGTAAAAAAGCAATGATTGATTTCATATTTAATTTTAATATTCTCATTTTTGCAAGTAAGATAGGAGTTAAAATAAGAGCTGCTCCATCATTTGCAAAAAGTGCAGATACAAATGCACCGAGTAAAATAGAATAAATAAACATCTTCATTCCACTTCCATTTGAGAACTTTGCCATTTTTAAAGCACACCACTCAAAAAAGCCAATCTCATCTAAAACCATAGATAAAATTATAATTCCAATAAAAGATAAAGTTGCATCCCAAACGATATCAGTTACTATTAAAACATCTGAGAAACTTACTACTCCTAAAACTAAAGCAACAATTGCTCCAATAACTGCTGTTGTTCCTATTTGTAAATCTCTTGGTTGCCAAATTACAAAAATAAGTGTAATAATAAAAATTGCACTTGCTAATAACATACTCTTCCTTTTTACTATTTTAATATATCAAGATATATTGATATTTATTTAAAAAAAAAAGAGTTACATTTAAGTAACTCTAATCTTCTTCCATTTCAATTATTTCTGGTTTTAACATATAAAGATATGTTTCAACATCTAACTCATCATATCGCTCAACAGTTACAGGAGTTCTTACAAACTCTTCACCTTCAAACTCATCTAAGTAATCCCAATGATTAATTAAATTTGATGAATAAAACAAATATCCATGAATTGTGTCTCTTGTTTTGTCAAGTCTAATTCCAGGATAACCCATTCCTGCAGACCAGCCTGCATCAACTAATTTACCTTTAACTGTTGCTGGTACAAATTTACCAACAACATTTTCTAAAACATGTCCATTTGGACAGTTTGGCATTAATGTTCCATATACAAAAAGTGTTTCAGTCATTATTTATTACATGCCTTTATTAAATTTGGAAGTTGAATATCCAAAGTATTTATCTCTTTTACGCAAGATTGTCTAAATTCGTCAAGAGGAGATCTAAGACTATAATAAGCCCATCGTCCTTCTCTATCAACTCTTAAAAATCCTGCTTCTTTCAATATTTTTAAATGTCTTGAAAGTCTTGATTGAATCATTTCAAAAGAATTTTCTAAATCACATACACAGCATTTTCCATGAATATTTAAAAACTTAATTATCTTTATTCTTGTCCCATCATTTAACGCTGATACAGATTTTAAAAAAATATCCATGCTTTTCCTTCATATAAAAAAGGAAGTGTAGCATAATTATATTTATATATCAAGATATAATGATATATATAAAAAGAAAACTATACTCATAGTTTTCTTTTTTCATTGTTTTCTAAATTATTTGAGTATCAACTTCTTCATATATTTTAAGTACAACAGTATCATCACCACTATTTGTATACTGAGAATAAGTCAATCCATTTTCTACAACATCAGTACCTTTAGTCCAAATATTTAAACCATCATCTTTTAAACTAATTGAATCATCCATTCCTCCAAAAACAATCAAATCATTTGCAGAATCTGTAATACCAACGATATCACTTAATGTAATATTATTTATTTCATGTGATCCATTTACACTTAAGTCTATTTTTTCAATATTTTTAGCTAAAAGAGGCATATCAATATTCTCGTTATTATTTAAAACCAGTATATCAACACCTTGTTGTCCATCAACGCCATTATCTTCATATAGTAATGTATCGGAAGCTGGTGTACCAAGTGAGTAACCATCAGCATCATGAGACCATATTGTTTCTGTACTTAAAGATTTCATATAAATATTCTCAATTTCTATTGATTCATTATTAGCTAAATCAATTGCCTTTATTCCAAGTAAAGCAAAAACCCCTTCGATATTATTGTCTTTTATATAATCAACACCTTTTTGTGTTAATATAATTTCTTTAGAACCAGCGTCTATATCAAAATAAGAATCATCATTACCAGTTAATTCATATGTAAAACTATCATTATCATCTAAATCTGTTACTTCAAATTTACCAATAGTATCTCCTGCTATAGGATTTGTATTTGAAACTTGCAATAGTTTACTTAACTCTATTACAGGAGCATTATCATTTACTCTTCCTACAGGAATAGTAATTTCTTTATTAATATCATCGCTTAACATTCCATTTGTTACATTTAAATCAAATTTTAATTCACTTAAATCTATGCCATTTGTTTCAGCATTTATAGCCGCCACTCCTAAAGCTGTTAATGTTATAACTCCAGTATCCTTATCTATTGAAACATAATCAGCATCTTGACCAGTAATTGTATAGGTTAAATCATTATCTGTATCATCTAAATCTTGAGCCACTATACTTGCTATTACATCACCTACTGCAACACCATCTTCTTCAACATTAGCACTTATGTTTTCTTCTAAGATTGTTATCTTATTATCATTGATTCTATCAATAGCTATAGTTATATCTTGTGTTACTTGATTAGTTCCATCACTTGCTTCTATTTTTAAATCAATACTAGTTAAATCAACTCCTACATCACTATTTATTGCTGATACTCCTACGGCTGTTAGTTTTATTTCTCCAGTATTCTCATCTATTACAAAGTAGTCTGAGTTTGCTCCATTTACTACTTTATAAGTTATTACACTTGAATCGTCTACATCTGTACTATCTACAGATGCTATTACATCACTTGTATTAACTGATTCTTCTACTTGTCTTACATTTGTTGTTACATTTAATATTGGAGCATTATCATTTACTCTTGCTACATCTATATTTATATCTTGTGTCGCTTCATTCGTTCCATCACTTACTTTTACTGTAAATTCTAGCTCTATTAAATCAACTCCTACATCACTATTTATTGCAGCTACTCCTGCTGCTGTTAGTGTTACTTTCCCTGTATTATCTACTTCTACATATGCAGCATCTGTTCCCTCTACACTATATACTAATACATCATCATCTAAGTCACTTGCATTTATTTGTGCTACTTCTGTATTTTCATCTACTGATTCTTCTATTACATCTGTTTTTGTATGACTATTTATTACTACTGGATTATCATTTAAAAATTCTGTTAACGATAGATCATCATTTTCCTCATATTCTAAAATAAGATTATTTAATAAAGGTTTTCCTAATAGTTTTGAATCATCAACATTAGATAAATCAAACCTATTTTGATATTCTAATTCATTAATAAGAGTATTTCCATTATCCACGATATCTTCTACACCTGCTCCAGCCGGTTTTAATTTTTCTATTTCTGATAAAAAATCTTTAGGATTTATTTCCTTACTAGTTAGTTCATCAGATTTTACAAATAAATCTTCTTTTACATTTAAATCATTTTTGATTAAGAAGTCGAAATATTCTTGTGTAAAGTGAACAGAATCGAAACCTCTAATATCAATAAGCTCATTTGAGTTAATAAATTCCAAAATAAGTACACTATCAAGTGTATTAGTATCATCTCCATAGATTTCCATCCCTAAAAATACTTTATCACCTACTTTTAATTCAATTACATTTCCATCAGTATCTTTAAAATAAAATTTACCATTATCAATTGATTTTATTATTCCTATTTCTTTCATCATTATCTCTCCGTAAAGGTATATTGTTTAGTTCTTAATATAGGTTTTAAAATATAGTCTAAAACACTTTTTTTACCAGTTATTATGTCAATATTAACTATCATACCTGGAATTATTGGCAATTTATTCTCATTTCTTTGTAAGAAATTTTTATTAGTTTTTATTACTATATTGTAAAAACTATTTCCATCTTTATCATTTTGAGTATCGGCACCTATTTTAATAATCTTACCAATTAATGCTCCATAAATTGAGAAATCATATGCTGTAAATTTAACAACAACTTTTTGATTTGCATAAATAAAAGCAATATCAGCAGGTTTAATTTTTGCTTCGACAAGTAATGTATCATCAGTTGGTACTATTTCGACCAGCTTTTCTCCTGGTTTAATTACTCCGCCCACTGTATTAATAAAAACATTTTGGACAATCCCATTTGTCGGAGATTTAACTAAAGTTCTAAGAACACTATCTTCTGCAGATTTTGATGAAATTTCAATTCTTCTTAATTCCATTACATTTTTATTTAATTCTTCTTTTACTTTACTTTTAAAAGAACTTTTAATTTCGCTTACTTTACTATTTGCCTCTTTTATTAAAGATATAATCCTAGGTAAAGACTCTTGAATTGCACTTATATTTTGCTCAACATTATTCAGTTCTTTTTTTAATCTTAGTAAATCTACTTTTGATTTAATACCTTTTTTAACAAGAGGTTCAATCATTTTGATTTCTTGACTAATAAAACTTTTAGATTTTTTAAGATGTCTTATATGAATTTTTGCTTCATTTAAATTTGATTTTTCTTGTTTCTCTTTTTCTATATAAATATTTATTTTTGAATTAATATTTTTTTTATTTGTAAGATAAAGACTTCTCTCTCTATCTATAAGATTTTTATAACCTTCAATTTCTTTGTCAAGTATAAAATTCTTGTCATCTGCCTCTGCTTTCAGTCTGGAAATTCTAGCTTTTAATTCAGTTATTTTTAAGCTCTCTGATTCAAATTGTGATTTAGTTTCTTGATTTCCTATTTGTACAAGAATATCACCTTTTCTAATATTATCACCTTCATGAACTAAAATATGTTGAACAATTCCACCTTCAAGATTTTGAATAATTTGATTTTTACTACTAGGAATAATTTTTCCATTTCCTCTTACAATTTCATCAATATCAGCAAATGAAGACCAAGTAATAAACGATAAAATACTTATTAGCCAAAACCATAATACTAATCTTAATTTTTTAGGTTCTCTTTGTATCAACCTTTTGGATTGAGTTGATTTATAATAGTCACTTAACATAAAGTCATACCTCTTTAAGCTTTTCTAATACTTCTTGTTTGGTACCATCAAGATAAACAGACCCATTTTCTATAACAATTATTCGATTTACTAAACTTAATAAAGAAACTTTTTGACTCACAAAAATAGCTGTTTTATCTTCTAAATATTTTTCTAAATTATTGATTATTATTGATTCACTAATTTGATCTAATGCACTTGTAGGTTCATCAAACATAATAATATTAGGATTCGTTACTAATGCTCTTGCAATACATAAAGCTTGTATTTGCCCTCCTGATAAACTTAGGCCATTTTCTCCAATTTTCATATCAAAGCCAAAATGACTATCCTTTATAAATTTATCCATACCTGCAATATTTAGTGCATTAATTATATTTTCATCTGAAATAGAAGGGTTTTTTGCACTTAAATTCTCTTTTAACGTACCACTAAATAGTGTAGAATTTTGAGATACGAATCCTACAGATGATCTTAATCTAGTAGGATTAATTTCATTTAAGTCAATTCCATTATAAAGTATAGTTCCAGAACTAGCTTGATATAATCCAAGTAACAATTTTAATATTGTTGTTTTTCCAGAACCAATTCTTCCAATTATTGCAACTTTTTCACCTTTTTTAATAAAAAAAGATACATTCTTTAAAATTTCATAATTGGAATCAGGAAATGAGAATGATACATTTTTAAACTCGATATCTACATCAAATGACTCTGGTAGATCAATATATTGCTTATCTTTTATTTTTTCATTCTCTTTTGATATTATTTCATCTAATCTAAGATATGCAGAATGAGCATCATTATAATTTATTAATAAAGTTGAAAGTTGTCCCATTGGTGCAACAACTCTTGAAGATAAGATTATAACGGCAATCAATCCCCCCATTGTTAAAGTAACATCATTTATTTGATAAACTCCGTAGATTACAACTAAAACAATATTTAACTGAATTAAGAAACCTGTAATAATAGAAACAAACGATGCTAATAACCTTGAAGTTACACCTTGTCCTGCTAATGTAGAATTAATATCTTCCCATTTATGCTTTAACCACCCTACTTTTCCAAATGATTTAAATAACTGTAAATTGTTTAAAGTTTCAATAAGTAAAGATTGTTTTTTCGCATGCATATGATGAGATTTTTCTATTTCTTTTTGCAAAGGAATATTAAGTAATAAACTTATCGCTAAAATAAGCAACATAATAACAATAGGTACTAAAACCATTGATCCAGCAATATACCAAATAACAAACAAAAAGATTAACGCAAATGGCAAATCAACAGCAACAGTTAATGTTGCACTTGTTAAGAATCCTCTTATTAAATCAAAGCCTTTAATATGATTTGCAAATAAGCCAACTGATGATGGGATATCAGAATTTCTAATATTTAATATTTTTTCATATAATAAAGATGAAATTATAATATCACTTTTTTTAGCGGCAAGTTCCAAAAAATATGCTCTAGTAAATTTTAGACCAGCATCTAAAATATATACAAAAACTACACCTATAGCAAAAACCCATAATGTTTCAATAGCATTATTAGGAATAACTCTATCATATACATTCATAGTAAATAAAGGCGATGCTAAAATAAATAAGTTGATTAATAAAGAAGCTATAACGACATCAATATAAAGTTTTTTCGATAACTTTAATGTATCAAAAAGCCAATGTTTAATTCCTAAGCCTAACTCTTTATCTTCTTCTTGAGTGAAAATATATTTTTTCTTTAGTAAAATCACTTTATTTAGAAATACTTTTTTAAATCGTTCATATGGTAAAACCTTTGTAATAGTTTTACCATCAATTTCCATAATAATTTTTGTATTTTTATTCTCATCTATATCATCTATAATACAAAAATCATTATTTACATAAGCAATTAAAGGTAAGTCCAGCAAAGAGATATCTTCAGCTCTTAATTGTTCTATTTTACAATCTAATCCAGAGGTTTCACAAATATCATTTAAATAAGCCTCTACATCAGAATCATTATCAATTGATAAATCTTCAATTAACCTCTCAACTGAGTAATATTTATGGTATATTTTTGTATATAATGATAATGTATTTATTAACCTCTTCAAGAGTTATTTACCTTTTATACTTTATTTTATCATTTTAGATAAAAATTCTTGTGTTACTTTAATCTTTGTTACATATGGAGAATTTGAATTAATATCTTTACTCTTGATATATTTACTTAAAGCTTTTTTTGCACTTTCTTTTGTATCATAAATTCCATATACAAGTTTTTTTAAGTTTGTATTCTCAATTTTATAAGCATAAGAACTGTCTGATAAATTATGATTATTTACTAGTCTATCTAAATTTGAATTTTTAGAATATACTGCTAAGTTAATTAAATACTTATCTTTGTTTTTAGGATCTAGTAACATTTCTTTATATGAATTTGAATATACTAATTCTTCAAATTCATTTTCAATTTCTTGTTTTGGTAATACCATCATTTTCTTATTTTCTATTTTAACGGCTTCTATTTTTTCAGGTATATGATTATCAGGTTTATTGAAATCATTTGTTAGATACATTAACTCATATTTGAGTAAATCTATATCATAATTGGCAGAAACAAGATTTCTATTTGAAGAAATATACTCTTTTTGAGCTACTAATAAATCTAAAAGTTTTCTCTCTCCTATTTCAAATTCTTGTTTATATAAATCAATAGTTGATGAGCTATGAATATAATAATATTCAAGGTTACTCTTTTGTTCATTCAATATAGTCATATTTGTCCAAACTTTTGTTACATCAAATTTTATTTTATTTTGTATAGAACTTAAATTATTTTTATATTTACTAAGCTCTATTAATTGTTTTTTCTCTTTATGTTTTCCTTCTCCACCCAAAGAAAATTTGTAATCCAAATTTAAATAGTATTGCATTTGGTCAGTAGTACCATATGATGTTCCACTATCACCTGTTTTACTCTTTTCAGCAACAAAATCTAAAGATGGATATTTCCAAGATTGACTTGCTTTATATTTACTATGTTGTGCATTCACATTATTTAATGCCGACAAAATCTTAGGATTATTTTCATATGCTTGGTTTAATGCAGCTTCAAGAGAAGTAGGTACTTTAAAGATTGATTTTTCTTCCTCTATTTCATCTGGTTTAACCTTTCTTAAAATATGGTATTCTAACATGCTAATCCAATCTTTCAATTGGTTTTCTTGCACTAATAAATTATATTCAGCATTTTGTAAAGCTGCTTCAACTTTTTTAACATCTGACAATATTGCAAAACCTGACTTATGACTTTCAGATATTTCATTAAATATATTTGTAATTACTTTTATATTATCTTTTTCTATTTGTAGTAACTTTTTATTCTTTAAAATACTAAAATATGCAGTAATAACTTTAAAAGAAATATCATTCATACTATTTTTATAATCAAAATTTGCAGCTTTTATAATATCTTCTTGAGATTTAAGCCTATTTGTTGTGGATAAACCATTGAAAATGTTTTGTTTTACCCCTAATGAATAATTGGTAGGACTTCCACTTTCGCTTTTATTTGAAGTAGTGTTAGAATTAATTCTATTCTTTACAAGTTTCCCATTAAAATTTATAGTAGGATAATTTTCTGAATCTATTTCTTTATACTCTTCATTTGCAGAATTTGTTTCATTTTCATAATATAAAATATTAGGATTTTTATCAATCGCTAAATTGATACTCTCTTTTAATGTAATCGCAGATAAAGTAGTAAAGCTACTTAACAAAAATACCGTGATATATTTAATTCTTTTATGGTGCATGGATCTGTCTCCCTTAAATAACATTTAACAATGATATCAAGTTTATACTAACATTTACTAATAACTTATTACTTTATTAGTAAAAAGTTTAAAATTTATCAAAATTATCTATATATAGTTACTTTTAAACCATAAAAACTACTTCTCTACAGATATAAAAGAATTTCTACTTTAAAAGAACATCCCAATTTAATCATATTTAATTTCTAATTATTTGAATAATTAAAGGCAAGAAAATAGCTGTTAGAATTCCACTAAGTCCCATTGCAAGTGCTGCAAAAGCTGCTGCTTTTTCACTTATTTCAATAGCCCTTGCTGTTCCTATTCCATGAGACACTAAACCAAGTGCAAAACCTTCAGAAGTTTCATGTTTGATTTTTATTAGTCTAAAAATAATTGAGCCAAATACAGCCCCAATCATTCCTGTGATTATTACAAAACCAACTGCTAAAGACGGAATTGCTCCTATTTGCTCAGAAGTAATAACTGCAATTGGAGCAGTAATTGATTTTGTTGTCATTGAAAGAATTGTAGGTAATTCTGCTCCTAAAAACCATAATAAGCAAACAGCTATAACAATTGAAAAGACTCCTGCAATAAAAAGTGTTGCAAGTACAGGAATAAGTAAAGCTTTCAGATATTTTAAGTTTTTATATAAAGGAAGTGCCAAAGCAACAGTTGCAGGTCCTAAAAAGAAATGAATAATTTCTACACTTTTAAAATACTCTTCAAAAGAAGTATTTGTATATATTATCAAAGATAAAATTACAATATATGAAGTAATAATTGGCTGTAATAAAGTATGTTTATCAAACTTTTCATAAATTATAATTCCTACTTTATATGAAAGTAATGTAATAACTATCCATGTTAAAGGTGTACTATTTATATATTCTAATAAGGCATTATAATTCATTTTTATTCTTCTCTTTTGTTGTTTTAATTGTTAGATAATCCATAAATTTGGCAGCAAAAACAAGTGCTATTAATGTGCCTACAATTAAAGCTATTAAAATTGCCCAAAACTCTTTTGCAATAATATCAACTTGAGTAATAATACCCATAGCAGCTGGTATAAATAAAAGTGGTAAATATTTTAAATGCAGAAAAACAGCTGTATCTAAACTTTCAAAGCTACTTTTTCTAATAATTAAAAAAATCAATAATAATACCATTCCAATAACAGGACCTGGGACTAATAAGTCAAAAAGTTTAGTAATACATTCACCAAAAAATTGGAAAACTAAAAGTGTAATAATTCCTTTAAGCAAGAGGGTCTTCTCCTTCTTCCCAGTTAGCTAGAAACTTTTCTACTAAATGAAAATCTTCTCCTGTATGTTGAGTAAAAGTAATATATTGATTTTTTAAATCAATTTTAAAAAGTACATGAACAATTTCCATATATCTTAGAGCAATTTCTCGTCTTTTTTCTATTGTTCTTCCTTCTCTAATATCAAGGTTCATCAAGCAAATATCATCTTGTGGATTGGCACGACCTATTGTAAGATTATATTTATCATACTCTCTTATACTAATTGCAATATGGTCTGTTCCTGTATCCATAACTTCTGAAAAAACATCTCTTATTTGATTTACAAACTTATCTTTTGTTTCATTGGATACTTTTTTATTTATCTCAAATTGTAAATGTGGCATTTTTTATCCTTTATTCATCTTTAAATAATCTATAAATCGAAGAAAAATCTTCTTCACCTTTTCCCATCATTTTCATTTTTGAAAATAACTCTTTTGGCATTGCAGCAGAGTATAAAGGCTTTTTCATTGAATATGCTAAATCTTGTAATAAGTGTAAATCTTTATTTATAGCGTCATTTGAAAAATGTGCTGAAAAATCTTCATCTATTAGTTTTTGCTTTTTAGCATTTAAAACAAGTGAAGTTCCACCTCCAACACCTAGAATATCTAAAGCTTTTTCTTTAGGAATTGAACAATCTTCTGCAAGTGATGTACACTCTGCAATTGTAGCCATAAAAGAACCTAAACAAAGATTATTGATTAGTTTCATTTTTGTTGCACTTCCTTGTTTTTCTAAAAAGAAAATCTCTTTTCCAAATTTTTCAAGTAAAGGTTTTACTTCATCAAAAACTTCTTTTTTTCCTGATGATACAAGAGTTAAAACACCAGTAAGAGCAGGTGCAACACTTCCAAATACTGGATTTTCTAAATACTTAGCTTCTGCTTTTTCACAAAGTTCGTGAAATTCTAAAATATCTTCATAATGATGCGTGCTTAAATCAATAATAGTTTTTCCTTTAAGCTCATCACATAAAAGACCATCTTTCATATTAAAAACATTATTCACAGCTGGTGAATCAAAAAGACAAATAAAAATCACATCACAAGATTTTAATAAATCTTTTGGTGTATCTACAAGAGTAAAACCTTTATCTAAGGCTTTTTCTTTTGTTCTATTATATGCAATTATTTCTTCATCCATTTGCTTTAATCTTGTAGCAATTGCCGTTCCTAAATTTCCAAGTCCTATAAATCCTATTGACATAATCTCTCCAAAATATTTTTTCATCATTATATTCTAGCAAATAAGAATTGTCAATCAATTAACTTGTTAAGCTTTTGTTAAAATAGATACTTTATAATTCTTCAAAGGATTTATTATGAACAAATTTTTACAAAGAGATTTAGCGACTTCACTTACTACTTTTCTTTTTCTTGTAATGTCTATAACTGGTGTACTAATGTATTTTCATATATTAGATAATTTTACAAAACAGATGCATGAAATAATGGGTTTAGGCTTTGTAGCAATTGTATTATTTCATGTATTTTATAATTGGAAAAGTATGAAGTCTTACTTTGCTAAGAAAGTATTTTTATATTCAGCTGTGATTATTTTTCTTATTTCTAGTGGTTTTATTGCTAACTCAATATTAACACCTAAAAGTAACAGTTCAAAAAGAGTTATAATCTCATCAGTTTTAAGTGCTCCACTTAGTGACTCACTAGTATTGTTTAATAGTAATATGGATTTAGCAAAAGTTAAATTAGAAAAAGCTGGATTAAAAATGGGGAATGCTAAAACATTTCAAGAAATTGCTAGAGAAAATAGAGTAAATCCCTTTAAGATTGTAGCTATTATTACAGAAAAATAGAGAAGGTAAACTTCTCTATTTTTGATTAATTATTTTTTAAAGTCAGCTATGATATTAGCTTTTAATTTAGGAATCGTAAATCCAAATTCATCAAATAAATCATTTGCAGGTCCACTTGCTCCAAATGTATCCATTCCATAAACTTTATCTGCAAATCTATAGTACTCTAAACCACGAGCAGCTTCAACAGCAAATACTTGAGTATTAGAATCAATTACTTGATCAATATAAGATTGATCTTGCTCTAAGAATAAATCAAAACAAGGAACAGATACAACATTTGCAATAATTCCTTCATCTTCTAGTGAACAAGCAGTTTGCATAGCTAACATAACTTCAGAACCAGAAGCCATGATAGTAATATTTGCATTCTCTCTTTTTTTAAGTAAGTAAGCTCCATTTGAAACTTCACCAAACTCTTTTGTATCTTTTAATACAGTTAAACCTTGTCTTGAACAAACAAATGCAGTTGGTGCATTCATTTTTAAAGCAGTTTTCCAAGATTCAACATTTTCACTAGCATCTGCTGGTCTAAATGTATAGAAGTTTGGTAAGGCTCTAAATTGAGATAATTGCTCAATTGGTTGGTGTGTTGGTCCATCTTCACCTACACCAATAGAATCATGTGTCCATACAAAATGTTGAGGAATAGAAGCTAATGCTGCTATTCTTGCAGATGGTTTTAAGTAATCAGAGAATACAAAGAATGTTGCAGAATAAACTCTATATAAACCATAAAGGTTCATAGCATTAGCAATTGCTGCCATTGCATGTTCTTTAATACCAAAGTGAATATTTCTACCATTTGGGAAGTCACCTTCACCTTTTAATTCAGTTTTATTAGAAGGTCCTAAATCAGCAGATCCTCCTAAGAATCCTGGAACTGTTGCTGCAATTGCATTTAAGATTTTATGATTTGAATCTCTAGTTGCAACTTTAGTATCTGCTTCAAAACTTGGATATTCAACTGCATCATAATTTGGATTTTGTAACTGTTCAATTTTTGCTTTAGCTTCAGCACTTAAAGAATCATTCCATTCGTTTTCTGCAACTGAACCTACGATTAATTTATCAAAAGCACCTTTTACATCAGCAGGAACGATGAATTTTTCATCTGCATTAAATCCAGCTTTTTTCTTTGAAGCTGCAATATCTTCTTCACCTAATGGAGCACCATGAGCATGGTGTGAACCTTCCATAGAAACAGAACCTTTACCAATTGCAGTTTTAGCAATAATCATTACAGGTTTTGTGGCAGCCTTTGCTTGAACAAATGCTTTTTCAATTTGATCGAAGTTATGCCCATCAATTTCAATAACTTCAAAATCAATACCTTGGAATCTTTTCTTAACATTCTCGCTCCACGCTAATGAAGTATCACCTTCAATTGTAATAGAGTTTGAATCATAAATAATTACTAAGTTATCAAGCTTAAGGTGACCTGCTGTTGCAGTTGCTTCATAAGAAATACCTTCTTGTAAATCTCCATCTCCACATAAACAATAAACTTTATGATTGATTACATCAGAACCTAAAGTATTTTGTGCATATTTTGCAGCTGATGCAAAACCAACAGCATTTGCAATCCCTTGTCCTAATGGTCCAGTTGTAATTTCAATACCATGAGTATGTCCGTATTCTGGATGTCCTGGAGTTTTTGAGTTTGTTTGTCTAAAGTTTTTTAAATCACTTAATGCAACATTGAATCCCCATAAATGTAATAATGAGTAAACTAAACCAGTTGCATGACCACCTGAAAATACTAATCTATCTCTATTTAGCCATTTTTCGTTTGCTGGGTTTACATTTAAGTGCTTACTTAAAACTGTTGCAATATCTGCAAGACCCATTGGTGCACCTGGGTGTCCTGAGTTTGCTGCTTGAACCATATCTGCTGCTAAAAATCTAATCGTATCTGCTTGTTTTTGTAATAATTGTTTCGACATAATTATCCTATTTCTTTGGTATTGTTTATATATATTTTGCGATTATATCTAAAAACAAATAAAAAAACTAATCTTCTCTAGTAATAATATTTTAAGTTTCTTTCTTATATAATTTAACAATATACCTATTCTACAATTAGGAAAAAAAATAGTAAAAGAAAAAAATAAAGAATCATTTTTTATTTATTATGGAAGCGCTGCTTGTGTTAATAAACTCAATGATTATCAAACTTTAATACTTGATCCAGATAATTACGATGTCAATGGTTTTAGATCAAATACTTATGCTTATCTTAGTCTTGGTGAAGTAAATAGTTTTAGAAAATATTACAAAATACTAAAAGAAGAGAATAAACTATTAAACAAAAATGAAAATTGGGATAGTTATTTTATAAAGTATGATACTTTTTGGGAAACATATATTTTAGATATATTAATACCAAATTTTATCTTTTCTGGATATAAGGGTATTATGATTGATACTATTGATTCCTTGCTTTATCATGAAATCACGACAAGTGAAAGAATTATAAACTTTTTGGAAAAAATAAAAGAAATTTACCCAAATTTATTAATTATGATTAATAGAGCATTTGAGATAATAAATGAAGTACCAATTGATGCTGTATTATTAGAATCAACAATAAGTACACATGATTTTGAAACAAAACAATACATTTTACATGAAAAACCATACGAAATATGTCTAAAAGACTCTATTAAATGTTATAGTGTTGATTATTGGCATTTAAACGATACAAAAATGATAGATAAAATAAAAAATGTAGCTACAAATAAAGGATATATCCCTTTAGTTACGGATATTAAATTACAAGATTTACCATAAAGGAAACACATGACTAAATTAATTTCAACAATTGCCCTTGCATCAATTGTTTTTATTGGATGTGCTGAAAAGCCTGAAGAAAGACAAATTATTAAGAAAGACAAAACTCTATCAATTCAATTGGAAGCAACAGCATATCCACACAAAACAAGAGCTATTAGTTCTACTTCGGGGAAAGTTTTTACTATTGATAACCATATTGGAAATCTTGTTAAAAAAAATGACCCAATTTTTTCTATAGATAGAAGTTTAATTGAAAAAGAAATTAGTGTACTTAACAAACAAATTTCAAATGCTAAAAGAAATATGAATCAATATAGGAATAACTATGGTGGAAGTAATCCAACTGCTATTCAACTAACTAGAATGAATCTTGAGAAAGTTGCATCATTATATTCAAAAGGCTATGCATCTGAACAACAATTTAATCAAGCTAAACTTAATTATTCAAATGCATTATATTTACAAAATGAAAATAATCGTACTAGTAATACAAATTCCTATAATCAAAACAGAGATATTTCTGATAAAGAATTAGAACTTTATAGATTAAAAGAAAGACTTAATAATTCTACTGTAAAAGCAAGTATGGATGGATACATTTTTAAATTAGATTTATTTGAAGGTAAGATATTAACTGATGGTCAAAAAATTGGTGAAATTGTTGATATATCTAAAGTTAAAGTAAGAGCAGGATTAGCTTCAGGGTTACTTCCATTTGTAAAAAAAGGAAGAACTGCGAAAATTACTTTTTTAACAACACCACCTTTCGAAAGAACTGTGCCTATCAATAAAATTATCCCTGTAATGGATGCAGAATTCGGTAGAGTTACTATTGATTTTGATGTTGATAATAAAGATTTTTTAATACAACCTGGAACAAAAGCAATAGTTCATTTAGCACTAAAAGAAAATGAACAAGAAAAAGTAAAAGATATGTTTTTATTTGATGAAAAGAAAAATAAAAGTAACCTAATCGAAGTTAGTGCAAAAAACTAATAGACCTAACAAAAGCACTAAAGCTTAAACTAATATAGTTTAAGCTTTAAAACTTAATCTTATTATTATATATAATATATTTACTAGTAAAAAAACCATATGTAAAACTTACAATTAAAGATAACGTTTTTGATATATACAAAGAATGAATAAAACTTTCAAGTATGATAATTGCTAAAGTTGAAAGAGCTGTACCAATTAAAATAACAACTAAAAAAACTAGTGCTCTTTTTTTTATTTGTTCCTCTTTTTTCAAATTAAATGTAAAAAAGAAATTTGAAAAAAATTGAAATATATTTGCAAAAACAAACCCCATAATAACTGCAATTATATAATTCAAATATAAGACACTATAAGACACATAAATAGCCGCATAATCAATTAAAACAGTTCCTATACCAACTAATAAATACTTTAATGTAGATTTTTCAAAAAAAGAACTTAAAATATTATTTACTAGTTTTAACACAATTATCCAAAGTTCTTAATCTTATAAGTTTAGTGTTAACTCTATCTTGTCTTTTAACTTTTGAAAATAAAGAGACTACAAATAAAAATAAAAGACTAACACTTATATATATTACAAGGTTTGATCCTGACTTTATATCTAATAGGCTTGCTATTACGTCAGATTGAGTAGGGAAAACAATAAAATACGCAGATAAAAAAAAGAAAAATACAATAATAATTTTATTAAGTATTTTATACTTATTCATAGATGCTATAATAGTAAAAGAGATAGCTACAAGTGCTAATAATAGTATTTTTACAATAATCATTTTGTTAACCTTTGGATGAAAATTTCAAGAACAATATTGATACTATTCCATAAAGATTGCCCTTTTTCTTTAGAATAATCAGTATAGAGTATAGTACATTCTTTTTCTGCATATTTCATTTTTAATATCTTAATTAAATCAACAATCTCTGAAGCATGAGACATTCCATTATGCCTTATTTCAAAATTTGGGTTATTTTTTATATTAATGATTCTAAATCCATTATGGCTATCAGTTAATTTTATTTGAGAGACCATAAGTGTAAATAATGTAGAAAGTTTTAGGAAAAATCTTTTAAAAGTTGTTATATTAGAATTACTACCTTTTAGAAATCTTGAGCCTATTACTATATCTAAGTTTTTGCTTTCTATTTCATTATAAAATTTTTCAATATCATCAACAGAATGTTGACCATCAGAATCAAAAGTCACAACATATTTAGAATCTAGTTTTCTAGCCATCTCAATTCCAGTTTGTAAAGCTGCACCTTGCCCTAAATTAATATCATGAGATAAAACATAAATATCATTTATTGATAATAATATTTCTAAACTATTATCTGAAGATCCATCATTAACTGCAATTATATTATCATATGGTCTTTTTTTTCTTAATTCTTCTATTACATTCTTAACAACTATAGATTCATTATAAACTGGAATAACAATAGATATATCGTTTTTTGTCATTTTAAAGATTCCTATTTTTTTAAAATTATATAATAATCTAAATTATTCTTCGCTTTTTATTTTAGTTATTTTTTTAAATATTGTAGATTTTGATTCAACAAATGAATTAACAACTACTGGATCAAACATTTTCCCTGATACTTTTTTAATTTCTTCAACTGCCTTATCAAATTCCATACCTTCTTTGTACGATCGATCACTAATTAAGCCAACAAAATGTTCTGCTAGGGATATAGTTTGAGCATCTATTGTAATATCAGATTCTTTTAATTTATTAGGATATCCTTTCCCATCATATCTTTCATGATGCTGCTTAACAATGCTTGAAATTGGATAAAGATGTGCGATTGGTTCTAATAATATAGCTCCAATAACAGGATGATAATGTACTAAATTAATGTCTTTTTCATTTAATTCTTTATCATTATTCATAATTACTTCCATATTACCTACCATTCCAATATCATGCAATTCTGCAGCTAATTCAATACTATCTAAGCTATCTTGACCAAGAAATAAATTTTCTGCAACTTCTAACGCTACAGTTTTTACTAATCTAGAGTGATTTTTATAATAAGGTGTTGTATTTTCCATAATTTTATTAGCACTTTTTAAAAATGATATATAATTTTGCATAATACTACTTTGATGATCAAGAGAAACTAAGAAACTACCTGATAAATCTAAAAAAGCTCCTATTTCTTTTATATCATCAAGTGTAATATTTTTATCATTATAAAAGTTAAATTTGTATGTTGTATTTCTTATAAAAAACTCTTTTTGCAGCTTTGATGATACATCACCTACAATATATGATTCTTTTCCATCATGAGAAAATATCTCTCCACCTTTAGCATTAAATATTTTTAAAATAACTGACATTAGAAATTTAAGATATCCATCTTTACCAAATTGTGCCTGAACTATAGCATGCATTGTTTCTTCACTTACTTTCGCAAGCTTTTTATCACTTGTTGTTTTTACTTCATGTTCTAAAGCTTCATAATAACCAAGTGACATTTGAAGTAAACCTTCATGTTCTTTAATATCAAGAGATTTTGATGTAAATAAAAGTAATAAATAATTACTATCTGCAGAAAAGATTTTAAATATTCTAAAATTACCTGAATATTTCATATCTTTCAATTCATTTTTAGATAGCTTCATTGAAAGACCAATTTTTTGTTGCTCTACAGAAAAAGATGCATTTGAACTAATACCAATATAAGTCTCACCTCTCAATTCATATAATGCACTATATCTACAAAGCAATGTTTTAAATGAAAATTCAAAAATCTTATTTTCTATTTCTGTAGGTTTAGTTAATCTACTTAATTCTTTTAAAAACTGATTTTCTTTTAACTTGTAATTTTTTAATTTAAGCTGTTTTTTTGTTATATTTGAAATTATTATTCCTAAAAATACAAAAATAACAAGAAATAAAATCCATGCAAAACCACCTATTGATTCAACCATAAATGAGAAGAACCCATTCAAACTATCTGGCAATTCAACTAAAAAATAATCACGTAAGTTATCTAATAAACTCATCTATTCGCCTTTTCTTTTTTTGATAAATATTCTAAGTATTCTTTATTTTCGATAATATAAACATTAATATTTTTCCCACTACTAAAAAGTCTCATGTTATCATGTTTTGAACTATATAGCGCAATCCAAGAACGTAAATTATCTGCAACCTCTCTTCTCCATCTATACCGCCATTCATTTTTACCTTTGTATGAATTAGGTACTATTTCTTCTATAATAAAAATATATTCAGTAGGTATTTTTAGATAATAATCAGTTGGATCATAATCTAATAAAAAATTCTGTGTATTTACATGATAGCCATGATCTTTAGCTTTTGAATATTCTTGAACATATGATATTAAAGTCCAAGAAAATGGTCTATATAATTTATTAATATCTAATATTATTTTACTACCAGCACTATAAGATATCATCTCTACATTTTTTGGATATAGAATATCAGCTGCATAAGGTGGCAAATCTTCTGCATTATGCCATTTTGGAAAACTGATAACTCCAATAAAAAATAATGAATAAAATAGTGGTAAAGCAACTCTTGTATAATAACTTTTTAGTATTTTCTTAAAACCTAAATTTATAAAATAAAAGATATAAGTTAACATTACAACTTGCGCTAGAATCAAATACTCTAATCCTCTTTGAACTGAAACTAAACGTTTAACACCAAAATGAGGTAAATAAAATACTATAAATACTGCAATTACGGCTAACATAATTGAAGACATAAGAAATTTATTTTTTTTAATAAAATAAGTTACAATGGCTACAAAAATTGTTAATCCCATCATAATATATTGTAAAGAAGTGAAAATAATTAGATACATACTCTCTTTACCTGTTTGAGTAGCAGTTATTGCTTGTTTTTTTGTTCCTAATAATTCATCAAGAATTGGTAATGCATCACCAACATCAAGTAATAATCCATACTTGATCATAGCAAGTGTCCATAAATTACCTAATATTGACGTAATAAAAACAGCAATTGAAGCTTGCCATAAAACTTTAAAAGTTATTTTCCAAAAGATAATTGCATTAAACAATATAAGTAAAGATGCAGGAAGTAAAAATAAAGCTCCTCCTCCATGAAAAGTAAATACCGTAAATAGCGTTAAACAATATAACAATAAATTTATATTCTTTTTACTATCAAAGTATTGGATTAAGAAATATATATTTAATAAGAACATAGTACATGAAAACTCATAACCTAATCCAGAAAAGAATCTGTTGTATGGAATATTAGCATACATAACTGCTTCTTTTATATTCTCTTCATTATTTTCTATATAATAAAATGAAAACTTGTCAAAAAAAGTTTTTATCAGAGGTGAATCAGCTGCAAATTCATAACCACTAAAATAATTTCCAAGTGGAGAATAAAAAATTAAACTAGTAACAATAACCCCAAATAAAGCAGTATATCTTGATTTAAACATTTTATATAAAACATAATATGTAACAAAGAAATATGCTAATATCAAAAGAACTGGATAAATTTTAAAAAGTATAATAGAGTCAATATTAGTCCATAAGGCTAAGTTAAATACAAAAACTGGAATACCGTACATAACGGCACCAAACGTATTTAAATCTGACCATAAAACATTCTCTTTTAAAAATCCAACCCAACTAATATAAAAAGACATATCTGAAGAGCCATCAGTAAAAGTAATTAAAGAATTAAATGCAATATTTAAAACGGCATAAGAAAAAACTATTAAATAAAATGACCTTAAAAAGAATTTATATAATGTAATTTTTGATATAAAATTTTTGATATCATTATCTTGTCTTTTTTTAACCGTATTCCAAAATGTTGAGTAATTATCAAAAAAATCAAAAATATTAACTAATATAGATTTCTTTAAATTTGCAAATATTTCTCTTATATCTCTTTTTTCATAATAGATTATAAATAATATTTTAGTAAGTAATAATACAATGATATATAAAGGTATACTAAAAATCTTTAATAATATTAATTGAGGTATCACCAATAACGCAAAAGTCAATGAATATAATGCGTTAAATAATATCTTATCTAACAAATCATTCATATGATCTTGCGGAAATATTTTTGATGGTAGCCAATAAAATATAAAGTATGAAATGATTAATAATTTAATTAAACTTAAACTATTAATCCTTAACGCTTCATATATTGTATTATAATCTATTTCCATTTATTCAATCTTTTCTAATTATTTTTTATAAACACATTCTCTTGCGAATGCATCACTAAAGAAATTTTTATAATACTTTACATCTTTAGATGCTTTTTTAAGGCTATCGTATCTACCTGCTCTAATTACAAAGTATTTACCTCTTATCTCACCTCTAATATTTTTAACATTTTTATTTTCTTCTAATATTTTCTTAAATGAAGTTTCATTTACATCTGAATACAATTGTACACAATAAGCAGTAGTACTACTATTTACATTTCTCATATCAATAATTTTTGAATCATTATCTTTATTTTCATCAGAAATTTGAGCTCTTTGATTCTTAATTGGAGCAGGATCTCCTCCCATTAATTCAATCAACTCTGCATTATCTTCAATAATATTTTGATTTTGCTCTTTTTTTAATACAATAGATCCTAATGCGTATTCAACTAACTTCCATCTTAATAATTCCCCATCAAATCTAGTATCATTATATGAAAAAGGAATCATTGATAAAATCATACCTTTACCAAGATTATTTACAGTTACTAAAGGGATATTATTATTTCTAATTAGAACTTTTCCATCAGGTAAAAAATAATTCTCTGCATAATTATTAACTATCATTCTTAAATTTTCAACATCTTTAAGCCAATTAACATCTGAAGTAACTGAGAAGTTTATTTCTCTTTTTTTATAATTAATATAATCAACTTTTTTAGCTTGATATTTAACAACATGTAATTCATTATTCATAAAGTGTTGTTTACCACTTTTTTGATTAAGCACTCTTTTTGCTTTTGAAGCACTTGTAATTCCAGACTTAGTATATGAATCATAAAGTGTTGTATATATTCCTGTTTCTAACCATAATACACCACCTTGTTCTACCCACCATTTTAAAATTTCTTGTTCTTTTAATGATAAATTATATGAGTAACCTATATTTTGATATAAATCATTTGAAACTTTTTTAAAATTTTCAACCCAAATTGGTAAAACATAGATAAAATCAACTAAATAAGGATTATTTTGAAGTTTCCAAAAATCTATTTCATCAATTCTTTTCGCCTTAACTTTATATGGCTTTAAACTATAAAACTTATCAGAAAACTTTCCTCTATAATCTAATATAGGATTTAAAGAAACAAAAGGGAATTGCTTAACTTGTTCCCGTAAATCCTCTTTCTCAACAACTAATTTATTAATATCTATATCATAAACATCAATTGATTCTGGCTGTAATAATGTTTTTTCTACCTCTGGGTTTATATTAATGTTTCTATTTGAACAAGCTGATAGAAACACAACAACTAAAACTGTTAACATACTAAATAGTATTTTTTTCATTTTCTCTCCTTAAAATGCTGAATAATAATAATAATCTAACTTATTTATAGCTCTTCTTGTATAGTTAAACGTAGAAAAATACAAATATATAGTTCCACATAAAAGTCCAAAAACAGCATACTCAAAACTTATAACTCTACTTAAAATAATACCAACAATTAAATTTATGGCTGTTGCTATTAAAATATATTTTACAGGAACAGTTTGTCTAGACATTGCAAATAAAAATAAGATATTTAATAAACTAGCAACCAAAAATATATATGAAACAGCAGCAATCCAAAAGACAAAAGGTGTTGGTTCCTGTAAAAATATCTTTAATTGTGGTATCTCAAAATACACTCCACCTGCTTTAATTGTAAAATAAACAAATAGCATTACTAAAATTGATGAGATAAAATATATTATTAGAAATTTTTTCATAAAATTACTAATTTTCTTTGAAAACTTTTTTGACTCATTATATTTATATTTAGCAATAATTCCATTCATAATATACATGAATTCATAAATACCTGCTTCAACAAATCCCATTAAAAGTACAAGGGCGATTAATGCCCAATCTAGTCCTAATTCATAAGGAACATTAAACCAAATAAAGTAAGGTTTTGCAGTTTCTGGAACTGTCCATGCAACAATCCTATCTAAAATCAAAAACAAAAAATATAAAAATCCATAAGTATAAAAAGGAACCAAAGAATAAAACATAATTGACGCTTTTGGTAACATAAACCCTTCATCTGTTTCAGATTGATTTCTCATATTTCTTAATTTTAGAAAAACAAAAAAAGTCATTTCTATATCAACAATTAAAATAGTATAAAATTGTGCATCAGGTAATTCTATACCAAAAATAGTATGTAAAAAATAAACAACTATCATACCAAATAGTACATGCATTAATAGTCTACCGTGTTGTTCTTTCATATAATATACAGAAGTATTTAAAAAGAATATTGAAAGAAGAACAAAAAACATAATCATTACTAAATAATAGTAGTCAATAAATACACTGAAAAACAATTGAATAATATACAAGAGAATAGCTATTAAGATAACAAATAAAACCCCTATTAAATACAACATTCGAACAGAAGCACTAGCTAGTGCGAATTCTTCAAGTTTTAAATAATAAAGTCCCTTTCTTCCAATGGCTTGTGCAGTTGGTCCAGTAATAACTAGAGCTAAGAATGTTCCAACTGCAATAACAGTTGCAATTTCTAAATCATAATCTAAACTTGACCATATAGCATACCCTAACACAAGTGTAAATAAAATTTGAACAATCATAGGCATTGCAAAAGCCAGACCTTCAATATAATGTTTTGTAACTCTTTTTATTCTATTTGGTTCTTTTTCAATTTTTGCAAGTTTTTGTGGATATTTTCTAGTACTAACAAGCTCATACATATCTTCTGACATATGAAATAGATCATCATATCCATAATCGTTTTTAGCATCAATATCTCTGAGTCCATAAACTTCTAATAATGAAGTTAATTCCAAAGTATTAATAGGTTTACCTCTGTCTTTTGTTATTAAAGGTAATAATTCTAAAAAAGATTCTTTATTTTTTTCTATTAGCATTATATAACCTTTTGTAAAGAGCATCATAACTATCGACCATATCTTCAATCATAAATCCATTTAAAATCGATGTTCTAGCATCTACTCCCATCTCTAATGACATATTTTTGTCATTTAAAACTTCAATAACAGCATTTGAAAAACCATCAACATCTTTTGGTTTTATAACATAACCAAAACCTTCTAATACTTCTTTCGTTCCTCCTACATCAGAAGAAACAACAACTTTTTCACAAGCCATTGCTTCAATAACAACAAAAGGAAATGCTTCAGATATACTTGTTAGCATTACCACATCACCTTCATTATATGCAGCTGCAGGATTTGACGTAACACCTGAAAATTCAAAATTTTGATTTAAAGAAAGCTCTTTAACTAAATCTTCACAGAAATCATAATATTTTTCATCTATTTTAGGTCCATAAAGTTTAAATAATACAGAAGGTATCGAATCAGCAACTTTTTTAGCACATCTGATATATGTTTCAATATCTTTAAGTTGATCAATTCTTGCAACCATTACAACAGTTGGTCTAGTGTTGGCAGCATTTCCATAGTTTCTAAAAATATCTGTATCTATACCATTATAAACCGTTTCAATTTTTTCAGGTGATGCACCATTTTTAAGTTCCCATCTTTTATTATAGTTACAAACAGGAGTGATCACATCAGCAAAATGATAATTTAAACGAACGACTGTATCAATCATTCCCATCAAAAACTCTTTAGTTTGTGCTGGCATTTGTTCCCGTGAAGCGTATAAATATTGTTCTCTTAAATAAACACCATGTTCTGTAAGTAAAAACTTAGATCCATGTTTAAGTTTCGCAATGATACATGGTAAACCACAAAAAGCAGCACCAGATGAATGATAAATATCAACATCAGGTAAAACAGGAAGAATTGAAATAAAGAACCTATATAAAAATCTTAATCCTTCAACTAAATCGTACATACTTGGTAAATCCTGTTTTTCACTCTCAGAATAATGATTTAATACAAATTCTTTATAAGTTAACCAAACAGATTCATGTCTAAATGTTTCATAATAATCATTTTTATGAAAATATTCGTGAAATTCTAATAGAGCATTCCCTAACTTATCTAAGTTATTTTCTTCCTTGTATATATGTGCTAATAAAAGTCTTAGTATCGGGACAAATTCTTCTACAATATTACTTTCTCGAGTATTAAGTTTTCCAATATATATTTCTGAAAAATTTATATCCCTAATATATTCAGTTGGTTCTTCTGAACCCCAAAGTGGTACAGTAATAATATCTGTAACATTTGTTGGTAGTTCAAATTTTAACTTTATATAAGGATGCATCATAATTGGTAGTAAAATAAAATCTACATTTTTCAATTTATGAATCAAGATATCAGCCCAAGTGCTTACTCCTCCTGTTTCATAGGGATACGTTCCTTCAAAAGTTGAAACAACTCTAATTCTTGACATTATATATCTTTTTCCCTAACAGGTAATTACCTAATAGTTTTTCTTTTTCAATAAAAATCATATTATTTACTAAATCAATACTTACTAAACTAACACGATTTAAAGAATCAGCATAATCACGATAATCTGAATTACCTTCTAAATATTTTTTCTTAATTATTGATAATTTTTCTTGCTGTCCTTTTAATTGAACTTTTAACATTGTATTTAATTTATTTAATTCAAATAGTCTTTTTTTATGAGTATCCCATCTATTTAATGCATTTTTAGTTGCTATTTTTAAGTTATTTTTTGACTGTAAAGCTAATATTTTTGCTCTTTGTTCATTTAAATATATATCATTTCTTTCATATAAAGGTACAGTAATTTCTATTCCTGCATTCCAATCTATACCACTATCTTCAGTATCATCTATTAAATCACTACTCCAAGAATATCCTGTAGAAGCATCTAAATCAACCGTTGGCATCTTTCTTGAAGATTCACTTAAAATATTTACCTTACTATCTTTAAGTAAGTTTTGAGCATTTGCAACTTCATAGTTATTATGAAGAATCAACATTCTTTCTTCTTCAATAGAATGGTTGCTATTTGTAATATTAAAAGGCATTATGAATAAAGGTTTATTACTTTTAGAATTTATACTTTGTTTTAAAAGATAAGTATTTCTTGAATGTAAAATTTTAAATGACATTACTTGCTTTTCTAATTCAATTAAATCATATTTAGCATCTAATACATCTGTAATTGTTCCTAGTCCTTTTTTTCTATTTTCATATATAATTTCATATAAATTTTCTTGAGATAGATATAGTCCATTATAAACATCTAATAAGGTTTGAGAAAAAAGTAAATTTCCATATAAATCAGATCCTAATAATGCTAAGTTATTTTTAGCATCTTCATATTTAATTTGAGCACCTTGCTCTTTAATTCTTTTAACTTGATCATAAATATATGTTTTTTGACCATCATAAAGTCTATACTCCCAATTTAAATCAACAGAAGAATCATGATATCTTCTCTTTTCTGCATCAGAATAATCAGTACCTATTTCTGATCTTGCAGAAATATAAACATTAGAGTTATACCTATCCTCTCTAATCAATTGATTTATTCTTTCAATTTTATTTGTATAATAACTATTTTCAGTTTGTTCATCTTCTTTTAAAAGTCTTTGGAAATAATTACTATAAGAATAACTGTCATAAATTTCTTCTTCAACAGGTTTTTGTTTAAAAATTTCTAATGCTATCTTTTTTGTTTCAATTTTATTTATTATCTTATTTTCATAATCTACAAAAGAAAGCTTTTTATCATTTCTACAGTTATTGATAATAATTGTAGATGAACTTATATTATTTTTTGAAATATATTCTTTTGCATCATTATGTTTTTTAAACATTCCAATTCGAAGAGCTTCAATATTTCCTCGCTTTGCTACGTATAGATTTTCACCATATTTTAATTTAGCATTTGAAATTTCATCATTATTAAATGATTTCTTTGATTGTAATTGTATACAGCTATCAGCAGCTAATGTAGCTATAGAAATTAATGATAGTAATATTAACTTATAAATAATTCATCCTTTAAAATAATATATATTATTATAGCATAAAATTAAAAAATTAATCAATAAGCGTTTATAAAATCTCAAAATCTTAATCATAATACTTATAATCAATATTTAGAAATTTGAATAAAAACAAGTATATATTACATATTAAAAAATATTTTTATTGATTTAATAATATATAATGTAGATTAAAATTAGAAGTGTACGTTTAAAAAACTTGGATAGTAAGGTTATTTTAAATCCCAATTCAAATCATAAATGCCTAATTTCTAGAAGTAAAATGATAAGAAGGATTAACAAAATATTTATAAAAAAAATCACACAGTTAAGCATAAAAAAACAATATCAAAACTAGATTGCTCTAGAGAACGAATATCAGGAATGATAAGAAACAAATACTTTTATATGTACTATCCTATAAAACTATATATCAAAAAGTTTAGGTGGAAGATTATTCTTTAGATTAAGAGATAAAATAAAAAAAGTTATCAGTCAGATTTACAAAAAAGTATTATCACCAGTCTAGTTTATCGTTACAGTAAGTTAATGTTGAAAATGATTTGATTGTTAAAAGAAATGGAGGAGCTAGTCGGACT
>MDTG01297727.1_pt1 | contig 30766 bp, 26 predicted proteins | sample 811421 | NCBI WGS metagenome assembly MDTG01 (sample SAMN05326645, study PRJNA326480) | marine metagenome | isolation source: seawater | place: Pacific Ocean: South East | collected 2011
CCGCGCCGGACATCAGGAGGCCGGTGGCGGCCGTCAGGCTCTCGAGGAGCTCGAGCTCGCCGCTCCAGCTGCCGCGCACGAGGGCGCCGGCGCCGACGTAGAGGGCGACCGGGAGCGCCTGCGCGGGGAGCGTGACGAGCACGTCGCGCCGGCGCACGCGGAGCATGCCGGCCCCGTAGTTGACGGCGGCGAGCGGGGCGAAGGGCGAGAGGCGGAGCGCGGCCATGAGGAGCGTGCCGTGCTCGCGGAGCACCGCCCCGAAGCGCGTCAGGCGGGGGCGCGCGCGGAGCCAGCGCTCGAGGCGGCTCGGCCGGAGGTGTCTCGCGAGCTCGTAGGCGACGAGCGAGCCGGCGCCGGCGCCGAGGAAGGCCGCGAGGAAGCCCTCGCCCATGCCGAGGCTCATGCCGACGGCGGCGAAGGCGACGCTGCCCGGGACCGCGAGGACGACGGCGAGGGCGACGAGCACCGCGGCGACGGGGATGCGCCAGGGGCCCAGGGATGCGCGGGCTGCGTCGAAGGCCACGAAGATCGCCTCGCCGTAGAGCGCGACGATCACCGCGGCCGCCGCGAAGACCGCCAGGCCCAGCCAGCGGGTGAGCGGCGCGCGGCCGCCGGACTGGCGCGCGTGGAGGAGGTCGCGATGGGGAGAGGCGCTCGAGGCCATGCGCTGGCGAGGTTGCACTTACCGTGCCGCGATCGGCGTCGCGCCCCTCGAGAGCGCCAGGCGGATGGAACCTCGCTTGCACGACCGCTCCCCCATGAACCGAACGAATACCTTGCGCCCCTTCTTCATCCTCGGCGTCGCCCTCTCGCTCGCCCTCGGCTGCGAGGACGACGCCGCCGACGTGGCCGGCGACCTCGCCGAGGAGACGGCCGAAGCCCGCGCCGAGGCGCTCGATCGGGGTCCCCTCGACGAGGAGATCGCCGAGGAGGTCGCCGAGAAGCAGGCCGAGCTGGCCGTCGACGTGGAGGCCGATCCGGAGACCATCGAGGAGGCCATCGTCGCGCCCGAGCGCACCGAGCCGCTGCCTCCCCCCGAGGAGCACGTGCCCGCCGATCCGAGCGAATGACGCCCGGTGGGTTGATGGGGCAGGGCGCCGGGCCACGAGGCAGGGCGCCTCGCGGGCTCCGGCCCCGCGCCCCCGGCCCCGGCGCTGGAACGGGCGCTGCACCGTGGAGGGGGGACATGCGCACATCGACTTCCATCGCCCTCTTCGCTTCCTCCCTCCTCGCCCTCGCCGGATGCGCGGCGGACGCGTCGGAGCCCGGCCGGACGGCGCTCGCGGGCGCCACCGTGCCCCCCGCGCTCGATGAGCCCGCGCCCGCCCTGCCCGGTGAGGTCGACGACGGCGCCTACGACGCCGGCCTCCCCATCGACGCGCGCGTCGGCCCCCTCGACCCCGGCCCCGGCCTCGGCGGCTCCGAGGACCTGAGCGCCTGCGGCGTCGAGCGCTGCGAGCCCGGCGAGTTCTGCTGCCCGACCACCGGCGAGTGCGTCGACCCCGACGGCAACACGAACTGCACGGTCGTCGACCAGGTCCCCGCGTGGACCGTCTTCACCGAGGAAGAGCTCGGCCAGGCGGGTCCCTGGCCTCGCCCCGAGCGGCGCTGAGCCCCCCATCCCCCGAGCCCCCCGACGGCGTCCCGAGAGCGGGGCGCCGTCGACGCGTCGAGGCGAGCTGCCACGACACCTCCCCTCGCCCGCGCCCCCCTCCGCCGTGGAACGCGGCGTGCACCCTTCCACGACGATGTTCGAACGCCGCCTCCACCCCGTCACCGAGAACCACCTCCGGGAGCTCGTGGCGCACCACGCGCCCGGCCCCTGCCTCTCGCTCTACGTCGCGCCCCCGCCCGAGCCCCTCGAGGCGCCCCGGCTGGTGGCGCGCGCCGCCATGGAGCGCGCCCGGGAGGCGCTCGAGGACGTCGGGACGCCCGGCGCCGCGTCGCTCCTGGACGCGCTCGAGACGCCCCTGCGGGAGGCGCTCGGCACGCGCCCCGAGGCCTCCGTCGCGGCCTTCGTCGCGCGGGACGAAAGCGGCGCGGGGGGCTGCTTCACGCGCGTGATCGTGCTGCCCGAGCCCACCGAGGATCTCGCGCTCGTGGGCGCCCGCTTCCACGTCGCGCCGCTCCTTCGCTACGTGCCCGGGGAGAGCTACCACGTGCTCGCGATCGGGCTCGGCGGTGGCGCCCTCCACCTCGCGACGCGCTGGGGCATCGTCCCGGAGGAGGCCGACATCGACCGGCCCCTCGAGGACGTGCTCGGCCACGAGCTGAGCGAGCCCCAGCTCAACGCGCACAGCACCTCCCCGCGCCCCGGGGACCCCTCGAGCGCGGCCGCCTTCCACGGCCACGGCGAGGGCGCGCCCGAGGAGCGCAAGCGCGAGGCCCGCAAGTACTTCCGCGAGCTCGACCGCCGCGTGAAGGCCGCCCTCGGCGACGACGCGCGTCCGATCGTGCTGGTCGGCCAGGAGCACCTCGCCGCCCTCTACCGGGACGCGAGCCACCTCGCCGATCGCATCGTCGCCGTCGTCGCGAAGGAGCCGAGCGCCTTCGAGAGCGTCGAGGCGCTCCGGCGCGAAGCCTGGGAGGCGTACGCGCAGGCCGAAGGCGACGAGCCGCGCCGGCGGCTCGAGGAGGCGCCGCGGGACGCCGTGGCGACGGACGCCGCGGAGGTCGTGCGAGCGGCCATGGACGGGCGCGTCGCGCACTTCTTCCTGACGCGCGGGGCGAGGCGCTTCGGGCGCTGGGAGCCCGGGACGCGCGAGGTGCGCTTCGACGAGAGCCCTCCGCGGAGCGAGCGCGAGCTCTTCGGCGAGGCGGCGACGAAGGCCTGGGAGATGGGCGCGATGGTGCACGTCCTCGACCCGGAGCAGATGCCCGCGGACCAGCCCATCGCCGCGACGCTGCGCTACTGAGGGCGGCGCCCTGCCGGCGAGACGGGCAACGCGAGGACGACGAGGCCGGGGAGGATGCTCCGCGGCCTCGTCCGCGTTCGGGAGCGGCCTCGAGGTGCGCGACGGATCGCAGGCGCTGGGGCCGCGCCCCGGGCCTTCGAGCTCCGCCGCGATGGCGGGCGTTCTCCGCTCGTCGGCGCCCGCGCGATGCGAACGCCGCGGTGCTCCGGGCGCCCGCGCGATGCGAACGCCCCGACGCTCGAGGCGCCCTCGGCTCTTCGTGGGCGCACGCGCGATGCGAACGCCACGACGCTCCAGGCGCCCTCGGCCGTGGGCGCTCAGCTCCTCGTAGGCGCACGCGCGATGCGAACGCCCCGACGCTCGAGGCGCCCTCGGCTCTTCGTGGGCGCTCAGCTCCTCGTAGGCGCTCGCGCGATGCGAACGCCGCGGCGCTCCGGGCGCCTTCAGCTCCTCGTGGGCGCTCGCGCGATGCGAACGCCGCGGCGCTCCGGGCGCAGGTAGCCGCCCCGTTCGAGGCTGCGGACCAGCTGACGCGCGCGCTTGTAGGAGATGCCCAGGCGCTCGACGAGCTGGTGCGCGAAAGAGGAGCGGGCCTTGCGGCGGCCGCCGCGGAAGTGCTCGCCGAAGCGCTCTTGGAGGAGCGCGGCGAAGCGGCGCAGGCCGAGGCGGCCGCGCCGGTGCACCACCCGCGGGGCGGCGGCGCGGTGATACTCGACGTCCATGACGCGCGAGGAAACAGCGAAACACGTGCCAGCACGCGTGGCGCGAGACGCGCGGGGACGAGTCGTGGCGAATCGGCCCGAAGCGAGGCATCGCGCCTCGGTGGGGCGCGGTCGGCGGAGCGGCGCGGCGACCTGGATCGGGCGTTGCAGCGTAGGGAGGGCATGACACCCAACCCTCGTTTTCAGACCACCCTCGCCACCCCCACCCGCGACGCCGTCGTGGTCGAGCTCCACGCCTCGATGGCCGAGATGATCGACCTCGCGCTCCAGGGCAAGCAGCTCCACTGGAACATCGTCGGTCCCCGCTTCCAGAGCATCCACGAGTTCCTCGACGAGCTCGTCGACACCTACCGCGGCTGGAGCGACGACCTCGCGGAGCGCTGCACGGCGCTCGGCGTCGCGCCCGACGGGACGGCGGGGTACATCAGCGACCACAGCGGCCTGCCCCAGTGTCCGAGCGGCTTCCAGCCCGACATGGTGGTGGCCGAGGCCATGGCCGAGCGCGTCTTGCTCGCCGCCAAGCACGTCCGCGAGCGCGCCGAGCGTCTCGCCGACCTCGACCCGGCGAGTGAGGACCTCCTGCTCGAGATCCTCGCCGGCCTCGAGGAGCAGGCCTGGATGCTCCAGGCCCAGTCCATGACCGGCACCGCCGAGAGCGCCGCGGACGCGAAGCGCGAGCCGAAGTCGGCCAACGGCTCGGCCGCGAAGCCGCGCATCGGAGCGGCCGCCTCGTGAGCGAGAAGGACGCCCCCGCGCGCTTCGTCGAGAGCCGCCGCGTCGAGATGGGCGCGGGAGCGGACGCCTCGCCGGAGGACGCGCCGCTCGATCTCGCCGAGCTCGCCGGCGCGCTCCAGGCGCGCTTCGAGGGGCGTCCCCCGCGCGGCTACGTGCTCGGACGCACGGCGTTCCGCGACGCGCTGGCCGCGCACCTCGGCTGCTCCGACGTCCGCGCCGAGCGGCTCGTCGCGCAGCTCGAGGGCCGGGGCTTCCTCCGCTACCCCGGAGAGCCCCGCGGCGGGCCGGACTCGCGCCGCCTCGCGTGGCGCATCGAGGCCCCCCGCACCTGAGACACCGAACGAGGGCACGCACGACGGCGCTCCCGCTGGCCGAAGCCGGCGGGGGCGCCGTCGTTCCGTCGGGACGCCCGCGGGCCGGGGCGCGCGGGACTGGGAGAGCGGAGAGGGGGAGGGCGAGCGACTGCCTGGTGCGCGAGCCGTGGTCCGAGCGCGAGCAACAGCCCGAGTCCGAGCGACAGCCCGAGTCCGAGCGACAGCCCGAGTCCGAGCGACAGCCCGAGCCCGAGCGACAGCCCGCCCGAGCGCGAGCGACAGCCCGTACCCGAGCCCGCGCGGTGGCTCGAGCGCGAGCCCGAGCCCCAGCGGCGGTGCCGAGGGTCGAAGGAGCGTCGTGCAGGACGGACGCTCGGGCGTGGCCCAGTTCCCCGACCCCGAAAAGCGAGCGGAGCGAGCGTCCCCCCTCAGCGAGCGGAGCGAGCGCCCCACCGCCGATGTGGCGCCGCGCGAGCGGCGCCGCGTCGGCGGTCAGTCGCGGCTGGGCGCGCGCTCGTCCATCCACTTGTGTGCTTGCTTCACCGTCTGCTCCTCCGCCTCGGCAGGGTCGAGCCCCTTCTCGCGGAGCTCGGCGTAGAGCTCGCGCGCCTTGGCGCGGATGGGTTCGGGAAGCTGCTGGATCGAGTCGTCGAAGCTCATGCGGGGTGGGTCTCCAGGGTGTGGCGCGTGCGCCGGGTCGCCGACGGTTCTCCATCGGGGGCGCACGCCAGGATGGTCCGAGGCAGGCGCCGGCGGATCGTCGCGAGCGCCGCGCGCGCCTTTCGGGCGCTGGCGAGCCGCGCGCGGGCGGACCCGGCGAGGAGGCGCCGGAAGAGGTCGTCCGCCGGCTCGAAGCGCGGGTCGCGGATGCTCGGGGGAACGTAGAGCGCGCGCCGCTTTCGGCGCAGCAGGCCGAAGCCCTCGCGCGGGAAGGGCAGCACGCCGAACCACGCGCGGTAGAGCAGCACGCCGACGGCGTAGAGGTCCGTGCGCGCGTCGACGCGGCGGCCCTCGAGCTGCTCCGGCGCCATGTAGGCCGGTGTGCCGCGCGCGCGCTCCTGCCGCGTCCAGCGGCGGGCGCCTCGGCGCGCGATCCCGAAGTCGAGCAGCCAGACCTCGCCCTCGGCGACGCGCAGGTTGCTCGCCTTCACGTCGCAGTGGACGATGCCCGAGGCGTGGACCTCGGTCAGCACGCCCAGGAGGTCGTCGACGAGCGCGGTCGCGCGGCGGCGCGAGAGGCGCGGCAAGAGCGGCCTCAGGCTCCGCCCGGGGGCGCGCTGCATCATCAGGTAGGGGGTCCCGCGCCCGGTCCGGCTCACGTCGACCACACGGGGGACGCGCGGGTGGGACACGGCGCCCATGCAGCGGGCCTCCGCGAGGAAGGGCGCGAGCGGGTCCCCGGGCCGCCCGAGCTTCAGCGCGAGCGGACCCCGCCGCGGGCAGCGCGCGGCGAAGACGGTGCCGTGCGCGCCCCGGCCGAGCAGCCCTTCGAGGCGAAGCCCCTCGGGCGGTTCGATGCGTGGTCCCACGCCCGAGAGGACGAGCAAGAGTCGTGCGAGCGCCGCCGAGCCCGCGCGGCCAATCGGCTGGGGCAGAACGCCACAGGTGGGGCAGAGGCGCGCGCCCCGGTTACCTCGCCCGTCGCCTCACGGCCCATGATCTTCAGCCGAACCCCCCGGAATCCCGGGCGATCGCCCGTTGGGGCAGAACGCCGCGACGCGTGGCACAGTGCTCGCAAGGTTCGAGGGGCGAGCCGCGGCGCCCCAGCGCGCCGCATCCCACCGACCCCCACACGTCCAGCCGGACACAAGGAGCCCCTTGCCGCACATCCTCGTCGTCGATGATGAAGCCGAGATCCGCGACCTCGCCGAGGCCGCGCTGAAGAAGGACGGTCATACCGTCAAGACCGCCACCACCCAGGCCGAGGCCGAGCGCTTCGTCCGCAACCTCGGTCAGCTCGACGTCGTGCTCACCGACCTGCGCATCGGCGAGGACGACGGCCTCGAAGTCTGCCAGAGCGTGCTCGACATCCGCCCCGACGTGCCGGTGATCGTCATGACCGGCTACACGAGCATGGACGCCGCCATCGGCGCCCTCCGCGCCGGCGCCTGGGACTTCCTCCCCAAGCCCCTCGAGCTCGAGCCGCTCCGCGCCGCCATCCGCCGCGCCACCCAGCACCGCGCCCTCTCCCAGGAGGTCAAGCGCCTCCGCCGCGAGGTCGACGGCCCCGTCGCCGAGTTCGACATGGTCGGCCGCAGCCCCTCCATGCGCCGCGTCTTCGACCTCATCGAGCGCGTCGGCGACAGCGACGCCACGGTCCTCGTCACCGGCGAGAGCGGCACCGGTAAGGAGCTCGTCGCCCGCGCCCTCCACCGTCAGAGCGGCCGCGAGGGTCGCTTCGTCGCCGTGAATTGCGCGGCGATGCCCGCGAACCTCCTCGAGAGCGAGCTCTTCGGCCACGTGCGCGGCGCCTTCACCGACGCCAAGCGCTCCCGCGAGGGCCTCTTCATCGAGGCCGATGGCGGCACCCTCTTCCTCGACGAGATCGGCGAGATGGCGCCCGAGATGCAGGCCAAGCTCCTCCGCGCGCTGCAGGAGCGGAAGGTGCGCCCGGTCGGCTCGAGCCAGGAGCGCGCCTTCGACACGCGCATCATCGCGGCCACCAATAGGGACCTCGAGGACGACGTCGCCGAGGATCGCTTCCGCGAGGATCTCTTCTACCGGATCAACGTCGTGAACGTGCACCTGCCGCCGCTCCGCGCCCGCGGCCACGACATCCTCCGCCTCGCCCAGCGCTTCGTGGAGGACAACGCCGAGCGCATGGGCCGCGACGTGAAGGGCCTGAGCGAGCCGGCCGCCGAGCGCCTCCTCGCCTACGACTGGCCCGGCAACGTGCGCGAGCTCGAGAACTGCATCGAGCGGGCCGTCACCCTCGCGCGCTTCGAGCAGATCACGACCGACGACCTGCCCGAGCGCGTGCGCACGCACGAGAGCTCGCGCTTGCTCGTCGACACGCAGGACCCCTCCGAGCTGCCGACGCTGGAGACGCTCGAGCGGCGCTTCGTCCGCAAGGTCCTGCAGGTCGTCGGCGGCAACAAGACGCAGGCGGCGAAGGTGCTCGGCATCGACCGGCGCACGCTCTACCGGAAGCTCGCGCGCTGGGAGAAGCAGGACAAGAAGGCCCGCGAGCGCGAGGCCCAGCGCGAGCAGAGCTCGGACGACGTGCTCCGCTCCGCCGGCCTCGGCTGAGCGCGCCCGCGCCGCCCATCGCGCCCTCGCTCCCTCGGAGCGGGGGCGTTCGCCGTCGCGTCCTGCGTCGTCGTGCCTGCCTCGTCGTGCTCTGCGTCGCGTTTGCGTCGTCGTGCGCTGCGTCGTCGTGCCCTGCGTCGTCGCGTTTGCGTCGTCCTGCGCTGCGTCGTCGTGCGCTGCGTCGTCGCGCTCTGCGTCGTCGCGTTCGCGTCGTCCTGCGCGGCGTCGTCCGGCCTCGCGTCGGTCCGGCCTCGCGTCCGCCTGGACATCCCCCGCGAAGCGCCGGAGGCAGCCCTCTCGGCACCGCCCGGTGCCGCCCGGTGCCGTCCGGTGGCCTGCTACGCTCCCGGCCCATGCGCGTCGGAGTGCTCCAGCTGACCTCGAACGACGAGGTCGACCGCAACCTCGAAGCCGTCGAGCGGACCACGGCCCAGGCCGTGCGCGAGGGGGCCGAGCTCGTGGTCGTGCCCGAGTGCTTCGCCCACCTCGGCCGCGAGGAGGGCAAGCTCGAGATCGCCGAGGCGCTCCCCGAGGGCGCGGCGCCCGGCGGGCCGATCCTCGAGCGTTGCCGGGCCCTGGCGCGCGAGCACGGCGTCGAGCTGGTCCTCGGCGGCTTCTGGGAGAAGCACCCGCAGGACCCGGGCCGCGCCTACAACGCCTGCGTGCACCTCGCGGCCGACGGATCCGTCGGCGCCGTCTACCGGAAGATCCACCTCTTCGACGTCGAGCTCTCCGACGGAACGACCCTCCGCGAGTCCGAGACCGTCGCCGCCGGCGAGGCCCCGGTCGTGGCGGACACGGTGGCCGGCAAGCTCGGCCTGACGGTCTGCTACGACGTCCGCTTCCCCGAGCTCTACCGGCGCCTCGTCGACCTCGGCGCGACCGCGGTCGCCGTGCCCGCCGCCTTCACGCTCCACACGGGCAAGGACCACTGGCACGTGCTCCTCCGCGCGCGCGCCATCGAGTCCCAGTGCTACGTCCTCGCCGCCGCGCAGACCGGCCGCCACGTCCAGTCGGACGGCCGCGGTCGCCGCGTCTCCTACGGCCACGCGCTCATCGCCGACCCCTGGGGCACGGTGCTCGCCGAGTGCGGCGAGGGGGAGGGCTGCGCCGTCGCCACCCTCGATCCGGCCTACCTCGAGAAGGTCCGCGCGACCCTCCCGAGCCTCCGGCACCGCAAGCTGTAGCGCCCCGAGGACCCCTGCCCCTGCCCCTCCCCGAAGGGAGAATGGGCGGACCGGATGCACGGGCAGCTCCCCATCGAGCCGGCTCGAAGCGAACCACCTGGCCGTCTCGACCCCGAGCTCGCCCGCCGCCTCGCCCACAGCCTCCGAGCCCGACGGAGCCGCCCCTCAATCCTTCAGCGAGAAGAGCTTCCGGATGCGCCCCAGCAGCACGCTGGTCTCGCGCTCCACGCTCTTCTTCACGCCCATGTCGCTCGTGCTCGCGTCGTCCGCCTCGTCGAGCATCTCCTCGCGCTCGGCGAGCACGCGGCTGATCGTCTCCGCCAGCTCCGGCGCCTCCTCGAGCACGGGCCGGAGCGCCTCCCGATCGATCACCAGGATCTCCGACTCGCGCACCGCTCGCACGCTCGCCTTCCGGTGCTCGCCGGTCATGAGCGACATCTCCCCGAAGAACTGCCCGGGCCCGAGCCGCGCCACCTCGTGCCGCTTCCGCCGGCCGATCTCCACGCGCACCTCGCCGCTCCGCACGATGAAGAGCTCCTCGCCGGCCTCTCCCTCGACGATGATCGTCTCGCCCGGCGCGTACATGCGGGTATGCGTCCCCTCGGCGAGCCGGTGCCGCGCCTCGTCGGGCAGCGCCCGCAGGAAGTCGACCCGCTTGAGCGCCCGGTCCCGCTCGTCGACCCGCGCCTCCGCCTCGTGCTCGAGCCGCTCCTCCGTGTAGTCGAACATCCGCACGAGCCGCTGCGGCACGGGGATCTCCACGCCCATGCGCTGAAGCGCGTACCAGAGGCGCTCGCGCACCTGCCCGCCGATCAGCTCGCGCTGCTCGAAGTCGTCGATGTAGTAGCGCACGTCGTAGCGCACGCCCCGCTCCGTGAAGTCCTTCACCACCGCGTCGGCCGGCGGCCGCGGGAGCACGCCGGCCACGCCTCGGACCGCGTCCACGAGCTGCGGGATCACGCGCTCGGGGGGCCGGTCGTAGGGCGCCTCCACGTAGGCGTGGCGCCGCGCCACCCGCGTGGGCATCGAGTAGTTCTGGAGCGAGCTCTTCGCGAGCGTCGCGTTCGGCACCGTCATCTCGACCTTGTCGAGCGTCTCCACCTTCACGGCGCGCCAGTTCATCTCGACGATGCGCCCGATGTGGTGCTCCGTGTCGTCGTACTGGATCCAGTCGCCGACTCGGAAGGGCCGCTGCGCCTGGATGGCGAGCCCGGCGAAGAGGTTGCCGAGCGTGTCCTGGAGCGAGAGACCGATGACCGCCGTCAGGAGCGCCGAGGTCGTCAGGAGCGAGCTCGGCTCCACGCCCGCCGCGCGCAGCGTGAGCATGAGGACGCCCATGAAGAGGAGCGCCTGGACCAGGTCGCGGACGATCCGCGGGACGTTCCCGCCGAGGGTCCGCGTGATCACCGAGTGGAGCACGAGCAGGAAGCCGCTTCGCGCCATGGAGCTGCCGAGGAAGAAGACCCCGGCGACCTTCAGCGGCTCGTGACTCGGGCTGTCGTCGTCGAGGAAGGAGCGGCTCGCGACGATGGCCACGTAGAGGAGCAGGAGGATGAGCGGGAGCTTCGTCCGACCCCGCTCGCCCTTCGGGAGGACGAGGGGGAGCAGGAGGATCATCACGGCCGCGACCGCGATGCCCACGCCCCCCGTCAGGGTCAGGTGCTCACTGAGCTTCATCGTCTGCGCGGCAAGGGTAGTGGAATCGCGAGCGAAAGGGACGTGGCTTTTCGTCGCACGGGCTGGCCTTCACTCGGGCTGGCCTTCACTCGGGCTGGCTTTCGCTCGGGCTGGCTTTCGCTCGGGCGGCCTTCGCTCGGGCGGCCTTCGCCGCGCGGGGCGCGCGCGTCAGTAGTTGAAGCGGCGGATCGAGACGTTCATCAGGAGGCCGACGCCCATCATGACGGTGAGCACGCTCGAGCCGCCGTAGCTGAAGAGCGGGAGGGTCATGCCCACGACCGGCAGCAGGCCGCTCACCATGCCCAGGTTGATGATCGCCTGCCAGAAGATCATGGCGCTCACGCCGACGCTCACGACCGCGCCGAAGCGGTCCTTCGCCTGCGAGGCGATCTTCAGACCCCAGATGACCAGGAAGAAGTAGAGGCCGAGCAGGAGCAGCGAGCCCATGAAGCCCTGCTCCTCGGCCCAGACGCTGAAGGGGAAGTCCGAGTGCTGGTCCGGCAGGAAGCGGAACTGGTTCTGCGTGCCGGCCATGAACCCCTTGCCCCAGGTGCCGCCGCTCCCGATGGCGACCTGCGACTGGTGCGCATGCCAGCCCGTGTCGAGGATGTCCTGCGAGTCGCCGACCCACTGCTCCCAGAAGGCGAGGATGCGGCCCTTCTGGTAGTCGCGGAGCAGGTAGGTCCAGGTGAGCGGGGCGCTGAAGAGGAAGGCCGCCGCGAGCGTGAGCAGCGAGCGGAGCTTCAGGTTCGTCAGCACCATGATGCTGCCGAAGATGAAGGCGCAGATCAGCGCCGTGCCGAGGTCCGGCTGCGCCAGGATCAGCGTCATGGGCACGGCGAGGATCAGCCCCGGGATGACCAGATCCTTGAGCGTCCGCCCGTCGGTCTTCGGGTCGTTGTGGAGGTACTTCGCGAGCGCGACGATGAGGAAGATCTTCATCAGCTCGCTCGGCTGGAGCGAGAAGCCGCCGAGGCTGATCCAGCGGGTCGAGCCGCGGATGCTCCGCCCGAGCAGGAAGACGAGGATCAGCAGCGCGATGCCCACGCCGTAGATGACCCAGGCGTTCCGCTCGTAGTGCCGGTAGTCGATGGCCGCGATGAGCACGGCCGCGCCGGCGCCGAGGGTCAGCCAGTAGATCTGCTGGATGTAGGCCTCGCCGTAGGCCCCGCTCGCGCTCGTCGCCGAGTAGAGGTTCACCACGCCGAGCACGGCGATGGCGCAGGTCGTGACGAAGAGCGGCCAGTCGAACTGGTCGCGGAAGGTGCGGACGAGCGCCATCAGCGGCCTCCCCCGAGCATGGCCGTGGTCGTCTGGCCGCCGAGGTAATCCTGCAGGATGCGCATGGCCGGGGGCGCCGCGGCCCGACCGCCCGCGCCGCCGTGCTCGATGAGGACGACGATGGCGACCTCCGGATCGCTCGCCGGCGCGTAGCCCGCGAACCAGGCGTGGGAGCGGTTGAAGTACCAGGCCCGCCGCGGGTCGACGTCCGTCCGTGGCGTGCCCGGCGCGATCTCGGCCGTGCCCGTCTTGCCCGAGACCTCCACGCCGCCCTCGATGCGCGCCTCGTGGGCCGTGCCCGCCGGCGCGTTCACGACGCCCCAGAGGCCGCGGGAGACGAGCTCGATGTACTCCTCCGCGACGGCCACCTGGCGGTTCACCTGCGGCGGGAACTCTTCGATCAGCGCCCCGTCCGGCTCGCGGATGCTCTCGACGAGCTGCGGCCGGTAGAGCGTCCCGCCGTTCGCGAGCGCGCCGTAGGCGAGCGCCAGCTGGAGCAACGTCGCGCGCGTGTTGCCCTGACCGATGGCCGTGTTGAGCGTGTCGCCGACGCGGAAGCGGCCGAAGCGCTCCTCGTACCACTGGCGCGTCGCGAGGAAGCCCCGCGCCTCGCTGTTGATGCCGATGCCCGTCCGCTGCGCCAGCCCGAACTCGCGCGCGAAGAGGTTCAGGCGCTCGAGGCCGACCCGCTCGGCCAGCGCGTAGAAGTAGACGTTGCACGACTGCACCAGCGCGTCGTGCATGTCGACCTCGCCGTGGGCCGAGGTGCAGCGCTTCCGGTCCGTGCCGATCTGGTAGTAGCCGATGCACTCGACCCGCTCGCTCGGGTCGATGAGCTCGCCCTCGAGGGCGGCGAGCGCGCTGATCGGCTTGAAGGTCGAGCCCGGGAAGTAGGACTCGAAGATGGTCTTGTCGATGAGCGGGCGGAAGGGATCCTCGAGGAGCTCCCGGTAGGCGCCGCGGCTCATGCCCCCGCTGATGTCGTTCAGGTCGTAGGAGGGCTTCGAGTAGAGCGCGCGCACCCGGCCGCTCTTCACGTCGACCACCACCACCGCGCCCGAGGGGTGGCCGGCGAGCGCCCGGTCGATGGAGCGCATCAGCTCCATGTCGAGCGTGAGCACGAGGTCGTGCCCCGGCGTCGGCGGGGTGACCTCTTCGCGCTCCGCCGCGAGCGCCGTCGCGTTCCGCTGGCGCCGCCCCCGCGCGTCGACGAGTACGCGCCGCCGCCCCCGCTGACCGCGCAGGTAGGCCTCCCAGCCGCGCTCCACGCCCATGCGCCCGATGTGATCGCCGGCCCGGTAGTCGGCCTCGGGCCCGGCGCGTTCGAGGTCCTCGGCGCTGACCTCGTTCAGGTAGCCGACCGCATGCGCGCCGAGGCGCCCGTAGGGGTAGGTGCGCACCGGCCGCGAGACCACGTCCACGCCCGGCAGCTCGGCGTCGTGCGTCTCGAGGGCCGCGAGCTGGTCCCGGGTGATGTCCCGGAACATCTCGATCTGGTGCATGCGGCGCCGGAGCGGCACGTCGGCGAGGCGCTGCACGAGGTAGGCGCGCTGCTCGGGCGCCAGGCCCATCAGCTCCGAGACCAGGTCCACGTCCTCGTCGCTGAGCAGCTGGGGCGTGAGGTAGACGTCGTAGCTCGGCCGGTTGGTCGCGATGACGCGGCCGCGCGCGTCGCGGACGATGCCGCGCGTGGCCGGCAGGCGGATGGTCTTGGTGATGTTCTCCCGCGCGATCGCGGCCCACTCGTCGTGCTGCGCGAGCTGGAGCTGGGCCATGCGGCCGAGCAGCACGAGGAAGGTGAGCAGCACCACGAGCGCCATCCACTTGTAGCGCTTGCGGAACTCGCCGACCTCGCGGCGCGGGGAGAGCATGATCACGCGGTGCTCTCCTCGCGTTTGGTGCCCACGCTCTGGTCGATCTTCGTGGTCGCGGCGAAGACGAGGGGGGCGGTCAGCGCCGTGGCGACGGCCGGGGCGCCGAGGGCGATGGCGGTCTCGGCGGCGGTGCCGGCGGGGAAGGGCGCCGGGCGCGAGAAGATGGCGCGGAGGGCCATCATGGCGCCGCCCGCGACGAGGGCGACGACGAAGGTGAGGGCGACCTGGAAGCCCGGGCCGCGGAGGAAGAGGCGGAGGCCCGCGCCGCGGGCGAGCATGAAGGTCGCCACGCAGATGAAGGTGTGCAGGCTCATCCGGTTGCCGCTGAAGAGGTCCAGCAGGTAGCCGAGGACGAAGGCGAGCACGGCGCCGCGGAGCAGGTGCACGTCCGGCGCGACGCCGAGGAAGAGCACGATCGGCAGCAGGAGGTTCGGCGCGAAGGGGTGCAGGGGCACGACGCTCCCGAGCATCGACTGCAGCAGGAGCAGGCCGAAGCCGAGGGCGAGGAGGGCGAGGCTGCGCAGCGTGGGCTGCATCAGGGCTCCTCGTCCTCGCCCGTGCGCGCGCGCCGGGCTTGCTCGCGCGAGCCCGCGGTCAGGACGAGCACCTCCTCGAGGGCGCTGAAGTCGACCGAGGGCGTGACCTCGACCTGCTGGTAGAGGCCGAACTCCTCGCGCTCGACGCGCGTGATGCGCCCGATGAGGATCGCCGCGGGGAAGCGCCGGCCGAGGCCCGAGGTGTAGACCTCGTCGCCGACCTCCACCTCGTCGTCCCGCTGCAGGTACTGCATGCGCGCCAGGTAGCGGTTGGTCTCGCCCGTCCCGCGGAGCATGCCGCGGGCGCCCGTGCGCTGGACGATGACGTCGATGGCGCTCTCCTGATCGACCGTGAGCAGCACGTCGCTGTGCCGGCCGGCCGTGCGGCGGATCTGCCCCACGAGCCCCTGCGAGGAGACGACGGGCATGCCGGCGCGCACCCGGTCGCGGGCGCCGCGGTCGAGGCGGATGCGCATCACGCGGAAGAAGGGCGAGATGTCCTTGGCGACGACCTCCGCGCTGATCGTCTCCGTGCCGAGGCGCTGGCGCAGCTGGAGCAGGTCGCGGAGCCGCTCGTTCTCCGCGGACTGGATGCGGAGCAGCCGGTTCTCCTCCTCGAGCCGGTCGTTGCGCAGGCGGAGCCGGTCGTTGTCGCGCTGCACGTCGACGAGATAGACGTAGTCCTCGACGACGCCGCTCACGGCCGTCGCGGCCTCCGTCGCCACGTACTGGAGCGGGCCGCTGATCTGCAGGAGCGTCTGGTCGAAGACGTTCGTCTCCGCCGGGTCCTTGAGGTTGGCGCTCAAGAAGAAGAACGGGAGCACGAGCAGCACCACGCTGCCGGCGGCGTCCCGAAATCGGCGGAAGTAGTTCATCGTCGTGCGAGGCCCGCGGCGAGAGCGCTCCGAGGAGGGACGGAACGCGCGAGGGGGCGCGAGGCTTCCGCGCGCGCGATGGGAAGAGGTGCGAGCGCGTCACCCCGCGCGCGCCGACGCCGACGCGGGAGGGAGGGGAAATTGCCCGGCGAGCGGCCGGCGCGCCACCCGCGGCGGGGTTTTTCGGCGCGCCCGAACGCCGGCGCGCTCAGGAGATCGTGACTTCCTTGAGGAGGTCGAGGTGGTCGAGGGTCTTGCCGCTGCCGAGGACCACGGCCGAGACCGGGTCGTCGGAGACCATCACCGGCAGGCCCGTCTCCTCGCGGAGCAGCACGTCGAGGTTGCGCAGCTGGGCGCCGCCGCCCGTGAGCACGATGCCCTTGTCGACGATGTCGGCGCTGAGCTCGGGCGGCGTGCGCTCGAGGGCCGTCATGACCGCCTCGACGATGGCGTTGATCGGCTCGCTCAGCGCGTCGCGGATCTCGTCGCCGTTGACGATGACCGTCTTGGGCACGCCGGCGACCATGTCGCGGCCCTTGACCTCCATGGTCATGGGCTCGTCCTCCGGGTAGGCGTTGCCGATGGAGGACTTCACGCGCTCGGCCGACTGCTCGCCGATGAGCAGATTGTACTTGCGCTTCATGTAGGCGATGATCGCCTCGTCCATCTTGTCGCCGCCGACGCGCACCGACTGGGAGTAGACGATGCCGGCGAGGGAGATGACGGCGACCTCGGTCGTGCCGCCGCCGATGTCGACGACCATGTTGCCGCTCGGCTCGGTGATCGGCAGGCCGGCGCCGATGGCGGCCGCCATGGGCTCCTCGATCAGGTAGACCTCGCGGGCGCCCGCGCCTTCGGCCGACTCCTTCACGGCGCGCTTTTCGACCTCCGTGATGCCGAAGGGCACGCAGATGATGATCCGCGGCTTCACGAGCGTGCGCCGGTTGTGGGCGCGGCTGATGAAGTAGCGGAGCATGGCCTCCGTGATCTCGAAGTCGGCGATGACGCCGTCGCGGAGCGGGCGGACGGCCTGGATGGAGCCCGGCGTGCGGCCGAGCATCTCCTTGGCCTCCTTGCCGACGGCCAGGACCTTCTTGGCGCCGCGCGGGTCCTGCTGGACGGCGACGACGGACGGCTCACAGGAGACGATGCCGCGGCCCTTGACGTAGATCAGGGTCGTCGCGGTCCCCAGGTCGATCGCGAGGTCGTTGGAGAAGAGTCCGTAGAGCCAATCGAAGAGCATCGTGCCCTCGACACGGGGAGAGGAGAGGGGGGCGTGGCCGGGGCGGGAGCCTCGGGCGGCCGGAGAGCGGGAGGAGGGCGGCTCCTCCCTGGGGAAAGCATGAGCTAAGTGCTCGAAACGGTTTGCTTTTCGGGGTTCTCGCCCCTCCGCGGTCCCTGGGTACTAACAGATCGACCCGGGGGGATCAACCTGTCACGACTCGGCATCATATGTCCCAATTCATGGAGCGTCGGCATGTCGTCGGTCGCCTTCGACGGGCTTGGTCAGCCGCCCCATCCCCTCTTTGGGTGAATGGATTGGGCGGGCGGGGAGTCTTCGCGAGTGCGATGGTCGTGAAGACGGGCTTTTGGTCAGGGCGAACGGATGAGGCGATGCGCTCGCTTCCCGGTGGGAGCGGGGGCAGGCTCGCGGCGGGCTCGCGGCGGGCTCGCGGGAGCGCCCGAGAAAAAATCGGGTGTGATCCCAATTCCCAAGCCAGGTAGGTTTCCAAGTAGCGATGGTGGATGAGCGGACCGAACCGGGCACCGACGCCGCGCGCCGGGGGCGTGAGGCGGCGGCGCTCGTCGAGGCAGCCCAGCGAGGCGACGCGCGCGCCTTCGAGGAGCTGTACCGGCGCTACCAGCCGCGCATCTACGCCCTGGCGCTGCATCTGACGGGCAAGCCCTCGGACGCGGACGACATCACGCAGGACGCCTTCCTCAAGGCCTACCGCAAGCTCGACTCCTTCGAGGGGCGCAGCGAGTTCTTCACCTGGCTCTATCGGATCGCGCTGCACCGCGCGCTGAACGTGAAGCGCGACCGGGGTCGAAGGCGGACCGTGGGCCTGGACGATCCGCGCGTGACCGCTGCCGTCGCCGTCGACGCGGCCGGCGATCCGCGCCGCGCGCTCGAGCTGCAGGAGAGCTACGCGCACCTGCTCGCGGCCTTCGACCGGCTCTCGAGGCTGCTCCGGACCACGGTCGTGCTGACGACGCTGCAGGGCCTCTCCTACAAGGAGGTCGCGGTGGTGCTCGACACGAGCGAGGGCACGGTCGCGTGGCGCGTGCACGAGGCGCGGCGGCAGCTCCGCAAGCACATGGAGCGGCTCCAGAAGGAGCCCACGCCGACGCACATCCGGCAGCGCGCGCGGAAGATCAGCCGGGAGCACGAGGCCGTGCGCCTCGAAGCCGCGATCGCCGCGCTGATGCCCGCCTGATCACGACTGTCGTCGTGATGCGATCCGCCGTCCGCTGATCCGCCGTCCGTGCTGGCGCTCGCCACCGCGGTCCATGCCGCGTTCGCGGAGTAGCCGGGGTGGTGCCCGCAGCAACGGTTGCGTTCTCACCGCGTGCTCGGCCCGCGGGTGGACCTCGGTGCGCGCCTCGCCCCTCGCGGTCGCCGAGCCGCGATGAGCGGACGGCGGACAGCCGGCGCGAGCGAAGCGAGCCTCCCGCCGCCCAGCCGACCACGCCGTTCTCCGCGGACGCGGCATGGACCGTGATGTCGAGCGCCAGCCTCGCCAGCGGAAGGCGGACGGCGGACAGCCGGAGCGAGCGAAGCGAGCGCATCCCGCCGACCACGCCGTCGTCCGCGCGGACGATGGCGGAGAGCGGACGGCGGACAGCCGGAGCGAGCGAGAGCGAGCGCCCGTGGTTGCGCGGGGCGCGCGCCGGACGCACTGTGCCGCGCATGTCTCTGCAGAAGCAGCTCCAGGAGGATCTCAAGGCGGCCATGAAGGCGAAGGACGTCGTCGCGCGCGACGTGCTCCGCATGCTCAAGAAGGATCTCACGGACGCCGAGCTCCAGAAGGGCGCCGCGCTCGACGAGGACGAGGAGCTCCAGGTGCTCATCCGCGCCGTGAAGAGCCGGAAGGACTCGGCGACGCAGTACGACGAGGGCGGCCGCAAGGACCTCGCCGACACGGAGCGCGCCGAGGTCGCCATCATCGAGGGCTACCTCCCGCAGCCGCTCACGGAGGACGAGGCGCGCGAGGCCATCGAGGCGCTCGCGAAGAAGCTCGGCGTCAGCGAGAAGAAGCAGATGGGGCAGCTCATGAGCGCGGTCATGGACGAGTACCGCGGCCGCATCGACGGCAAGCTCGCGTCCAAGATCGCCGGCGGCCTGCTCTCCTGACGCGCCGGATGCTCTCCTGAGGCAGCGCTCGAGCCGGCGCCCGCTCAGAAGGTCGCCGGCTCGCCTTCCTTCTTCGGCGCCTTCGGCGCGCTCGGCGTCTTCGGCTTGGGCTTCGCGTTCCAGAGCCGGCTCGCGAGCACCAGGCCGATCAGCGCCATCGGGATCATCGCGCCCGGCCACCAGATCCAGTTGTCCGGGTCGGCGGCCTGCTCCGGGTGGTGCTTGTCGTCCGGCAAGAGCACGCCGTAGGTCATCGACATCACGAAGGTGCCGAGATAGACGAAGCCGTCGATGATGCCGACGGCGGTGCCGACGTTCTTCTTGCCGCCGAAGTCCATGCTCGCCGTGCCGCTGAGCATCCCGTGCACGCCGATGACGGCCATGCTCATCAGGATCACCAGCCAACCGACGAAGGGCTCCTGGTAGGCGAAGAGGAGCACGACGGCGCCGACGAGCATCACGCCGTAGAGGAGCGCGGCGACCGGCCCGCGGCGCGAGTCGAAGAGCCGGTCCGAGATCACACCGGCGACGACGCCGCCCAGGATGCCCGCGCAGCAGAGGAGCAGGCCCCAGTTGTCGTAGACGAAGCTCCCGGCGAGATCGAGGGTGCCGTCGGTCTGCTTCGCGAACTCCCGGTACCACTGCATGATCGCCTGGCGGAGGAAGCCGCTGCAGAACTCGACGAAGGCGATCGTCACGATGATCGGGTTCCGGAGCATCATCAGGAAGATGTCCTTCACCGGGAGGCGCTCGCCGTCGTCACCGCTCGAGGCGTCGGCCGTGTCGAAGTCCACGTGCCCCGCTTCGCCGGGCGTGTTCCTCACGAAGACGGTGACGATCCCGAAGAAGAGCGCCAGGAGGATCGCCGGGACGTAGAAGACCCAGGTCAGCCCGACGTGGTCGAGGATCAGCTTGCCCCAGTCGAAGGCGAAGTAGATCCCGAGCGAGATGAGGACGCCGAAGATGGCGCCGAAGACGCCGCGCTCGCGCACGTGGAACCAGGGCGCGTTCACCTTGACGATGGCGACGGCGCCGAAGCTCTGGAAGTACATGTTCGCCGCGTAGAGCAGCGAGAACATCAGCGTGAGGTTGTTCGCGAGCCAGCCGTCCCGGTCGCCGAGCACGAGCTGCGTGCACAGGCCCATGGCGGCGTTGGCCGTCAGCGCGCCGCCGGCGCCGATGAGGATGGCGCGCTTGCCGCCGATGCGGTCGGTCATCGGGCCGTTCAGGACGAACGACATGCCGTAGACGAGCGTCCCGTAGCCGAAGATGGTCGCGAAGTCCGCGTTGCTCATCAGCGGCAGGCCCTCGGCGTCCGTGAGGTCGCCGAGCTTCAGCTTGCTGACCTTCACGTTGTAGCGCCCCATGTAGAGGAACGCGTAGGTCAGGCCGAGGGGGAGCCAGTTCAGCACGCGGCGGCGGCGGAAGGCGTCCGAGTGCCCGAGGTCGATCTTCGGGAGGCGCCCGATGACGACGGCGACGACGGTGAGGAGGATGAGGATCGGCGCGAGCTGCTCGAGGTACGCCATGGCCGCCGTTTCTCGCACGCGCGCTGCGGCCTGTCACCCCGCGGCCCCCGGCCGTCACGAGTCGGTCACGGGCTTCGCGGAGGGCGCGTGAATGCGCGGAGGTCCCCCGGCGTCTCCCCCGAGCGGGGCGCCCCCAGATGCGCTTCGGCGCCCGACGCGTGAAGGTCAGTTCACGTGGAATCGCGGCCCTGCGCGTCGGATCGGCCGGAAGAGCCCGGGTGGCACGTGCCATGCTAGCTTCCGACGCGCGATGAACTGGCACCGACTTCCCTCCCCGCTCTCCCTCGTCCTCGCCGCCCTCCTCGCCCTCGCCGCGCTCCCCGCCTGTGGCGGCGGCGGTCAGCGCTACGCCGTCCCGCAGGGCGAGCAACTCTACACGCTGACGAACATGCGCCCCGACGGCCGGAACCACATCCACTCGGTGATGTACTCGGCCCCGCCCCAGGGCGCGCTCCTCCCGATCTGCACCCCGGTGCAGCTCGAGGAGGTCACCGATCGCGTGATCACCTTCCGCGACCTCAACAGCCACCGTCGGTACCGCTACATCATGCACCGCTCCGCCCGCTCGGGCGTTCAGTCGCACGTGCAGCGCTACTTCGGCACCGGCTGCCCGGACATCTCCCAGCTCTCCCCCGAGGACCAGGCCGGCGTCCAGCAGGGGCAGGTCTACCAGGGCATGAGCAAGCAGGGCGTCATCATGGCCATCGGCTACCCGCCCGAGCACGAGACGCCGAGCCTCGAGGGGGACATCTGGCGCTACTGGCGGAACCGCGTGAACAGCTTCGAGGTCTACTTCACCAACGGCTTCGTCACCGGCATCCGCAACTGAGCCGAGCCCGCGCTCCGCGACCTCCTCGAAGGCCCGCGCTCCCCCCGAGCGCGGGCCTTCTCGCGTCGGGCCTGGGCTCGTGTGGGCACCGTTCGGGGGGCATGGGCTGCGTGGGACCCCGGTCGCGACGCGCCCCAGGCTTGCCCGCCGCGTCGCGTGCGCTAAGGGGGGCGGCCCCGGATTCGGGAGGTCTCCCCATGCCCGCGCTCGACTCCACGCTCGCCTTCGCGCTCACCGGCTTCAGCACGCTCTTCGCCATCGTCGACCCCGTCGGCAACGTCGGGCCCTTCCTCGGCGTCACGGCGGACATGGCCCCGGCCGAGCGCAAGCGTACGGCCGCCCGCGCGTGCCTCCTCGCCCTCGGCGTCCTCGCCGCGTTCACGGCCGGCGGCCGGCACATCTTCGCGTTCTTCGGCATCTCCATGCCGGCCTTCCAGATCGCGGGCGGCCTGCTCCTCTTCCTCGTCGCGCTCGAGATGCTCCGCGCCCACCCGCGCGACTCGAAGGGCACGACGGAGGAGCGCGAGGAGCGCCGCGACGACGTCGCCATCATGCCCCTCGGCATCCCGCTCATCGCCGGGCCCGGCGCCATCGCCTCGGTGATCCTCCTCGCCTCGCGCGCCGAGACCACCTTCGAGCTCCTCAGCGTCTACGGCGTCGTGCTCGTCACGGTCCTCGCGACCTACCTGGTCTTCCGCGTCGCCGACCGGCTCGCGCGCGTCCTCGGTCGGACGGGCGTGAACGTCGTCACCCGCCTCTTCGGGCTGCTCCTCGCGGCCATCGCCGTGCAGTTCGTGCTCGACGGGGGCCTCACGGCCTGGCGCGGCTGAGCTCGGCCGACGGCGACGCGATGCGGCGACCGGTGCTCATCGACGGTGCTCAGCGACGCTCAGCGACCGGTGCGGCTTCGCCGCGGCTGGCCCAGATGCGCGAGCGCCTCGGCCTCGTCGCTGGTGACCCGCACGCGGTCCGAGAAGCCGTCCTCGCTCATGTGGCGCTTCACCTGGAGCGCCCCGATCGCCGTCCGCACCACCACCGCCGCCCGCGCGAAGTCGCGGAAGATCATCGCGCGGTGCGTGCGCATGCGCTCCTCGAAGGCCGGGTCGTTCCGCCCCGCCGTCTCGCGCAGGTCGACGAGCAGCCCGTGGCCCCGCACCGGCTCGAGGGCCCGCTCGACCGCGACGTGCTCCGCGTCGAGCGCGTCCAGGTCCGGGTAGGCCGCGGCGGTCCGGCACACCCACACGACGCCCGGCTCGACCAGGTCGATCCGGTAGTAGGGCGAGTCGTGGAGCTTGCGGCGAACGGTGCTCACGGCAGAACTCTCTAGCTCGCCGTGGGCTCCCGTCCAGCCCCGCCTCCGCGAGCGCCCGCCTCGCCGCCCTCGTCGCCAGTCGCCCCCAGAGCGCGCGCTCGCGCCCCGCGGCGCGACGAATTGCCACGCTGACCCGTGCGCAGGCTCACCCCAGCGTCCCGATCACAGCACCCTGGGCGGCTCGATTCTCCGCCCGGCGGGCGCCAGGGTCTTCCCGGCGCGCCCCCCCTCACCGACGCGACCGAGGCACTCCGCGCGCGACGCGAACGCACCCGCGGCCTCGGCCGGCACCGACACCTCCCGCGTTTCGAAAGGAGCGCCCCCATGGACTTCGATCCCGTCACCCTCTCGCGCGTCCAGTTCGCGCTGACGGTGATGTTCCACTACCTCTTCCCGCCGCTCAGCATCGGGCTCGGCGCGATCATGGTGCTCCTCGAGGGCACCTACCTGAAGACCGGCGACCGCCGCTACGAGGCCGCGACCCGCTTCTTCACCAAGCTCTTCGCCGTGAACTTCGCCGTCGGCGTCGCGACCGGCATCGTCATGGAGTTCCAGTTCGGCACCAACTGGAGCACCTACTCGCGCTTCGTCGGCGACGTCTTCGGCTCGGCCCTCGCCGCCGAGGGCATCTTCGCGTTCTTCCTCGAGTCGGGCTTCCTCGCCGTGCTCGTCTTCGGCTGGGACCGGGTCGGCAAGAAGATGCACTTCTTCTCGACTCTGATGGTCTTCCTCGGCTCGACCTTCTCGGCCGTCTGGATCGTCATCGCCAACAGCTGGCAGCAGACGCCCGCGGGCTTTCATCTCGTCGGCGAGGGCGCGGCCATGCGCGCGGAGATCACCGACTTCTGGGCGATGGTCTTCAACCCCTCGGCCATGCACCGGCTCAACCACGTGCTCCTCGGCTCGCTGCTCCAGGGCGCCTTCTTCGTGATGAGCCTGAGCGCCTTCTACCTCCTGAAGAAGCGCCACGTGGGCTTCGCCAAGCGCACCTTCACGGTGGCGCTCGTGCTCGGTTTCGTCTCGAGCATCACCATCCTGATCAGCGGCCACGCGCAGGCGAACGCCGTCGCCGAGAACCAGCCGGCGAAGCTCGCGGCCTTCGAGGGGCACTTCGAGACCGGGGAGGGGGGCGCGGACCTCTACCTCTTCGGCTGGCCCGACGAGGAGGCGCGCGAGGTGAAGCTCGGCGTGGCCCTCCCGGGGATGCTCAGCTTCCTCATCCACGGCGACACGGAGACGCCGGTGAAGGGGCTCGATCGGATCCCCGACGACGAGGAGCCGCCGGTCGCCGTGCCCTTCGTCACCTACCACCTGATGGTCGCGCTCGGGATGTTCTTCATCGGCGTGACCTCGCTGGCCCTCTTCCTGCGGTGGCGCGGGACGCTCTGGGACCAGCGCTGGCTCTTGAAGGTCTTCGTCGTCGCCGTCGCCGGGCCCTACATCGCGAACCAGACCGGCTGGGTCGCGGCCGAGGTGGGGCGCCAGCCCTGGGTGGTCTACGGGCTCCTGAAGACGCAGGACGCGGCGTCGCCGAGCGTGCCGGGCGAGCAGATCTTCGCGTCCATCGTGCTCTTCTCGCTGATCTACCTGGCGCTCGGGGCGCTCTGGGTCGTCGTGATGAACTCGAAGATCCAGCACGGGCCCGAGGACCCGGAGGGCGGCGACGCCGAGGGGCACGAAGGGCAGATCGCGGTGGCGGCCGACGTGCTCGACCCGGCCTCGCCGCACCACCTGACCGGGCGCGCGGCGCCGGAGGAGGCGTGATGGACCTCCAGGTCTTCTGGTTCGGGCTGCTCGGCGTGCTCGTCGCGGGCTACGCCATCCTCGACGGCTTCGACCTCGGCGTCGGCATCCTCCACCCGCTGGTGAAGGGCGACCGGGAGCGGCGCATCGTCATCAACAGCATCGGCCCGCTCTGGGACGGCAACGAGGTCTGGCTCGTGACCTTCGGCGGCGCGCTCTTCGCGGCCTTCCCCGAGGCCTACGCGACCTTCCTCAGCGCCTTCTACCTGCCGATCATGATCCTGCTCTTCGCGCTGATCGGGCGCGCGGTGTCGATCGAGTTCCGGAGCAAGCAGAAGTCCCGCTTCTGGCGCCGCTACTGGGACTGGAGCTTCGCCTTCTCGAGCTTCATGGTGGTCTTCCTCTTCGGCGTCGCGGCGGGCAACGCCATCGAGGGCATCCCCATCGGCGCCGACCGCGAGTTCGCGGGGCAGCTCGGCGACCTCGTCGGGTGGTACCCGCTCGCCGTCGGCCTCTTCGCGGCGATCGCGGCGGCCATGCACGGCGCGCTCTACCTGCACCTGAAGACCGAGGGCGCGCTGCAGGAGCGCATCGCCGCCTGGCGCTGGCCGGCCTTCGGGCTCTTCCTCGTCGCCTTCATGGGCGTGACCATCGCGACGCTCGCGCGGCATCCGCACGCGCTCCGGAACTTCGAGCAGTACCCGCTCGCCTGGGTCGTGGTCGCGCTGACGGTGCTGGCCATCGCGAACATCCCGCGGGCCATCGTGAAGGGGCAGCCGGGGCTCGCCTTCCTGAGCTCCTGCGGGACGATCATGGGGCTGGTCTTCGACTTCGGGATGGCGCTCTTCCCGAACCTGGTCGTCTCGAGCCTCGACCCGAGCTTCAGCCTGACCATCCGCAACGCCTCGAGCTCGGAGGCGACGCTGGCGCTGATGCGCAACATCGCCTTCCTCGGCATGCCCTTCGTGCTCACCTACACGGTGATCGTCTACTGGGTCTTCCGCGGGAAGACGAAGCTCGACGACTTCAGCTACTGACGGGGCTCGCGCCACGCGGTCTAGACGCGATCCGCTTTCCGCTTTCCGCTTTCCGTGCGGTTGCTCGACGCCAGGGTCCATGCCGCCTCCGCGGAGGAAAGGGGCAGTCGGCGGCGATGACGGAGGGCCGCCGGACCGAAGGCCCGCGACGCGTCGCGCAGTCCGCTCCCCGCAGGCTCCGCGAGAGCGGTGTGGACCGTGAGGTCGAGCGCCAGCGCGGACGGCGGAGAGCGGAAGGCGGAGGGCCGCCGGACCGAAGACCGGCGACGCGTCGCGCAGTCCGCTCCCCGCCGGCTCCGCGAGAGCGGCATGGACCGTGAAGTCGAGCAACCGCACGGACGGCGGAGAGCGGACGGCGGAGGGCCGCCGGGCCGAAGGCCCGCGACGAGCGGCTACGTGGGGATCTCGCCCGGCGTGACCGTGTTCTCGCCGTGGAAGGTGAGGTTCTTCTCCGCCATGGCGAGGAGGATGGGCGCGGGGGCGAAGCGGGGGCCGACGCGCTTCTCGAAGTTCTGCAGCTTGCGCACGACCTCCCGCGCGCCGACGGCGTCGACGAAGCGGAAGGGGCCACCGCGGAAGGGCGGGAAGCCCAGCCCGAAGATGGCGCCGATGTCGCCGTCCCGCGCCGAGCGCAGGATGCCCTGGCCGAAGCAGAGGCAGGCCTCGTTCACCATCTGGAGCGTGCAGCGCCAGGCGATCTCCTCGGCGCTCAGCGCGCCGGGCTTCGGCTTCACGCCGAGCACGCCGTAGACGCTCTCGTCGACGCCCTTCTTCTTGTCGCCGTAGAGGTAGAAGCCGCGCCCGTTCTTGCGGCCCTTCCGGTCGTCGGCGACCAGCTTCTCCATGCCCGCCGGCGGCGTCATGCGGTCGCCGAAGGCCTTCTGCATGACCTTGCCGACCTTCGCGCCGACGTCGATGCCGACCTCGTCCGTGAGCTTGATGGGCCCGACGGGGAAGCCGAAGTCCAACATGGCCTCGTCGATCTCCTCGATGGGCGCGCCCTCGGCGAGGATGTGGGCCGCCTCGTTCATCAGCGGCGCGAGGATCCGCGTCGTGTAGAAGCCCGGTCCGTCGCCGACGACGATCACCGTCTTGCCCTGCTTCTTGCCGAGCTCGACGCAGGTCGCCGTGACCCAATCGGCCGTCTTCTCGGTCACGATGATCTCGAGCAGCGGCATCTTGTGGACCGGCGAGAAGTAGTGCATCCCGATGACGGTCTCGGGGTGCATGGAGGCCTCGGCGATCTCGCCGATCGGCAGCGACGAGGTGTTGGACGCGAAGATCACGTCCTCCGGCCCGGCGGCCTCGACCTCCTTCACCATCTTGCGCTTGAGCTCGAGGTCCTCGAAGACCGCCTCGATGACCACCTCGCAGCGGTGGAAGCCGCTGTAGTCGACGGTGCCGGTCGTCTGGAGCATCAGCTCGTCGGCATCCATCGGCGTCATCTTCTTGCGCTGCACGCGCTTGTCGATGATCCCGCGGACGTACTGCAGGCCACTCAGCACGCCGTCGGCGTCGCGGTCCTTCAGGCGCACGGGCGTCTTGGCGAGGGCCGTCGTCACGTAGGCGATGCCCGCGCCCATCAGGCCGGCGCCGAGCATGCCCACGTGGCTCACCTCGCGCGGCTTCACCTCGGGGTCATCGACGCCGCTGTCCTTCTTCATCGCCTGCGTGGCGAAGTAGATGCTGCGGAGCGCCGCCGACTCGGGGCTCATGACCAGCTCGCCGAAGTGCGTCGCCTCCGCCTCGAGGCCGGCGGCGCGGCCCTTCTCGAGGCCGATCTTCACCACGTCGAGGATCCGGTCCTGCGCCGGGTAGTTCCCGCGCGTCTTCTCGTGGAGCTTCTTGCGCGCCTGGTCGAAGAGGACCTTCCGCCCGAGCGGGTTCTTCGTCAGCGCCAGCTCCGTGAGCTCGCTCGAGTCCTGGAGCTGCTCGAGCAGGCCCACCTCGCGCTTCGGCACGCCCTCCTCGGCGTACTTCTTCGCGTGCTTCGCGGCGACCTCGACCACGATGGCCGAGGGCACGACCTCGTCGACGAGGCCCAGCTTCTTCGCCTTCCGCGCGTCGACCTGCTTGCCCGTGAGCATCAGGTCGAGGGCGGCCTGGACGCCGATCAGCTCCGGGCAGCGCTGCGTGCCGCCGGCGCCCGGGAGCAGACCGAGCTGGCTCTCGGGGAGGCCGAGCTTGGTCTTCCGCGAGCTCGAGGCGACGCGGCCGTGGCAGGCGAGGGCGACCTCGAGGCCGCCGCCGAGGCAGGCTCCGTCGATGGCCGCGACCACCGGCTTCGGGAAGGCCTCGATGCGGTCCATGGCCTTCTGGCCCTGGCGCGAGAGCTCGCTCGCCTCGGCCGCGCTCTTCGCGCGGGCGAGCATGTCGATGTTCGCGCCGGCGATGAACGAGCCCTTCTTGCCGGAGGCGAAGACCACGGCCTTCACGTTCGCGTTGGTCTCGAGGTGGGCGAAGGCTTCGGCGAACTCCTGCGCGAAGTCCTCCTTCAGGGTGTTCATCGACTCGCCGGGCACGTCCATCCAGAGGATGGCGACGCCGTCGTCGCGCTCGTCGATGCTCAGGGCGCTCTTCTTCTCGTCGCTCACGACTCCACCTCCAGGACCATGGCCGCGCCGAGCCCGCCGGCCGCGCAGGCCGTGCAGAGGCCGAGGCCGCCGCCGCGGCGCCGCAGCTCGTTCAACGTCTGGGTGATCTGCCGCGCGCCGGTCGCGGCGAAGGGGTGACCGATGGCGATGGAGCCGCCGGTCACGTTGAAGCGATCCCAGTCGATCTCGCCGATGGCCTCGTCCTTGCCGAGGTGCTCCTGCGCCCACTGCTTCGACTCGAAGGCCTGCGTGTTGGAGAGGACCTGCGCGGCGAAGGCCTCGTGCATGTCGACGAGGTCGATGTCCTTCAGCGTCAGGCCGGCGCGATCGAGGGCCTTGGGGCTCGCGTAGCTCGGGCCCATGAGCATCTGGCCCTTCGGGTCGAGGGCGGCGAAGGCGTAGCTCCGCACGAAGCCGAGGGGCGTGAGGCCGAGCGCTTCGGCCTTGTCCTCGCGCATGAGCAGGAGCGCCGAGGCGCCGTCCGTGAGGGGCGAGGCGTTGGCGGCGGTGATGGTGCCGTGCTTGCGGTCGAAGACCGGCTTGAGCTTGGCGTAGCCGGCGAGCTCGCCGTCGCCCCGGACGAGGTTGTCCTCGGCGATGGCCTTCTCGTAGCGGGGCGGGACGAAGACCTCCATCACCTCGTCCGCGAACTTCCCCTCGTCCCAGGCCTTCGCGGCGAGCTGGTGGCTGCGATGCGCGAGCTCGTCCTGGGCCGCGCGGCCGATGCCGTTCTCCTGCGCCATCTTCTCGGCGCTCTCGCCCATGGTCAGGCCCGTGGAGGGCTCCTTGATGGCGGGCGGGACCGGCGCGAGGTCCTTCGGCTTCAGGTCGAGGAAGGCCTGGAGCTTGTCCTTCACCGTGCGCGCCTTGCTCGCCTCGATGAGGGCGGCGGCGAGGCGCTTGGAGACGGTGATGGGCACGTCCGAGGCGCTGTCGGCGCCGCCGGCGAGGCCCACGGAGATGGTGCCGGTGGCGATGGCCTCGACGATGTTCACGGCCGACTGGTAGCTCGTCGCGCAGGCGCGGCTGACGCTGTAGGCCTCGATGTCGTGCGGCATGCCCGTCCCGAGGACGACCTCGCGGGCGATGTTCGGCGCGTGCACGGAGGGGACGACCTGGCCGTAGACGACCTGCTCGATCTCGTGCGGGTCGAGCTCGACGCGCGTGAGCATCTCGGCGACGACGAGCTTCGCGAGCTCGAGGGCGGAGATGTCGCGGTACGCGGTCCACTGCTTGGCGAAGGGGGTCCTGAGGCCCGCCACGATGGCGACGCGCTCCCCCTTCTTGCCCAGGCGCTCGGCCTGGGTGCTCGCTGAGTTGCCCATGTGCTGACCTCCCGATCGGTCGTGTCGCCCGCGCCGGCGGCATCCCGTCCGGGTCGGCCTGCGGGCGAGTGAATGGCGATTCAGTTTCTTCACCTACGGCGCTTGACGCGCCGTGTCAAACACGGGGGGAGCCGAGGGTGGCATCATGCGGGCGTGAGGCGTGGCTTCGGGAGAGCGATGCGGTCCGGGCGGGGAATGTTGCCGGGCGCGATGAATCGCGGCTTCGCGCGATCGGGGCGGAAGGGCGGGCGCTGGGCTGGCGAGCGGCCAGGCAGGGATCTCGCAATCGGCCCGGTCCCGATGGACACGCTCTCCCTCTCGTCCGCCCGGGTCATCGCGCCGAGGCGCCGCCGTGGATGACGACGAGCTCCCGCTGCCGGACTTCGGCGCGCCGGAGCTCGGCGAGCTGGACCTCCCCGCGTCGCCGCCGGCCGCGGCCTCGCCTGCGCCATCCGCGCGATCCGCTCCCTCTGCGCCCCCGGGCGCGCTCGCGCTCGACGACGCGAGCGCAGGGCCGCTCTACGCCGTGCGGGTGCTCGGCTTCGGCGGCGATCCGGCGGCGGCGGTGGAGGCGCTCGAGCGGGCGCTCGGCCTGGACGCGATCACGGCGGAGGCGGTCTTCCAGAACCTGCCCTCGGTCGTGAGGCGGCACGCGACGCGGGAGGTCGCGATGGCCCTCGAGGCGACGCTGCGCGAGGCGGGCGGGGACGTGCAGCTCCAGCCCGAGGGCGGCGAGGTGGGCGGCGCCGGGGCGGACCCGCGGGCGCGGGCCCGGCAGGCGATCGCGGGGACGCACGAGGAGCGGGCGCGCGCGGCGGCGGCGGCGGCGGGGCTCGACCCGGCGCGGATCCCCGCGGGGCTCGGTGTCGGCCCGAGGGCTTCCGGGCCCGCCCCGGCTCCCGGACCTGCGCGCGGCCCGGCGCCAGGCCCTTCGGCGTTCGGAGCGCCGTCAGGGCCCGGGTCCTCGGCGCCGCGCTCGACGACCCCGGAGGCGCCGCATCCGGGCTTCTGGCCGCGCTTCGGCTGGGCCTTCCTCGTGCCCTTCCTCGGTGGCGGCGTGCTCTGGGTCGGCGGGCTCGCGATCGCGATGGCCATCGCCTTCATGGTCCTGGCGGCGCCTTGCCTCGGCCTGCTCCTCGCGCCCATCGCCTTCGGCGGCTACCTCGGGCTGCTCGGTACTTTCTTCACGCAGGCCGCGCAGAACGGGCTCCACGACGAGGAGGGCGCCGCGCCGCGGGTCCGCTGGGCGCTCCCCGACAAGTCGACGACCGTGGGCCACGGGGTCGTGCTCGGCGTGGTCGCGCTGGTGCTCTTCGGCTTGCCCGGCTTCGTGGCGCATCGCGGGGCGCCGCACTGGGCGGCGGTGCTGGTCGGGCTCGTGCCCTACGCCTACTGGCCCATGGCGCTGACCGCGCTCGGGCTCACCGGGCGCTTCACGGCGCTGGTGGACCTGACGCTCCTCTGGAAGGGCTTCCGGGCGGGCGGCTGGGCGTATTTGGCGGTGGTCGCCGTGGGCTGGGTGAGCCTCGGCGGCCTCGCCCTCGCCGGGGGTCTCCTGGCGGCCGTCTTCGGGCCCCTCGGCGCGCTCGTCTGGCTGATCGCGATGGCGGCGAGCTTCGGCTACGTCGCCGGCGTGCAGGGCTACCTCATGGGGTTGCTGGTGGCGGATCGGCTGGA
>MDTG01200236.1_pt1 | contig 30760 bp, 32 predicted proteins | sample 811421 | NCBI WGS metagenome assembly MDTG01 (sample SAMN05326645, study PRJNA326480) | marine metagenome | isolation source: seawater | place: Pacific Ocean: South East | collected 2011
AAATATTTGGATGCATAGGATAGATTATACAGCCAGATTAATAATTAAAAATCCATGAAATTTGGATAGATGGCCGAGCGGTTTAAGGCGCACGCTTGGAAAGCGTGTTTAGGGGAAACTCTTTCGTGGGTTCGAATCCCACTCTCTCCGCCATTTTTTAGACCTTTTTTTTTATTAGTTTATTAGATAGCAATATATTGTTATTAATATTGCTTGAAGTAATGACTATTAAAAATAAAATTAATTTAGCTAATAGAGTATTTAAATCAATTTTTTTAAATCAAAAACCAAATTATTCAATTGTTTATATAGATGGTAGATGCAATATGTTATGTGGTTTTTGTATTCATGCAGCCATGGATGCAAGAAAAACTCCAATAATGTCTCCAGATCAATGGGGAAAAATTTTTAAAAGAGCTAAAAGCTTAATGCATTTGACCATAACTGGAGGAGAACCATTTATTAGAAAAGATTTTGTAGAGATTATTGATAGCATAATTAAAAGTTCTGGGGTTCCAAGAGTTAGTATTAATTCTAATGGTTTTTATAAAGACAGAATACAAAAATTTATTCCAGAGTTAATAGAGAAGCATAAAGACACTGAGTTTACACTTTCAATATCTCTTGATGGGCCTGAGGAAATTCACGATAAGGTCAGAGTATTTAAGGGAGCATATAAAAAAGCGTTAGAAACAATTGATGTAATGAATGTTTATAGAAAAAAAACGAATTTTTTTTTAAAACTTGCCTCAGTATTAACCAAAGACAATAAATCTTATATGAAAGATTTTTTAAACGAAACATCTGCTTGGCCAATAGATTTTCATGAATTAATTTTAGTTAGAGACGTTCCTGTTCAAGAACAGTTAGAAGTTAAAGAAGAATATGAAAGGTTGCAAAAAATTCAACACCAAAGAACTTCAGGCTTATGGAAAAAAAGTTTTAATGGAAAGTTATTTAAAAAATTATATGCAGAAACAATAAAAAGGATAGATAGCAATAAAATTTATTCACCATGTGTAGCAGGTGGAAGGTTAGTTGAAATTTTCCCCGATGGTGTTGTTAGAGGTTGTGAAGTTGAAAAATTATGGGATATATCAAAAATAGGAACGGTTAACGAGGGTAATTTGGATATCGTCGATATTATTAATTCAAAAAAAGCAAAAGATTTTAGAAAAGTTGCAAAAAAATGTACATGTACGTTTGAATGTGCCAGTGCAATTAATACAGTTTATGATCCTAAGCATTGGGTTTCTCTAATCTAATTTCCAACAAATCATGAATTCAAATATAGAAATTTCTATTATTATTCCAGCTTATAACGCTGAAGCCACGATAGAAGAGTGCCTAAACAAAATATTTGAAGAATCAAAAAATTTAAATTCAGAGATTATAGTTATTGATGATAATAGTTCGGATAATACCTGTTCGATCGTAGAGAAATTTAGAAATGTAAAATTAGTTAAACTTGATGAAAACAAAGGTGTAGGGCACGCTAGAAATTTAGGAGCAAAATTAGCAAAAAATAAAATTCTTTGTTATATAGATTCTGATTTAATTATATCCAAAAATTCAATTTTAATTTTAATAAATAGGTTACAAAAAGATCAAACAACTGGTTCAGTTGGAGCTATTCCAGAAGTACACAATTTAAATAAAAAAAGTTGGTCCTCTAATTTTGTTTGCTTGAAGTCTTGTTATGGTTTTGAAAACATTGATAGCGAAACAGCAGTCACTGATGTTCAATCTGAATTTTGTGTAATGTTTAAGCAATTTTTAGATGATATTGGAGGTTGGAAATCTTTTAGAAAAGCTGGTGGTGAAGAATATGATTTGGGTCATAGAGTACTTATAGCAAATAAAAAAAATATAAAAACTAGAGGAGCTTCATATAAAACTTATTGGGCTAGCCTTTATTTAAGATTTAAAAAAGTCGTAGATAGAACAGAAAAATATATTTATGTTTTAATGAATAGCAAAAAGTTTGACTCACCTGGTTCATTTGCAACTTTAGAGCAAGCATTATCTGTCCTTGGAACTTCGTTTATGTTTATGTTTTTATTTTTAGGCTTGTATTTAAATAAATGGATAATAATTTTAGGTTTATTAGCATCATTTTTGTTTCAGATGATTTTTGAATATAAATTCTTAATTTTTGCAAAAAAATATTTTGGCCTCCGGATGTTATTTTTTTCTTTATTTGGGATTCAAGTCTTAAATATAGGTATAGTAATAGGGACTTTATATTTTTTTTCAAATTATATTAAACATTATTTTATAAAAAAAATTAATTAAATACATTTTATGATACCATTAATTCCTAGCTTAACTTTAGTTTCAAGTCCGTACGCAGGAGTTTCGTCAACTTCTAGTACTTCTATTATTTTTCTTAATATTTTATAATTTTCATTAGTATTACAAAGTTGTTTTGCTTTTGTTTCAAAATCAGAATTTAATTTTTCAGTAACAGTTTTGCTTTTTTTTATATTTTTTTCATACTGGCTAATTCTAACCCATTTTTTTGCTACTATTTTAATTTTCAGTACATCTTCCTCAACAAACTCTTTAGACTCTACATCAGATTTACTTTTACATATTTTGCTTTCGCCTTCTTTATTGATACATTCTCCAACGCCTTCTTCTTTTCCAGCATTAAATTTACCTATATACGCACTACCGTCATCATAAGTAAAAGTACCTTGGCCATGACGTTTTCCAAACATAAATCCACCAGAATATTTTTTTCCATCAGGGTAAAAGAATGTCCCTTCACCATGCATCTGATCATTTTCAAAATCACCTAAGTATTTTCTGCCATCACTCCACACTTTTGTTCCAGTACCATGGCTTTTTCCATCTCTCCATTCCCCAAAATATTTATCTCCATTTTGCCAGACAAAAGTTCCGTATCCATCAGGTTCAAAATTTTTAAAAGCACCGACATATTTTGCTCCTCCAGGATATAAAGAAATTCCTTCTATAATTAATCCTTTCATAAATAATCCAGTATATTTATGTCCTGTTTTAGATTTGTAAGAACCTTTACAATTATTCCATAATTTATAATCACTTCCCTCACAATTACTTAGCTTGCTCTGTTCCATTTTTAATTTTTCCTGTTCTTTAGAAATTTTTTCTTGTTCCTTGCTAATCTGTGCGCTTTCTATTTTTTTCTTGTTCCAGCCTGTCTTTATTTCTTTACAAAAACTCTCTCTTTTTTCAAATAAATTAAACACTGATATATCAACACCACTTTCCTTTTTGTATTGTAATTTAATTACTGATTTAGATTTTGTATCCAAAAAATATTGGTAGTAAAAATCTTTCCCTTTTTCACTTTTGATTTTTTCGCTAATTATTTTATTTTTTTCAATTTTTTTAATTTTATCTGTAAAATTTTGAGTTTTACCATCCAAAGCTTTTAATTCTACTTTGATAATTTTTTTTTCAACATCAATTATGTAATTACCTATTACAGCATTACTTATTACACAATTTTTAAAATAAAATTCTTCAGAAAGTGCAGTGCTAAAGAAGATTAAATTCAGTAAAATTGATATAAATATTTTTTTCATTTTGGAATGTATGTTTAATAACAAATTATAATATTAAACCAATAATTGATATTCAAAGTAAACATTTTTCTATATAATTGTAGTGATTCGTAAGTTAATTAATTCAAAGGAGATTATTATGATGTGGATTGTAGCTGCTGCTGCCGTAATATGGTACATGAACCAGTAATTAGCAAACTCTTCTAATGCCTATTACTTTTAAACCAGCTGATTTGTAAATTCTATCGATAGTTTTTTTAATGGGCATTTGGATTGTTTTTTTTAATGGTCCATAAGCATGGATTAGGTCATGTTTTGAAATCGCAATAGCGACATGGCCTTTCCAAAAAATCAAATCATTTTTCCTAATATTTTTTAATTTAATTTTTTTTTTAAAATATCTTACCTGATCTTTTGTGTCTCTTGGACAAAATTTATTATTAAAATTAAAAAATATTTGTATAAGCCCAGAACAATCTATGCCAGTAAAATGCTTACCTCCCCATTTGTACTTAACATTAATAAATTTTCTTATATATTTAAAATAATCTTTTGTTTTAAAATTAATTTCTTTTAAATCTTTTTTTTTAATCCATAAATTTTCGAATTTAAAAAATATTTTTTCTTTTTTTGTTACTTTTATTTTCGAACCAAAACTCAGTTTTTTTTTTATTTTATATTTGATGTTAGGCTTAGTATATAAATTAGCAGATAGAGAAAAAATTTTATGGGTATTAAGACAATTTTGGGGAAATTTATTAAACTTTATATATCCAACATAGTTATCTGAATCATTTTTTATTTTTATCCATGATTTAGTTTTATTTAATTTTTTAAAGTTATCTCCATATAGAAGTTGAGTAACAACTTCTGATTTTATATTTTTTTTTTTATATACTTTTAAAAAAGATAAATTATTTCTCACTGAGTTTTAGTTTATTTCGAATGAACCATAGACAAATTAAAGAAGGTATTACCATGATTGCAGTCATTATAAAAAATATACCCCAGTCTCCGTTTAACCAATCAACTAGCGCTCCCGAAGATGAAGCAAGAGTCGTTCTCCCTAGAGTTCCTACAGATGCAAGCAATGCATAATGAGTAGCTGTATATGTCCTATCAACTAACAAAGATATAAAGGCAACAAAAGCTACAGTTGCAAATGCAGCGGTAATATCATCAGCTATTACAGCAAATGCAAATAACCACTCAGATTTACCTGTCCAATATAAAACTGCAAAAAGCAGGTTTGTCAAAGCCATAAATATTCCTGCAATAAACATTGTTCTTACGGTTCCTGATCTCATTGCAAATATTCCGCCTAGCAAAGTAAAAATAACTGTAGTTATCCAACCTAAAGTTTTTGAATAAATTGCAATTTGTCCTTTGGAAAAACCAATTTCTTTATAAAAAACAATGGACATACGTCCCAGAAAAGCTTCTCCTATCTTAAACAAGAATACAAAACCTAAAATTCCAACCGCAATAGCAAATCCATTCTTTTTAAAGAAACTAATTATGGGTCCACTGACTGTTCCAGTTATCCAGGCAATAAAACTAGTTATAATATTACTTGATCCTAGTTTACTTTTTATCATTTGGTCAGTTTCTTTTTGTTTTAATTGTCTATCCGTTTCAATTGGTTCATGAACAAACATTAAACCTATATTCATCAAAATTATTAAAACACCCAAAACTAAAAAGGTTGCTTGCCAATAATTTTCTATACCTACATTTTGAAAATATTCAGCTGTTAACAAAGCTATTGCACCACCAAGTTTATATCCTGTCCACCAACCAACTACTGCCATTGCAGCACCAGCCGCCATCGATTTTCCCTCATTTTCACTGAATTGTTCTATTCTTAATGCATCAACAGTAATATCTTGTGTTGCTGAAGCTATAGAAATAATTAAACCCACTGAGATCAATAAAGCTAAATTTTGAGTTGGGTTAATAAAACTCCATGCTACTAAACTCAGTAGAATTACAATTTGCATTAGGACTATCCATGATCTTCTGTGCCCTATTTTGTTTGTTAAAAATGGGATTTTAATTCGATCTACTAAAGGTGACCAAACCCAATTCCAACCAAAAACAACAAAAATTAATCCTGCCCATCCGATAGTAGATCTGCTTAATCCCTCTTCTTTTAACCACAGACTTAAACTACTAGCTATCAATACCCATGGAAATCCACTTATTGCTCCAAGAAGTAAAATTCTGAGCATTCTTTTATCAAAATAAATAGAAAAAGTTTCCGACAATGTTTGTTTTTTATATATTTCCATAAATCATTCCAAATTTTTAATTTTTCCAAAAAGACGGAAAGAATAAAACTAAAACTGCAAACAGCTCAAGCCTACCAAGAAGCATTCCCAAACTCAAACTTAATTTAGAAAAATTAGGTAGATTACTAAAATTGCCATTTGGGCCAATTATATCACCAAGTCCAGGACCAACATTTGATATTGCAGAGGCCGCACCAGATATTGCGGTCACAAAATCTAAACCGTTTATTGATAGAAGAGTCGCTAAAATAAAAAATATAAGAAAATACAAGAAAACGAAAGTTATGATTGAGTAAACAAATGAATTGCTGATTTTTTCATTATTATATTTTATAGAAAATACTCCATGAGGGTAAACTAATTTTTTAATTTGGTTAACAACGAATCTTCCGAGTATTTGAAATCTAAAAATTTTTATTCCACAAGTAGTAGATCCAGCGCAGCCACCTAAAAACATTAAAAAAAGAAAAAATATCAAGGGGAATTTTCCCCACGTACTAAAGTTGGAGGTAACATATCCCGTACCAGATAAAATTGACACAACGTTAAAAGTAGAAATTCTTAAATTTTCTAAAATACTAAATTCTCTATTTGTAAAGATTAGATAAAAAAACATTATCAGAACTGAAAAAATCAAAACGTAAATCAATCCTCTTATTTGAACATCTTTAAAAAAAATTGTTTTATTGCCTTTTACAAATTTTAAATATGCAATAAACGGTGTGCTTCCCAAAATTATAAAAATTATTGAAACAATTTCGATATTTGGATTTTTGAAATGACCAATGGAGCTACTATATGTAGAAAAACCTCCGGTAGCTATTGTAGTCATAGAATGTGCAATACTATCAAATATATTCATTCCAACAGACCAGTAGGCCAAGGCACAAGTTAAAGTCAGCACAAGATAAATAATTGAAATGATCATAGTTATTTCTCTTGTTTTTGGTAAAATTTTTTCTGTTGTATCAGAACTTTCCATTCTAAATAATTGCATACCACCGATATTTAAAAGAGGTAATATTGTGATTGCCATTACAATTACTCCTATTCCACCCAGCCATTGCAAAATAGCTCTCCAAATCAAAATACTTTTTGGTGAATTATCCAAGCTCGAAATAACTGTTGATCCAGTTGTTGTGATTCCTGACATACTTTCAAAAAATGAATCAACGAATGAAAGATTAAGATCAGACAGCACAAAAGGTATACAACCAAAAAAAGCAATACTTAACCATGATAAAGTTGTTAATAAAAAAGCTTGTTGTAAATTTAGTTTTCTGTTTTCTTCAAGATTAGTTAAAACCAAAAGTATTCCGATGAATACCGTCACTGATGCTGATGAGAGAAATATGCTATTTTTCTCATTGTATATAAATTGTATAAAAAATGGTATAAGCATGAATGCTCCCAATATTATTAAAAGCACACCAATCGCGAAAAAAACAGTTTTGTTATTACTCATTTTTGATGTCGGAGGTTATTTCAATATATTTAAAATTCAACATAATTAGAACTTAATATATCTGTATTTTACTAATGAAATTTAATAAATCTTTTATATCGTGATTGATAAATCAATAATTCAAGCAACCAATGCCTGGCCTTTTGTTGAGGCACGAAAACTCATTAAAGAAAGACAAAAAATTTATGAGAAAAAACAAAAAATTACATTACAGACAGGTTATGGACCTAGCGGTTTGCCTCATATAGGTACTTTTGGCGAAGTAGTAAGAACTACCATGATGGTAAATGCAATTAAACAAATTACTGATATTCCAACAGAAATTATTACTTTTTCAGACGATATGGATGGACTTAGAAAGATACCTGAAAATATTCCAAATAAAGATATCTTAGAAAAAAATTTACACAAGCCTCTTACAAATGTACCTGATCCTTTTAAAAAATTTAAAAGCTTTGGTGAGCACAATAACGAGATGCTAAAAAGTTTTTTAAATAAATTTAAATTTAATTACACTTTTAAAAGTTCAACAGACACTTATCAGAAAGGACATTTTAATGATACACTGCTTCTTGTTCTAGAAAAATATGACAAGATATTAGATATTATATTGCCAACTCTTGGAAAAGAGAGACAAAAAACTTATAGTCCATTTTTACCCATATGCCCAACAACCGGTAAAGTTTTGGAAGTTCCAATCATTGAAATAAAAAAAAATGAAGGAAAAATTATCTACAAAAATGGTAACGAAAAAATAGAAACAGAAATAATTAATGGTAAATGTAAATTGCAGTGGAAAGTGGATTGGGCTATGAGATGGTATACATTTGATGTTGATTATGAAATGTACGGAAAAGATTTAATTGAAAGTGCTATTCTTTCAAGCAAAATTTGTCAAACATTAGGAAAAAAAGAACCAAATGGTTTTGCTTATGAAATGTTTTTGGATGAGAAAGGTGAAAAAATTTCTAAATCGAAAGGCAATGGAATAACCATTGAGCAGTGGTTAAATTACGCTTCTCCTGAAAGCTTATCTCTTTACATGTATCAGAATCCAAAGAGAGCAAAAAAACTTTATGCAGATGTAGTTCCAAAAGCAGTTGATGAATATTTAATGAACATAGACAAATTTAGTGAACAAAATGATAAACAAAAAATTTTAAACCCAGTTTGGCACATCCATAACGGAAACCCACCGAAAGAAAAATCTATAATGCCTTTTTCAGTTTTATTAAATTTAGTAGGAACAAGTAATGCTACTGATAAAGATGTATTATGGAAGTTTATTAAAAAATACAAAAAAGATATTAAGGTTTCAGAACATCCTATATTAGATAGTTTAGTAGAGTATGCATTAAAGTATTTTGAAGATGTGGTTAAGCCAAATAAAAAATACAGAAAACCTAATGTTAAAGAAAAAAAAGCTTTAGAAGATTTAGTGCAAAGATTAAAAGATTGCAAAGAACAAATGGATCCAGAAGCAATACAAACTATTGTTTACTCTGTGGGTAAAGATAATGGATATGCAGAAAATCTAAGAGAATGGTTTAAGGCAATTTACGAGATAGTTTTTGGAGATCAAGACGGCCCTAGAATGGGATTTTTTATAAGTTTTTTTGGTATAAAAGAAAGTATTCAATTAATTAACAAATACATTAAATAATGTTTTCTGTTTTAAGACCTTTATTATTTAACCTAGATCCTGAAAATGCTCATGATTTAGCTATTAAATCACTTAAACTTAATCCGTTTCCAGGCAAAATGTTCGAGGTTGAAGATGAGAAAATGTTAGAAGTTGAGTTATTAGGAAAAAAATTTCCTAACCCAATAGGCATGGCAGCTGGTTTTGATAAGAGTGCCGAAGTTTATAACTCATTATTAAGGTTAGGTTTTGGGTTTGTAGAAATTGGAACTGTTACTCCTTTAAAACAATTTGGAAACCCCAAACCAAGAATATTTAGGTTAGAAGATGATCAGGCTTTAATAAATAGACTGGGCTTTAACAATGATGGAATTGAGATAATTAAAAAAAGAATTAAATCAAATGGTAAAAATGGAATTCTAGGAATTAATATTGGGCCAAATAAAGAAACAAAAGACCAAAAAAATGATTTTTGTTTAGGATTAAAAAGCTTTTTTGATATTGCAGACTATATTACTATAAATATTTCTTCACCAAATACAGAAGGTTTAAGAGATTATCATGATCAAAAAAAACTTAAAGATCTCTTATCTACGCTTAATCAAATAAAAGAAGATAAAAATACTAGCATTCCGTTATTATTAAAGGTATCACCAGATATTAAAGATAATAACATAGCTGAAATAGTTGAAGCAGCAATAGAAAATGATATTTCGGCAATAATACTTACAAATACTACTAATAATAATAGAAATAATTTAATTAGCACAGATAAACAAGAAGTTGGTGGACTTTCAGGAGAGCCCCTTCAGGAAATATCTACTGCTATGATAAAAAAATTTTATAAAATACTTGCTGGTAGAATTCCAATAATTGGCGTTGGAGGAATTAATTCAGGTAAATCAGCCTATGAAAAGATTGCAGCCGGAGCATCATTATTACAACTTTATACTGGTTTTGTTTATAAAGGGCCATCAGCAGCTAAAGAAATTAAAAAAGAATTAATTCAAATTCTTAAAAGCGAGGGGTTGCAAAGTATAAAAAGTGTGGTTGGCAAAAATATTTAACTAACCAATTTTCCCTAAAGATGGAAAATATTCAAATATAAAAAAACCTAAAACTTGTAATTGATTAGTTAAGATTGCAATCCCAGTTAATAATAAAACAATGCCACCAATCTTTGTTATCATAGATATATATTTTTTAAAATTTTTTGAAAATAATAAAAATTTATCTATCAAAATACCAGAAATTATAAAAGGTACTGCCAAACCTAAAGAATAAAATGATAACAATAAAATACTTCTGCTAATATTTTCTTCTATTGCTGCTAGTGTTAAAATAGATCCAAGAATAGGACCTATACATGGTGTCCAACCAAATCCAAACGCTGCGCCCACAATCAATGGAAAGGTTATACTATCACTATATTTATTAGTGAAAATTCTTATATCTTTGTTTAGAAAATTAAAATTAATAATTCCTATTAATTGTAATGAAAAAAATATAATAATAACGCCAGCTAAAATTCTAAAAATTTCAGAATTAATTAAAAAAAATTTTCCAAGTAATGAAGCTGTTGAACCTAATGAAATAAAAACAAAAGAGAAACCTAGTGTAAAAAAAATAGTTTTTAAAATAATATAGTTTTTCTTTGCCTCTTTTATTTGATCAAATGATGTACCTGAAATATAAGATATATATCCAGGTATTAATGGCAAAACGCAAGGTGATAGAAAACTTATTAATCCTGCTAAAAAAGCTAAAGTTAAAGTTACCGTCATTAATACATTGCTGGCTTATTCATTCTTTCAGATCTCCATTTACTGATTTGCCTTCTGATGAATGATATTCCTACTCCAGCAACTAAAGCTAAGAAAATTGATGATACACCGTAAACAATTGGATAATTGTTTGATAAATTAAAAATTGTATTTCCAAATTCACTTATTTCAACAATCTTATCAGTTGGAATTCTTATACTAGGTTTTCCTTCTCTAAAAAAAGTATCATAAGCCATTAAAACTCCCACTGAAAGCATTAGTAAAGCGAGTAAAGTTTTTAGTTCAGAACCTTGAAGACGTTGCCCAGCTTTTTGACCAGCATGTACGCCTGCAATAGAACCAGATATCAATATTAAAACAAGCACTAAATCAATTGTGTTGTAAGCGAATGCATGTGAAACAACTACAAATCCAGTTACAAATATTGTTACAAATAAAGAGGTGCCTGGCACTAATTTTGTTGGCATACCAATCAAATATATCATTGCAGGAACCATCAGAAATGCTCCTCCAACACCCATAATCGCAGCAATAAATCCAACGACAATACCCAAAATAATTGGAACTAAAGCACTTTCATAAAGTTTTGATGTTTTGAATCTCGTTCTAAATGGAAGTCCGTGTATCCAATAATGAGTATGTAGTTTTTTTTTAATTATTACTTTTTTTTTAATTCTATCGATTTCCATAATTCCATCTCTAAGCATAAAGCTTCCTACGATTGCTAGGACGTACATATAGGCCAGTGTAATAACTATATCGATTTTATTTATTCCTTTAAAATAACCAAAAGTAATCATTCCAAAAGCAGTTCCAATTAATCCTCCACTGATAATCATCCACCCCATTTTAAGGTCCATTGTTTTTTTAAACCAATGAGTCAAAGTTCCAGATGTAGAGGATGCAAGTATATTATTTGCTTCATTAGCCACAGCTACTGCAGGAGGTATTCCCATAAAAATTAAAAATGGTGTCATAAGGAAGCCTCCTCCTACACCAAATAAACCAGACAAAAAACCTATAATAAAACTAACAAAAAGTATCAACAAAACGTTTATTTGTACTTCTGCAATAGGTAAATATACTTCCATTTGAAAATCTTTAAATATAACTATTCCTCAATGTGAATGTTGTCAATATATTAACTTGATTCCATTTCGCTCTACATCTATATACTCTTTAGGAATTACCAATGTCAAAAAAATGTGAACTTACAGGCAAGTCCCCTTTAAAAGGCCATAAGGTTAGTCATGCAAATAATAAGCAAAAAAGAAAATTTTTTCCTAATCTAAAAAACGTAACCTTTAAAAGTGATATTTTGAAGAGAAACGTTAGGCTCAATGTAAGTAATTCTGCATTAAGAACGGTAGACTATAAAGGTGGATTAGACTTTTTTCTAAAAAGTGCAAAATCCTTTAAGTTATCTCTTAAAGCAAAAAAACTTAAAAATAAAATAATCTCAAAAGCTTAATTTTTTAATGATTGTAAAAGAAAATCGTTTTTTCTTTATATTGGCTTTTCTAATGGGATCGATAGTTGCTTTATCTAATTATTTAGTACAATTTCCGGTAAATTATGCTGGTCTGCAAAACTTGTTAACCTATGGTGCTTTTAGTTACCCTGTAGCTTTTTTAATAACTGATTTGGCAAATAGAAGTAACGGCAAAGATTTCGCAAAAAAAATTGTTTATGTAGGTTTTGGACTCGGGGTATTTTTAACATTTTTTTTCTCAACAAATTTTTCAGATTTAATTTCTATAAGAATTGCCTTTGGATCAGGTATCGCATTTCTTGCTGCACAACTAATAGACGTTAATATTTTTGATAAATTAAGAAAAGAAGCATGGTTCATAGCTCCTTTGTTGTCTTCATTGATTGGATCATCAATTGATACATTTTTATTTTTTTTTATTTCATTTTACGGAACTGATGTAAATTGGTTGACCTTAGCTTTTGGAGACTTAATGGTAAAAATATTTGTAGCCTTAATAATGTTGATACCTTTTAGATTATTGCTTTCACGTATTAAAGAAATTTCAGATAAAGAAAAAAAAATTAGTGTATAGTTTTTTTATTTTTTTCAGAAAAAAGTTTTGCTAATTGATTGATCATAACATCTCCTAGTTCTTGCACGTCAGCTATCTTGATAGCTTTGTTATAATATCTAGTAACGTCATGTCCTATTCCAATAGCTAGAATTTCTATATTTGAAGTTTCTTCTATCCATTTAACAGTTTGTTTTAAATGTTTTTCTAAATAATCTCCTGAATTTACAGATAAAGTAGAATCATCAACAGGTGCACCATCTGAGATAACCATAAGTATTTTTCTTTCTTCTTTTCTCGCCATAATTCTTTTAAAAGCCCATAGTAATGCTTCACCGTCAATATTTTCTTTTAACAAACCTTCTTTAAGCATTAATCCAAGATTTTTTTTAGACTGTCTCCAAGGTTTATCAGCTGATTTATAAACTATATGTCTTAAGTCATTTAGTCTGCCTGGATTTAAAGGTTTGCTTTCCAAATTCCATTTTTCTCTACTTTTTCCACCTTTCCAGTTTTTTGTTGTAAATCCTAAAATTTCGACTTTTACAGAGCATCTTTCAAGTGTTCTAGATAAAATATCTGCACATATTGCAGCAACTGATATTGGTCTGCCTCTCATTGAACCGGAATTATCAATTAGAAGTGTAACGATGGTATCTTTAAATTCTGTTTCCTTTTCCATTTTGTAAGATAGCGAGTGAAAAGGATTTATAATTATTCTTGATAATTTAGAAGCATCTAACATTCCTTCTTCTAAATCAAAATCCCATGATCTGTTTTGTTTAGCAAGCAGTTGTCTTTGTAATTTATTTGCAAGTTTGGCAACTATACTTTGTAAATTTGTTAGCTGTTGATCTAGATTTTTTCTTAATCTATTTATTTCATCTTCACTTTCAAGATCCTCAGCATTTTTTGTTTCATCATATTCATTGGTAAATATTTTATATTTTGCTTTTGAAGAGCTTTTCTGGTTCTTTGCTAATAAACTTTGGTTACCGGCAGTTTCTTTTTGTTCTTTTTCTTTAACTTCTTCATTTTCACTAAATGACTCATAACCACTTTCAAGAATATTAAGGTCAGATTCACTACTTTCGCTTTCCTGTTTGTTTACTGAGTCATTCTCATCATCATTGTTATCAGACGATGAAGAATTATCTTCTGTGGTTTCTTTCTTTTCTTGTTCTTTAGAGTTTGGATCTTCAAAATCAAATTTATTTATTAAATCAGCAATTAATTTATTAAATTTGCCTTGATTTTTAACGCAATTATCCAATTCTTTTAGTTGATTTTTGAGATTTTTATTAAAATAATCCTCCCAATAGCTTAGGATTTTCTTAGTCGCATCATTTTGTTTAATTTTGAAAAAGTGACTTCTTAAATAAAGTTCAAAAGCTTCTGATATTTCAACATCAGATTCATTTTTTATCTCTTCAATTTTTTTATTTTTAAACTTATCTTCATAGCATTTAGTAATATTTTTTTTGACACCTTTTAGTTTATCAGCTCCAATTTTTTCATATCTTATTTTTTCTGCTATCGAATATAAATTTTTTGCTATTGCTCCTACTGGTTCATTTTCTAAATATATCTTTTTATTTGTGTATTTTAGCTTTAAAGCCTCAGAATCTGCAAACGCTCTTAGATTTGTAAAATCTTGTATTTTTTTTAAGGTTGCTATTTCTGGTAAATTTAAATGATTTTTTTTGGTATTTAAGTTGTTACCAAATTTAATTTCTATATCAAAGTTTTCAGATATTGCTTTAACCGCTGATGAAACAGCAGATTTAAATCTTTCTTTTAAAAGTTCTTGATCATCCATTATTTAAATTAAATTTTGATATTAACAGAAGATTCAGGTAAATCTTCACCAAAACATCTTTGATAGTATTCAGCAATTATACTTTTTTCTAAGTCATCACATTTATTTAAAAAAGTTACTCTAAATGCATATCCAACATCTTTAAAGATTTCAGAATTTTCTGCCCAATGAATTACAGTTCTGGGACTCATAACTGTTGAAATATCGCCATTAACAAATCCCTTTCTACTAAGATCTGCAACTTTAATCATATTTGATACAGTTTCTTTTCCTTCTTTTGTGTTAAATTTTTTTGATTTAGCTAGAACAATTTCTAATTCTTTATTGAATGGTAAATAATTTAAAGTAGTTATAATATTCCATCTATCTAATTGTCCCTGGTTTATTTGCTGAGTTCCTTGATATAGGCCTGTAGTATCTCCTAAACCAATCGTATTTGTTGTAGCAAATAATCTAAAAAAAGGATGTTGTTTTAAAACTTTGTTTTGATCTAGCAAAGTAAAACTTCCTTCTTTTTCAAGAACCCTTTGAATAACAAACATAACATCTGGTCTTCCGGCATCATATTCATCAAAAACTAAAGCCGCAGGATTTTGTATTGACCAGGGAAGTATACCCTCTTTAAATTCTGTAACTTGTTTATTATTTTTAATTACAATTGCGTCTTTTCCAATTAAATCAATTCTACTGATATGGCTGTCCAAATTTACTCTAATACATGGCCAATTTAATCTTGCAGCCACTTGTTCGATATGAGTTGATTTTCCAGTTCCGTGATAACCTTGAATTAAAACTCTTTTATTAAATGCGAAACCAGAAATAATAGCAAGAGTAGTATCCCGATCAAATTTATAGCTACTATCAATTTCAGGTACGTACTCACTTTTTTTTGAAAATCCATCTATTTTCATATCAGTGTCTATTCCAAAGATTTGATTAACTGAAATTTTTATGTCGGGAGTAAGTTCACTTAAATTTGTCATAATTATTTATTTTTTAACCATTATTAATTTTAAATGGCTGTAAGCCAAGGTTATTTTCTTCAATTTATCCTCAAACTGTTTATTACCTGAATTTCTATCAGGGTGAAATTTTTTTACAAGAGTTTTAAATTTTTTCTGTATAGTCGGCCATTCTGTATTAAAGTCTAATCCCATTATAACAAAAGCGTCCTTGTCCCTTTCACTTAACTTTCTATTATTAAAACCTCGGTCTAAATTATCACTTTTAAAAAAGTTGAATTTATCACTTAACGCGTTATTCCATAATATGTTAAAAAAATTATCTGAGGATCCAAATTTTTGCGTGGGGCGATGCCATGTGATGTCAGATTTTAAAAAATCTTCAATTTCATTTTGGTTCATGCCATCAAAATAATTCCAATTTTTATTAAATAGTTTTATGTGTTCTTCGCATAACCATCTAAATTTTTTACTATTATCCTTTTCCACAGGAGCTTTAAAATCTCCATTTTTGTTACAACTATCCCACTCACAAATATTTTCCATTGTTTATAAATACTATATGTTTTAAAATTTTAGAAGCAAATTATGGCTTTTTTAGATCAGATTAAAGAAAAAATTAATAAAGAAATAAAACCTGAGGACCTAATAATAATTGACAACTCTCATCTACATTCAAAACATAAATCATTTGATGTAGATAAGTTTCATCTTAAAATTATTATAAAATCGAAAGATTTAAAAAAAATGAATAAAATTTCAGCTCACAAAAAAATTTTTTCTATTTTAAAAAATGAAATGCAAAATAAAATTCATGCGCTAGAAATAGAGATAAGTTAGATTTAATTATAATATGAATTTAAAAATTTTTTAATTTCAAAACTGCTTAATTTTATTTTTTTAGGATTTGTAGCGTTGCCTATTTTATTTAATAATATTAAATTTATTTTATCGTCTACATTTTTTTTATCTTTCTTCATAAAGGAAACAATTTTTTTTATTTCATATTTTTTAAAAGTTTTATTAATTGTCGTAGGTAAATTTAAATCTGAGTAATGCTTTATGATTAAAGAAAGATCTTGAGATGATAATAAATTTTTTCTATATGATAAATCACTTGCTGTTCTCATTCCAATTAAAACAGCTTCTCCATGGTTAAGTTTTTTTGAAAAATTTTTTGCACTTTCAAAACCATGAGCAAAAGTATGTCCAAAATTTAAAATCATTCTTAAATTTTTTTCTTTTTCATCTTTATTAACAATTTCACTTTTAATTTTGCAACTTTTAATTATCGCTTTTTTTAAAATAAAATTATTTTTTTTGTTAATAATTTTTATTCCATTTTTGGAAAGCCATGAAAAAAAGTTTCTATTTGAGATTAGCGCATGCTTTAATATTTCAGCGTAGCCCGCAACCATTTCTCTGCGAGGTAAACTTTTAAGTATAGCCATATCACTTAAAACAAAATCTGGTTGGTAAAAGGTACCAATTAAATTTTTACCTTTATTAGAATTAATTCCAGTTTTTCCTCCTATCGAAGCATCAACTTGAGATAAAAGTGTAGTTGGAATATTAACAAATTTTAAACCTCTTTTTGTAAGACTTGATATAAAAGCGGATAAGTCTCCTATTATTCCACCACCAAAAGCTATTAAACAATCTGATCTATTAAAATTATCATTTAGGAGCTGCTCTATAATTCTATTTGCAACCTTTAAACTTTTTGTTTTTTCATTTGCGTTTAATTTATAAATTTTTAATTTATATTTTGAAAGTGATTTAGTAATCTTGATTACATTACTTATATTTATTTTGCTATCACTAATTATGCATATTTTTTTAACACCAGGGAGATTTTTTTTTAGCAATCTTCCTGTTTGATTTAAAATATTATTTCCAAAATAAATTGGGTATTTTTTGCTTTTAGTTTTAATAATTAATTTATTGCTTTTCATAAAAATCTATAATTTTTTTTACTATACCCTCCTTACTTAAGCCATCACAATTAATTCTATATTTTGCGAGTTTATAAATTTTTTTCCTTTTTATATATAATTTATTAATCTTTGTTTGATTATTCTGACCATCAAGCAGAGGTCTTTTTTTGCTCCATTTTGTTCTTTGATGCAAAATTTTTAAATTAACATCTATCCAAATTGATATTGATTGTTTAAGAATTTGATCTCTTACATTTTTAATTAAAAATGCACCACCTCCTAAAGCTATTACACAATTGCTTTTTTTAAGCATCTCAGATACTTCTATTTCCTCTTCTTGTCTAAAGAAGTCCTCACCTTTTTTTTTGAATATGTCTGAAATTGACATTGAAAATTTTTTTTCAATATTCAAATCTGTATCTATAAATTTTAATCCTTGTTTTTTAGCCACAATTTTGCCTAAGGTAGATTTACCAACACCCATCATTCCCAGTAAAACAAGGTTTTTCTTCACAACAGTTTGTATTTTAAATTTGATTTTTCACAATTATGTCTTAATTTTTGAGTGTAAATACAATTTAACAATTATGCAACTTAGATTAAGACCTAGAACTAACAGAAATCCGATAACAAGAAGTGTAGTAATTAAAATATTTTTGATTATTGTAGTTTTCTTTTTAGGAATATTTTTTCTTGATAAAATAGATTTTCCAACACCAACAAAACTTATCAAGCAAGAAATCAGCAATGAAAAACTTATTAAACTTAAATAAATTACTAATTTTAATATTTTTTGTATCGTTATTTAATATACAGCCAAGAATAGGATTGGCTGCTGAGGATATATGGAAAAAAAAAGAAAATACAGATGAAACAAAATCCGAGTCCATAGAAGAAAATAAAATAACGATAGAAAGTCCAATATTATCTGATGACGTTGAAAGAATTAAAATAAGTATTAGCGAGGACTCGCTAGAGGATGATACAAAATCTGTAATTGGAATTTTCGACCCTGAAGAAAATAACTTTACTTTGAATATGTGGTCTAACGCAGATGGAACAGAAGTTAAGAAGATTCTTGAAAGAATTAGTAAACTAAAACTTTCAAAATTATCAGAAGATTTATTATTTCAAGTTTTATTTACTAATGCCTATTCTCCAAAAGAAAATTTAAATTCTGATGAATTTCTAAAATTAAAAATAAATTGGCTAATTAATAAAAATAGAGTTGAAGATTTAGAAACTTTATTAAAAAATAATCCGGAAGTAGGTCAAAATTCAAAAGCTATTAAATATTTAATTAACGAATATTTATCTTCAGCAAATATCAAGTCAGCATGTGATAAAATAAATTTCATAGATCCAAATATTAAAAATAATTATTTAGAAAAATTTACAATTTATTGTTTAATAAATAATGATCGAAAAGAAGAAGCACAACTAATTTTTGATTTATTAAAAGAAAGTGGTTTTAAAGATAAATTTTTTGAAGACAAAATAGATTTTTTACTTGGAATAAAGGAAATAAAAGAAAGTAAAATTTTAGACGATAATCTTTTAAATTTTTATTTATCACATATAACAAGCAATAATTTTCAGTATGTGCCCAATGATAATACAGACAAATATATTTGGAAATATCTTTCCTCAGCAAATTTAATTGAGGTTAAAGATTTTGAAAATGAAGAATTAATACTAACCTATGAAAAAGCAGCTGAAGAAAATTCTTTTGATGATGATGAGATTTTTAAAATTTATTTAAAGATAAGTTTTAATTTTAATCAATTGGTTAATGCTGAGGAATTATATAAAAATTTGCCAAGTTATAAGGCACGAGCTTTAATTTATCAAAGTATTCTTTTGAGTGATAATAGTGAGAGAAAGATTTATTTGGCTTTTTTGCTTAAAGATTTATTTAAAAAAGATAAAATATCAAATGTTTATAAAAATGAATTAATAAACATTTTAAAATCTATAGATGAAAATCAAATACCAGAAGATTATGTTGAATTAATTAATGAAAATTTAAAAGAAAATTTGGAAACTAAAGTTAAATTCGACAATGATATATTGCATAGATCAAAAATTATTAAACATTTTTTGGATGATAGTGACAAACTGGTCCGTACTGAAAAAGATTTTAAATCAGTTTATAAAAAAATCAAAAAAAATAAAAAATACTTTATTTCGATTAAAGATATTGTTGTATTAGAGTCACTCGCTGCAGATGGTTTTTCTTTACCAGAAGACCTAGATTATACTTCGTTGTCCGCTGAATTAACAATCCCTCAGAACTTGCAGGACTTAGCAAATCAAAATCAAATTGGCCTAGTTATGCTTAAAATTATAGAAATTATTGGCGAGGATAATGTTAGTGACCTAGATCCTGAAACCATTTATTTCTTAAACAAAATATTGAACGATTTAAACCTTAAAAAAATAAGAAATAATATTCTAAGCGAAGCTCTCCCTGTGAGAGTTTAAGTATCATAAAAATTAGAATCCAATTACTTGACTATAATAATCTTATAATTTATTCATATTTTTATGGCTATAAGGGAAATTTTAACAGAACCAAACAAAACTCTAAGAGAAAAATCTTTAAAAGTAGAAAGAGTAGATAAAGATTTACAAAATTTAATGGATGATATGCTTGAAACAATGTACGCGGCCCCTGGAATTGGTTTAGCCGCAATCCAAGTTGGTGTTCCTAAAAGAGTAATAGTTTTAGATATATCACCAAAAGACAAACCTAGAAATCCAATGTTTTTTGTTAATCCTGTTTTAATTAATAAGTCAGAAAGTAATTCAACATACGAAGAGGGTTGTTTATCAGTTCCTGGACAATTTGCCGAAATAATTAGACCAGAAGAATGTCACGTAAAATATTTAGATTACCATGGAAACCAAAAGGAACTTAACGCCAAAGGAATGTTAGCGACTTGTATTCAACACGAAATGGATCATTTAGAAGGAATTTTATTTATTGATTATTTATCAAAATTAAAAAAAACAATGATTGTGAAAAAGCTTTCTAAGCAAAAGAAAGCTATTGAAAGAATAGTGGTTTAAATTCAATAATATATTAATGTCATCAAAAATAGTTTTTATGGGAACTCCTGAGTTTTCTGTACCTACTCTGGATTTGTTAATTAAAAATAAATTTAATGTTGTAAAAGTTTATACTCAGCCACCCAAAAAATCAAAAAGGGGACAAAAGATTAATCCCTCTCATGTAGAAGAATATTGTAAAAAAAATAAAATAATTTATAGCAATCCACTTAGTTTAAATTCTGAAAAAGAATTAGAGAATTTTAAAAAACTTTTACCAAGCCTAGTTGTTGTTGTTGCTTATGGTCAAATAATTCCAAAAAATTTTTTAGCAATACCTAAACTAGGATTTATTAATATCCATGCTTCTCTCCTGCCTACCTGGAGAGGTGCCGCTCCAATTCAAAGAGCAATAATGAATGAAGATAAAACAATTGGATTGAGTATTATGAAGATAGAAGAAAAGTTAGATAGTGGACCAGTTATGGCTTTTAAAAAATCTGAATTGAACAAAAATTTAACATTCGGAGAAATTGAAAAAAAACTCTCTTCAGAGGGAGCAAATTTATTAATCGAAAGTTTAAGAATCCTAGAGGCTGGCAATCCAAAATTTATAGAACAAGACCATTCCAAAGCTACTTATGCAAAAAAAATAGATAAAAATGAAACAAGGATTAATTGGAATAAAGATGCAAATAAAGTATTAGCACACATTCATGGTCTAAGTCCAAGGCCAGGCGCATGGTTTGAATTTGAAAAGGAGAGATTTAAAATTTTAAAAGCCAAAATATCTTCAGCAAATGGGAAATCAGGTTGTGTTCTTGATGAAAATTTAATTATAGGATGTAGCTCAGGCTCTATTCAAATTTTAGAAATACAACGACAAGGAAAGAAGAAGCAAACAGTTAAAGAGTTCTTATTAGGTAAAAAAATTAAAAAAGGAACAATTCTAGTTTAATGCAAAGGTATAAAATTAAAATAGAATATGAGGGTACCACATTTGTTGGTTGGCAATCTCAGAAAAATGGTCAATCTGTCCAAGATATATTACAAAAAGCCATATTTAATTTTTCAAAAGAAAAAGTGGTTGTAACGGGCGCAGGAAGAACAGATTCAGGAGTACATGCTTTAGCACAGGTGGCACACTTCGATTTAAAAAAAAAAATAAAAAAAAAAAGTCTTTTACCGGCCATTAATCAAAATATTGGAAACAAACCAGTAACTATTCTAAAAATAAGTAAAGTAAATAAAAAATTTCACGCAAGATATGACGCAACAAAAAGAACTTATTTATATTTAATTATAAATAGGCAGTCACCTCTCACACTACAAAAAAATAAGGCTTGGCACATTAGAAAAAAATTAGATCTAAAAAATATGAAAAAGGGAGCCAAGTTTTTGCTGGGGACTCATGATTTTTCAACTTTCAGAGCTGCTTCTTGTGGAGCCAAGTCACCAATTAGAACTATGGAAAAAATTTTAATAAAAAAAGATAAAGATAAAATTACTTTACAGTTTACTTCTAGATCTTTCTTACAACAGCAAGTTAGATCAATGGTTGGTTGTATTAAATATTTAGGAGAAGAAAAATGGAATATAAATAATTTTAAAGAATCATTTAAATCAAAAAATCGCACAAAGTGTGCTCCACCAGCGCCAGCTTGCGGTCTATATTTGAAAAAAATTTATTATTGAAAAATAAACTTATTAATTTCTGCTTTTACTCCATCAAGGATTTTACGTGATAATCAACGCTTTCTTTAAGAGCATTTAAATCATATCCGCCTTCCAAAATAGATACAACTTTTCCACCACAAAGTTCTTTTGCAAGAGTTAATATTCTTTTTGTTAAAGTGTAATAATCTTTTGATTCCAAGTTAATCTGTGCAAGAGGATCATCTTTATGAGCATCAAACCCAGCTGATAATAAAATAAATTCAGGTTTAAATGTTTTAAGTTTTTTAAAAATGCTTTCATAAGCATTTAAAAATTCATGAGTTTGTGTACCAGCACCTAGAGGTACATTCAGAATATTATCTTTATTTCCCTTTTCACTGGCAGCACCAGAGCCAGGATAATAGGGATATTGATGAGAAGAAATATATAAAACTTTTTCATTATCATAAAAAATATCTTGAGTTCCGTTGCCATGATGCACATCAAAATCAATAATAGCGACTTTCTTTAATTTGTATTTTTCTAGCAAATAATAAGCTCCAACTGCCACATTATTATAGACACAAAACCCCATAGCTTTTTGTTTTTCAGCATGATGTCCAGGAGGTCTTACTGCACAAAAAGCATTACTAAAATCTTTTTTCATTACTCCATCGATGGCAGTTAAAATTGAACCTACAGCATCTCTCGTGGCTTCTTTGCTCCCAGGAGAAACAATAGTATCTCCATCTAAAAAATTTAAACCCTGTGCAGGAAAGGATTCGGTTACATTATTTAGGTAATCTTTGTCGTGCGCATATTCTAAATATTTAAGATCAAATTTTCCTGGTTTTTTCCAAATTAAATTCTTTGATTTTACTTTTTTTAAATGCTCTATAACAACAGTTACACGATCAGCTCTTTCAGGATGTCCTTGTCCTGTATCATGTTTTAAGTAAGTATCAGTTGTTATTATTCCTGTTTTCATTAATTTATCGAACTTAAAAATTTAATTAAAGAAGCAAAAATTCCATAACCTGAAAACTCTATTAAAATTACTATTATTGCAAAAAATATAATTTTCTTCTTTTTTGTGTTAAGAAAACTGTTCATTTATTTTATAAATTTATTTAAAATAATTTTTTAATATATTTAGATATATATTAGTTAATTTTCTTAGATCTGACAAAGGAACAGATTCATCAATTTTATGCATAGTTTTTCCAACTAAACCAAATTCTAAACAAGGTGCAATTTTTCTAATAAATCTTGCATCAGAAGTTCCGCCTGTAGTTGATAATTTAGGTTTTATTTTAGTAATCTTTTTGATGGTATTTTGAATCATATAAGCTGTTTTGTTTGGTTTTGTTAAAAATGCTTCACCAGAAGTTTCATATATTATATTAAATTTACATTTAGTTTTTTTAGTTATTGACCTAATTGCAGTGTTTAACTTGCTTTTTAGTGAGTTAGAAGAATGTTTATTATTAAATCTAATGTTAAACACAGCATTTGCTGATCCTGGAATTACATTATCTGCATGGTTTTCTATGTTAATTTTAGTTATTTCCAAGTTTGATGGTTGAAAATTTTTTGTGCCTTTGTCTAATTTTATTTCTTTTATTTTTTTTAATATTTTTATCATAGTATCAGAAGGGTTATTCGCTCTATGAGGATACGCTACATGGCCTTGTGTACCAATTACAGTAAGTTTACCCGTAATACTTCCTCTTCTTCCAATTTTAATCATTTCTCCAAGTTTATTTGGATTAGTAGGCTCTCCAACCAAACAAAAATTGATTTTCTCTTTCTTTTTTTTTAAATATTCAACAACTTTTTTTGTTCCATTAATAGCTATTCCCTCTTCATCTCCAGTGATTAATAAACTAATCGAACCTTTAAATTTTTTATTTTTTGATTTAAATTTACTTACTGCAGCAACAAAACAAGCTATTGAAGCTTTCATATCATTGGAGCCTCTACCAATTAGTTTATTATTTTTAACAGTTGGTTTAAATGGATTTACACTCCATTCATTTATATTTCCTGGAGGAACGACATCAGTATGACCTGCGTAGCAAAAATTAGGTTTTGTTTTTCCAAGTTTTGCATATAAGTTTTTAATATTTTTAAAATTAATTATTTGGCACTTAAAACCAAGGGACTTTAAATTTTTTGCTAAAAGATTTATTACACCAGCATCTTTTGGGGTAACACTAGGTCTACGAATTAATTCTTTTGCTAACTTTAGTTCACTGATTGGCATGAGCTTTTAGTCTCTCAATAAATCATTAATTGAAGTTTTGCTTCTGGTTTTTTCATCTACTTTTTTTACTATTACTACGCAATATAGTGATGGACCTTCAGGATTATTTTTACTTGGCATGGTTCCTGGCACCACTACAGAATAATTTGGAACTTTTCCAAAATGTATTTCACCTGTAGCTCTATCAAAAATTCTTGTTGATGCTCCTATGTAAACTCCCATAGATAAAACGGATCCTCTTCCAACTATAACGCCCTCGGCTATTTCAGCTCTTGCTCCAATAAAACAATTATCTTCAATGATCGTTGGGTTTGCTTGCATAGGCTCCAATACACCACCTATTCCTGCTCCTCCTGAGATATGACAATTTTTTCCAACTTGTGCGCAAGATCCAACGGATGCCCATGTATCAATCATGCTTCCTTGATCAACGTAAGCTCCAATGTTTACAAATGATGGCATTAAGACAACATTTTTTGCAATGTATGCTCCCTTTCTTACAACACCATTTGGAACATACCTAAAACCTTCTTTAATAAATCTTTTTTCATTCCATTTATGAGTTTTGCCTTCTACTTTATCATACCAAGCAGCATAAGGTCCTTTAGAAATTTTCATTTTATTAACTCTGAAACTTAATAGAATTGCTTTTTTTATCCACTGATTTACAATCCATTCATTATTTTTATTTTCCGCAACTCTTATTTTGCCTGAGTCCAATAAATCTATAGTTTTAGCAATGGCATTTAATATTTTTTTACTAGATTTAGAATTTATCTGACTTTTATTATTCCAGGCATCATTTATAATATTTTCAAAAGATTTAATATTCATCATGCGGCTTTCAATAAATTAATTTTTTTTAAAAATTCAGATAAATTATTTGTTCGATAGTTAATAAAATTACTATCTGAAAATTTACTTGCCCAAGGTTCATCATTTTCGATCCAAATTGTTTTCATTCCCATTTCATATGCTGGTTTTAAATTTCTTGCAATATCTTCAACAAATACACATAAATTTGGGTCAATTTTATGTTTTTTCACTAGTTTTCTGTATGGTTGAATGGCTGGTTTTGGAACAAATTCTGAATCTACAATATCGAAAACGTCGTCAAAAAGATGGTCTATGCCAATCTTTGTAGTTACATTTAATGCATGCTTTCTAGAGCCGTTGGTAAATATTATTTTCTTACCTTCTAATTTATTTATCTCTTCTGCCAACTTAAAATCTTTTTTTAAAAAATCTATATCTATATCATGAACAAATTCTAAAAATTCATTAGCATTAATTTCATGGTTTTTAATCATCCCATTCAGAGTAGTATTATATTCGTGAAAATAGTTTTTTTGTATTTTTTTTGCTTCTTCTACACTAACGTTGAGTTTTTTTGATATATATGCAGACATTCTTTTATCTACTTGTTCAAAAACTTTAGTTTTGCCCGAGTATAAAGTGTTATCTAAATCGAATATCCAAAATTTTATATTTTGTAGATCTTTCATTTTCTTATAAGAGTTCCTGCTCCTTCATCTGAAAAAAGTTCAAATAATATCGAGTGCTGTTTTCTTCCGTCAATAATTACTACACCTCTAACACCATTCTCTACTGAGTTAATGCAAGTTCTAATTTTAGGTATCATTCCTCCACTTATAGTATTATTATTAATTAACTTTTCAGCTTCAGCTGGTTTTATCTCAGAAATTAATTTTTTATTTTCATCATAGACACCCTCTACATCAGTCATTAATAACAATCTTCTAGATTTTAAATTTGTTGCTAGTGCACCCGCAGCTGTGTCTGCGTTAATATTATAGGCCTGATTATTTTTATCCAACCCCATTGGAGTTACCACAGGTATAAAATCTGTCTTAATTAAATTTTTAATAATGTTTGTATCTATTTTGCTTGGAAAACCAACATAACCTAATTCTTTATTCTTTTGTTCAACATAAATAGCTATATTTTCTTTAATCGTAACCGATTTAGCTTTGCACTCCTTTTTGTCTAGAGCATCTACAATTTCTTTATTAAATTGTATCATTACTTCTTCAACAACTTTTATTACTTTTTCATCAGTAACTCTTAAGCCCAAAATAAATTTTGTTTCAATATTTAATTCATCTAATTTTTTTTTTAATTCTTGGACCTCCTCCATGAACAACTATTGGAGTAATACCTAATTTTTTTAATGTAATAATATCATTTATAAAATTTTCAAAGAGACTTGGGTCTAGAAGAACACGGCCCCCACATTTAATTACTATTTTTTCCTTCAAATATTTTTTTACATACTTTTCTATTTCTTCTGTTGGAGGACCATTTTTGGGCCAAAAATTCTTTATTGTATTGCTTAAATTTTCAGTATGTAACATGCTTTAAACAGTTTTTACTTTTGTTCTTCTCATAATTACCCACTGCTGTGCAATAGTTAATATATTATTGATTGTCCAATAAACAACCAACCCTGATGGAAATGGAGCTAATATGATTGTAAGGAAAAGTGGAAAAAACATAAAAATTTTTGCTTGTATAGGATCAGGTGGAGTAGGATTTAGTTTTTGTTGTAAATACATACTTAAACCCATTAAAATTGGCCAAATCCCAATCATTAAAAAAGTAGGCGGATCCCAAGGTATTAAACCAAATAAATTAAAAATCGAAGTAGGGTCTCTAGCTGATAAATCTTGTATCCAACCAAAGAAAGGTTGATGACGCATTTCTAAGGTGACGTAGAGCATTTTATAAATTGCAAAGAAAAATGGGATTTGGATTAGGACCGGTAAACATCCAGATATAGGATTTACCTTTTCTCTTTTGTATAAAGCCATCATTTCTTGTTGAAGTTTTACTTTATCGTCTTTATGCAATTCCTTTAATCTTATCATTTCTGGTTGTAATACTTTCATTTTTGCCATTGATCTAAAAGAATAGTTGGCTAATGGAAAAAATATTAATCTGACCAGCGCTGTAATAATAACTATGGCTAATCCAAAGTTGCCAGTTAATCTAAAAAAATAATCTATGATAAAAAATAATGGTTTGGTAAAGAAATAAAACCATCCCCAATCAATTGCTAAATCGAATTTTTCTATATTTAATTTTTCAGCATAATCATCAATAACCGCAACTTCTTTTGCGGCTACGAAAGCATTAATTTTACTATTTATTTCCTGGTTAGGATTAAGAATTAAGGGCTCTTTAATTATAAAGTTTGCTCTATATTTTTTATCTTTTGACAAAAATTCTGATTTAAAATTTTTTTCTTTTTCAGGTACAATTGCGGTTAACCAATATTTATCTGTTATTCCCAACCATCCTTTTGAACTACTGATTGTAAATTTTTTTTCCTCAATATCTTTATAATCCATTTCTTTTAGTTCATCTCCAAAAACACCAAGAAAACCTTCATGCAAAATATATATTGGCGTGACCTTAGGTTTATAATTTCGAGTAATTTGGCCATATGGAAAAAATTGAAAAGACTTATTTGTATTATTTCGTATAGTTTGAGTTATTTTAAATAGAAATTTATTATCTAATTCTATTTTTTTTTCAAAAATTAAACCTTCTTTATTTTCCCATTCAAGAGTTATTGGATTATTTGGTGTTAACGATGTATTACCTTTAATTTTCCATATTGTATTATCTAAAGGTAACTCTAAATTTTGACTATCGCTAGATGCCCATCCAGTTTCTATATAATAACCTTGTTGAGAATTTTTAGGATTTAAAAAAATTACGTTTTCATTACTTTCTAAGTTTTCATTATAATTTTTAAAAATAATGTCATCAATTATTCCACCTTCTAGTGATATAGATCCTTTTATATTATCGTTTTCTAATTTAACTCTATCAACACTTTTAATTGCTTCTGTCCTTGAGGTTTTGTTTGAAGTTTCAATTTTTTCAATAGATGGAGTCGAACTTTCTTCATTTTTTGTAACTTCATCTTGAATCTTTTTCTGTTCAACTATAGGAGCTTCAAAAAAAACTGCCCAAAAAATTAAAACTATCGTTGATAACACAACTGCTAGCAATACATTTTTAGTATCCATTTATTTTTTTTCCTTTTTTAATTTTGGAACAGGATCAAATCCACTGTTTCCACCTAAAAATTTAATCGGATGACACCTTAAAATTCTTTTTAATCCAAAAATAGTTCCTTTAAAAATTCCATGAATTTTTAGACTGTCTATAAAATAATCAGAACATGTAGGTAAATATCTGCAGCTAAATAATAGATATGGTGAAATAAAAAGTTTGTAAAACTTAATTATTAATATTAAAAAATTTTTAAATAACTTTATAATCATCTATTTAACTGTCCAATTTTTTTGAAAGCTTTATTTGTTTCATTTAAAACGTCAATAAATTTATCTTTATATACAGTATTTTTTCCAAAAATTACATAAGTGTAGTTTAAGTCTATTAAAGGTCCTTTTTTACAAATTTTTTGCACGGCAGACTTTAATCTTCTTTTTATTTTGTTTCTTTTGACTGCGTTTCCAATATTTTTTTTCATTACAAAACTTATATTTAAATATTTGTTTATTTTATTGTTTAGAGTTTTGGTATTTTTATCAAAATAAACAGTAAAGTATTTTGTGTTTAATTTTCTCTTTTTTAGTATTCTAAGAAATTCCTTATTTTGATTTAGACTCTTGAATTTGATCATTCAAAAAATTGATTTAAGTGGATATTCTTTTTCTTCCTTTTGATCTTCTTCTTGAAATAGTCTTTCTTCCACCTTTTTTTTTCATTCTAGATCTAAATCCATGTCTTCTTTTCCTTACAATTCGGCTTGGTTGGTATGTTCTTTTCATAAATTTATTTGGTTAATTAAAATTTTTTGATATTTATAAGTAATAAGTGCATATAAGTACAGTTAAAAATTAATTATGAAACTAACCTCATCAAATTTAAAATTATTTGTTGGAACAACTTACCTAGTTATAATTTTAGTTGGCCTATATTTTTTGTTTTCAGTAGTTAATTTTAAAGATTTAACTAATTATGAATTCATCAGATCTAATAAGGATATTATTCTAGAATATAAAAATAACAATTTTTTTAAACTATCTTTTATTTTTTTTATATTTTCAATCATCTGGGTATTGCTGTTAGGATTTGCTAGTCCACTATTAATATTTTCAGGTTTTGTATTTGGTAAGTGGTGGGGAGTAGTACTTGCTCTTACTGCTACTACAATAGGTGCAGCATTGCTTTATCTATTAGCAGGATTTTTCTTTAGAGATATTATCGAAGAAAAATTGTCACCAAAGTTTTCTAAATTAAGAGAATTTTTTACAAAAAATGAATTAATTTATTTTATGTGTTATAGGTTTGTGGGCGGCGGAGGTACTCCATACGCTATACAAAATGTTCTTCCAATTTTATTTAATATGTCGCTGAAAAATTATGTAGTTGCAACTTATTTAGGTAGTTTGCCAGCCATGTTTGTTACAGTCGCTTTAGGTAGCGGCATAGGTAGCGTTATAGATCAAAACAAGAAACTAACCTTTTCATCTGTTTTATTTTCACCAGATATTTATTTACCTATAATTGGTTTTACGGCTATATTAATTATTGCTTTTATAATTAAAAAATTTTTTTTTAAAAAAATAATATGAAACATATACATTTGGATAAAATTAAAAGTTTAGAACATGCACCAAAAAAGATTAATATCTTTTCTGAAAAAGAGATTCAAATGATCCAAGAACTTTATAATATTTTACCAGAAGTTACATTTAACAAAAAACAAAATGTTAGAAAAAAACCTTGGCAACAAAATTTTAATAAAGAACTAGATAAAATCTATTTTAATAGACTGAGAGAAGCGTTGGGAGATTATAAAATGGATTCTTTAAAATCAGATAAGGGAGAAGATTATTACGGACTCTTTCACGAAAGTTTTTCACCTCTTCCAATGCATGTCGACTCAGGTTTTGATGAAGAAGCAATAATTTATAAACAAGTAGTTACACCTTTAATGGGCCCAGGTGATACAATATTTTTTAAAAAAAGATGGTATGGAAAATCAACGACTTTTACGATTGATAAAGATGAATTAAATTTTAAACCAAAACCTGGTCAAAATGATAGATCTTGTGCACATCTAGGTAGCAAAGAGTTTGATAAGGAATTTCACAAAAAATATTTAACACATATAGATATAAACAATTTAAAAGGAATGGAGGTAGAAATGGTTTACGAGTGGAAAATTGGCGAGACACTTATTGTTGATAGAACACACATTCATTGCGCATCATCAAGAATTAAAAA
>MDTG01318135.1_pt1 | contig 30759 bp, 28 predicted proteins | sample 811421 | NCBI WGS metagenome assembly MDTG01 (sample SAMN05326645, study PRJNA326480) | marine metagenome | isolation source: seawater | place: Pacific Ocean: South East | collected 2011
ATCTGAACGAACTGAGAGGCCTCCAATAAAGAATCATGCGTTCCAGTATCAAGCCACGCATATCCTCTGCTCAATTTTTCAACTTTCAATCTTTTTTTTGATAAATAAATTTTATTGGTATCAGATATTTCAAGTTCGCCTCTTGAAGAAGGGCTTTGATTTTTAGCAATACTTATAACGTCATTTGGGTAAAAATAAAGACCTGATACTGCATAATTGCTTTTTGGGCTCGAAGGTTTTTCCTCAATGGAAATTGCATTATCATCATCATCAAACTCAACAACTCCATATCTTTCAGGATCATTTACATAATATCCAAATACAGTGGCAGTACTTGATTCATCAACGCCTTGAACAGCTGCTCGCAATGTATTTGGAAGATTGTTACCATAGAAAATGTTGTCACCAAGGATTAAGCATACATTTTCATCACCTATAAATTCTTCGCCAAGAATGAAAGCTTGAGCTAATCCATCTGGGGATGGTTGAATTTTGTAAGAAAATTCCATTCCAATTGAATCTCCACTTGAAAGCAGTGATTGGTATTTTGGTAAATCTTCCGATGAGGAGATAATTAATACCTCTCGAATACCCGCTAGCATTAACATTGAAAGCGGGTAATAAATCATTGGTTTGTCGTAAACAGGCAAGAGTTGTTTGCTCGTGGCAAGTGTGCTTGGATAAAGCCGTGTACCAGTTCCACCTGCTAGAATAATACCTTTCATCTAATCCTCTCTATATAACCCATATTAATAATCTTTTCATATATTTCTTCAACCAATTTTTCAGGACTTTCGCCACTTGAATTAATAACGATCTCCGCGTTTTTTGGTTCCTCGTATGGATCTGAAATCCCAGTAAATTCTTTAATCTTTCCCTCTCTTGCCAACGCATATAGTCCCTTAGAATCTCTTTCTTCACATTTTTCAAGAGGTGTATTCACAAATATTTCTAAATATCCCCCTTCTTTAGAAATAAGCTTTCTATTGTATGCTCGATCCTGCTCATAAGGTGCTATTGGTGCGCAAACAGCAATTCCACTATTTTTTGTGATTTCACTTGCCACATAGCCGATTCGCTTAATGTTAATTGATCGGTGATCTTTTGAGAATCCAAGCTCGCTTGAGAGGTGAGTTCTAACTATATCTCCATCTAGAAGGGTTACAGGGCGTGAGCCTTCTTCTAGAAGCTTGTTAACTAAACCATTTGCAAGAGTTGATTTACCTGAACCAGAAAGGCCGGTAAAGAAAATTGTCAAACCTCTTTTTGTTAATGGTGGGTTTGATAGCTCTAATTCACGCGCTACGCTTTTAAATGTAAACCATTCGGGTATACCTTTACCTTCATCCAATAACTGTCTTAATTCTGTTCCTGACAGTGTTTTATACTCTTCATCTTCATTTACTTCATCAATAGCTTTATATTTTCCACTTTTAGGCAGAAATACCATAAATTTGAATGGTACCATTTGAATTCCAAGCTCATCTTGGTAATTTTTTAGCATCTCTTGAGCTTCATAGGGTCCATAAAATGGTTTATTATTAGAATTTAAACCAGGACCAGCATGATCTCTTCCAACAATTAAATGTGTACAGCCATAATTTTTTCTAATTATTGCATGCAAAAGCGTTTCTTTTGGTCCACCCATACGCATAGCGAGCGGTAGAAGGCTTAAAAAAGCAGAGCCTCTAGGGTACTCTCTCATGATATGATTATAACACCTTGTACGAGTATAATGATTAACGTCACCAGGTTTTGTCATTCCCACAACAGGATGAACTAAAAGATTTGCACTTAAATCCTTCATGGCTCGCATTGTTAGTTCAAAATGAGCTCTGTGCAACGGGTTTCTTGTTTGGAAGGCTATTACTTTATCCCATTTTTTCTTTTTAAAAATACTTTTTAGCTGATCTGGCGTATGTCTTAGCTCATTATAGTCATAGTGATGTTGCCATGAAACCTTTTCAATCTTGCCGCCAATGTAATTTTTCTTACTTTTTTTTAGTAAATAGTGGACGCCAGGATGTTTTATGTCGTTAGTTCCAAAAATAGATTTTGCTTCAAGATTGAGATCTGGTTGCCAAATATCTTCTATATTTAGAATAGCTAAAACAAATCCTTCTTTATTACGTAATGCTATTCTTGAAGAATTAGATATTTTAGAAATAAAATTGTCATCAACGTCTAATGTGATAGGCAACGGCCATAGTGTTCCATTATTTAACCTCATTTCATTGATAACGAAATTATAATCATTCTTTGCCATAAATCCAACTAAGGGACTAAATGCACCATTCATAATTAACTCAAGATCACAAAGGTGCCTATTTGAAAGCTGTAAAGATGGGTAATTGTTTGCTTGTTCTTTTAATTCTAAATTATGTTTATTCATTTGACTTTTTTTACTTCATTTTAAGTTAAAAGTTATCGTATTAAATCAGAGAAACAAATGAGATAAAATGCAATTTATTGATTTAAAGAGCCAGCAAAAACAAATTCGAGAAAAAATTAATAAAAGAATTGATAATGTACTTGATCATGGTAAGTATATTATGGGCCCAGAGGTGTTTGAGCTAGAAGAAAGGTTGGCTGACTATGTTAAAACTAAACATTGTGTTAGTTGTTCATCTGGAACAGATGCTTTACTTATTCCTTTACTGGCAATGAACATAGGACCAGGCGATGCAGTGCTCACAACACCTTTTACGTATATAGCAACAGCTGAAGTAATAGCCCTAGTTGGCGCCACACCCATTTTTTGTGATATCTATGATAAAACATTTAATATTAATCCTGATGGATTGTCATCTGCATTTGAGCTCGCTGTCTCGAAAAATCTAAAACCTAAAGCCATAATGCCTGTTGACCTTTTTGGTTTGCCTGCGAGATATAGACTCATTGAAGATTTTGCAAAAAACAATGGTTTAGCAATTATTGAGGATGCTGCACAAGGTTTTGGAGGCAAAATAAATGAACAGCGGTCTGGTTCTTTTGGAGATGTTGCGGGAACATCTTTTTTTCCAGCAAAACCCTTGGGTTGCTATGGAGATGGTGGAGCAATATTTACGAATGACGATGAACTTGCATCCAAAATGAGATCTATTCGTGTTCATGGAGGGGGAAAAGACAAATATGAGAATGTACGGATTGGAGTTAATGGAAGGCTGGACACAATTCAAGCAGCTGTTCTTTTAGAAAAAATAGAAATTTTCGATACGGAGCTTACATTTAGAAATAGTGCAGCAGATTATTATACACAAAACATAAATAAAATGTTTATTTCTCCTCATGTACCAGATAAATATTTTTCATCTTGGGCTCAGTACTCAATTATAATTCCCGATTCGATTAAAAGGGCTGATTTAGTAGAAAAATTGAAAGATAAAGGCATACCTTCCATGGTTTACTACAAGATTCCTGTTCATCTGCAAGAAGGATATAAAAAATACGGATATAAATCTGGAGATTTTCCTATTTCTGAGAGAATAACTGAAAAAATAATATCAATTCCTATGCATCCATATTTGAATGAAGACATGTTGAATGAGGTTTTAAGTGCTTTAGATTCTGCTTGTTAGTGATTGGAAGAGTGCTTCTTAGCAACTTCTTCCATTTTTTCTGAAATTTCATCTATATTTCCAAGATAAAAATCTTTTATGATATTAAAGTCTTTAGACATATTAAATACGTAAGGGGTTCCTGTAGGTATATTTAAGTTTACTATTTCATTATCACTGATTTTTTTAAGCATTTTGACTATTGCCCTTAATGAATTGCCATGCGCTACAATCATTAAGTTTTTTCCTTTTTTAATCAAAGGGAATATTTTATCAATCCAAAGCGGTTTTACACGATCAAGAGTGTCTTTTAGAGACTCACCATTAGGTAGATCATTTGAATTAATTGCCTTGTATAGTTTATCGAATTTTGGATGACGTTTGTCATTTTCTTTCATTTTGGGTGGAGCTATATCATAACTTCTTCTCCAGATTTTAACCTGCTCTTCTCCAAATTTCTTTGACACTTCAGACTTATTCAAACCTTGGAGGTTGCCATAATGCCTTTCATTCAATCTCCAGTCATTATAGACTTGAATATCCTTATTTCTAAGCTGTTTAATGCACAAATCTTTCGTATGAATGGCGCGCTTTAGGTAAGATGTAAAAATTACGTCAATAGAAATATTATTATCAGCTAATAAAGCTCCAGCATTCTTTGCCTCACCTATACCATTTATTGTTAATTCTATATCTGTCCAGCCAGTAAATCTATTTTCAAAATTCCATTTACTCTCACCATGTCTTAATAAAACTAAATTATTGTTCATTGTTTTAGGAGTCGTTTTCTAAATCTTTCCACCATTTTGAATTATTAATATACCATTCAATCGTTTGAAAAATACCCCTTTCAAAGTCTTGCACAGGCTTCCAGTCTAAATCAGTTTTAATTTTTTCAGAATTAATTGCATATCTATAATCATGACCTGGCCTATCACTGACAAATTCTATTAGTTCACTATATTTTTTACCATTCTTTTTAGGTTTGATTTTGTCAAGTATATCACAAATTTTACTAACGATATCAATATTTCTTAACTCATTATTACCACCAATGTTATAGGATTCTCCAATTTTTCCATGGTTTAATACAGTAAAAAGTGCAGAGCAATGGTCTTCAACAAAAAGCCAGTCACGTATATTTTCTCCGTTTCCATATATAGGCAGCTTTTTATCACTGAGACAATTTATGATCATTAAGGGAATGAGCTTTTCAGGAAATTGATATGGTCCATAATTATTAGAGCAATTTGTTATTATTGAAGGAAAATTAAATGTTTTGTACCAGCTTTTAACTAGGTGATCTGAAGAAGCCTTAGACGCAGAGTATGGTGAGCTAGGATCGTAACGAGCATTTTCATCAAAAGGAGCACCAGATTCATTTAGACTACCAAAGACTTCATCCGTACTCACATGAACAAATTTAGATAATTTACCACCAAAATTAATATAATTCTCAGAGGCTGACAGAAGATTATATGTACCAACAATATTAGTTCTAATGAATTCATTGTGGCTTTCAATAGACTTGTCTACATGTGATTCAGCTGCAAAATTAATTAAATGAGTAGGTTCAAAAGATTTAATTATTGAAAATATTTCACTATAATTGCTTATATCAGCACAGTTAAGTTCATATTTTAGATTATTTTTTGATAAAATATTGTCTAAACTCTTTCTATTAGAGGCATATGTAAGCTTATCAACATTTAGTATATCTATATTTTGATTAACATTAATCAAATATTTAATGAAGTTTGTACCAATAAAACCGCAACCCCCAGTTACTAATAATTTCATTTGAAACCTTTGTTCTAAATTAAAACTATGTTAATAGCCATGTTAAAACTTGTTTGTACTTAAATAAAAAATACACTAAATATTTATAAAAAATAAATCTTTCTTTATTTTTTATAAATATTTATATTTTAATGAAAACTGTAAGGAAATAGCGGAAAAATGACATGTTTTCCTCTTTAAAATCATTATTCACTTATAAAAAAATGAAGAATAATACATACATTAATTATAAACAAAAAATGTATACAATCTTTTTTTTCTGTATTTCTGTTAGTTTTTCACAAAATATACAGGATTTGCAAAAAATCCAAAGAGAGTTTGATAAAATTACTCGTCAAAACACTAACAGAATGGATGGTCAAGATACTTTCATTGATAATTCATCATTATCTCCAGAGCTTATCCAAATTCCTTCAAGGCAAAATATAAATGCGTATAATGATTCTCTATCGGTTATGGATAAATTTTTTGGTTACAATTTTTTTGCTAAAAAAGACACAATTTCTTTTTGGCAAAACCTCCCGATTCCAAATGATTATGTATTGGGCCCAGGTGATGAATTGGTTGTTTCACTTTGGGGAGAAACTCAAATTAGAAAATCTTACATTATTTCGAAAGATGGTAAGATATTTGATGATAAAATTGGAATATTATTTCTAGCTGGTAAAAATATTAGTGAGGTTAAGTCTTATCTGAAAAATCAATTTAGCACTAAATACTCAACACTTTCTGGTTCTAGTCCTTCATCATTCATTGATATCTCGATGGGAAAACTGAAATCCATAAATGTTGCATTTGTTGGTCAAATGAATAATCCGGGACAATACCCAATACATCCATTTTCAAATCTTTCAACAGGAATAATGCAGGTAGGAGGTATTGACACTACAGGCTCACTGAGAACTGTTAAAATAATTAGAAATGAAAAAACATTAGTTGAGGTAGATTTTTATGATTTTTTACTTTATGGCGTATTGCCAGATAAAATACAACTCAAAGATAATGATATTGTTTTAGTTCCGTTTAGACTTTCTTCTATTTATGTAGATTCTACTGTTCATAAGCCCGGTATTTACGAAGCGCTGCCACAAGAAAGTGCACACCAATTAATTGAGTATGCTGGCGGATTATTATCAACAGCTTCAAATAAAATTGAAATTAAAAGATCTAACCGAGGTCTTGGCAACCACACTTCAAAATATTTTTATATAGATTATTTAGAGACAAAAGATTTCAATGTGCAGGATGGAGATAGAATTTTTGTTAGACCTATACACAAAACACAAAGAATTGTTGAGATTATTGGTCAAGTAAAAACTCCAGGAGAGTATGGTTTTTACGAGGGAATGACTTTAGATGACCTTTTTAGCTTGGCAGGAGGTTTAAAAGATTCAACCTTTTTGAAATCAATTTATACAAATCAGGGCGAAATAATTAGAAGAAATACTAAAGCTAGATATGAAACTGTAATTCCATTTGAGCTAGGACCTGAGGGTAGACAAAATTTTTCATCTATTTCTCTTCAAAATCTTGACAGAGTCGTTGTTCATTCAAATTCAAACTATTTCGAAAGAAAAAATATTCATGTTAGTGGTGAAGTGGTTGTGCCAGGAACATATCCTTTAACGAAAGATAATGAGGATTTAGAATCAATTTTGACAAGAGCAGGAGGATTAACTTCCAAAGCTTTATCAGAGGGCATCGCAATTTTTAGAGACGCAGAGTATTTTGATAAAATAAAAGAGAAAGACCGATCCAATAATCAAGAGTATATCGAAAATATTAGTGAAGAAAATGTAACAATGAATTCAAAAATCAGAGTTGCATGGAAAAGCAAAAACCTTCCTCTGATGCCAGGAGACAGCATAGTCGTTAAGCGCTCTACAGGAACAATAAATATTCTTGGAGAAGTGTATAATCCAGGCTTAGTTGAACATAAAAAAGGGAAAAGAGTAAATTATTATATTAATTCATCAGGTGGAATCACTAATAATGGTGATAAAAAAGCAATAATTATCATATTAGCTAATGGCATCGTTGTTCCAAAAAAATGGAGTAATTCGCCGATTATCCCAGAAGGAGCAACAATTATTGTAAATAGAAAACAATTCCGCGAACCTTTTAATGTTACACAATTTGCTACAAGCTGGACATCTATACTTTCCTCCCTAATAACAGTTTTTGTTTTAAGTCAGCAATTACAAAGCTAGTTTAATTATGAATTTCACTGATTTGGAAAAAATAATGTCATCAAAAGGCATTCATAGCTTAGCAGACATTGCAAGATATCTCAATACAACACCACAAGCTGTGTCGAACTGGAAGTCTAGAAATCAAGTCCCTTATCGTATAGTATCAAAGCTCAATGCAACAACAACTCAAACTGATAAAAGTGTAAACTTAGATTTATCAGATAACGTGTCTCTCTCAGATATATTATTGGTTTTAGCTGAACAAATAAAAATTATTATAACCATTCCAGCCATATTAGTTTTTTTAACGTTTACATATACTCAATTTATTCAAAAGCCATTATATGAAAGCAGAGCAACGGTTCTATTCCCAGAAGCTAAAAATTCCAATTTAGGAGGTCTTGCTGGATTGGCTTCGCAGTTTGGAGTTAGCATTCCACAATCGGCTCGCGCAGATCTTTCAAGCCCATTTTTATTTCCCGAGCTTCTTAGAAGCAGAACTTTTTCAGAGAAAATAATATACAAAGAATTCTATACAGCAAAGTTTGATAAAAAAATGCCTTTGATAGATATTCTCAGTGCAGGTAAAACTTCAAAAGTAGAACGTAGTCCTGCTTCAATATCTGCAGCTATATCTAGTTTAAATAACATGGTAGACTTAGAGCAAGATACGTATTCAAACTTTAGTATTATTAAAATAAGATCTTCCGAGCCAAAGCTTTCAAAAGATCTTGCAGATGTTGTTTTATTTGAGCTTGAACAGTTAAACCGTTTTTTTAAAGGTCAAAATGTAATTGAAAAGACAGGCTTTATTGAACAAAGAATAAGTTCTGTACAAAAAGAACTAAAAGTTTCTGAGCTGAAACTTAAAAATTTTAATGAAAAGAATAGGCAAGTTTCTTCGCCTGCGCTTCAGTTAGAATTAGATCGATTGGAAAGAGAGGTTGAAATTCAAAAAGGTATTTATCTAACATTAAAACAGCAGCTAGAGCTTGCTAAAATTGAAGAGGTTCAAGAGGCTTCTATTGTTCAAATTTTAGATAAACCCCAAACTCCCCTATCTCCCTCAAATAAAAATATAAAAATGAATGTTGGAGTTGCGTTTATTTTTGGGTTATTTGTATCAATTTTGATTTCTTTTAGTAGATCTTTTTTAAATAACGCTGATATGGGTGAAAGAAAAAAAATTAGAAAAATTAAGATTTTTATTAAAAGAAAAGTTTTGGGTTTAATTTTAGATAGAAGAATATCGGGTACATTTTCATTAATTTTTATTGCTTCATCACCATTTTATTTTGGGCATAAATCAATACATCCAAAGTATTTTGGTATGTATTCTGAAAAACTATTGATATTTTTATTATTATATGTGATTGTATGCCTATTTTTCTTAATTGCATTTTTTTATTCAACCTTTTCTAATAAGAAAGTCAATCAGTATTAATCAAATGAATAAAATAAATAAGCCAAAAATTGCAGTAATTGGATTGGGTTATGTTGGATTGCCATTGGCAATTGAATTTGCAAAACAGTACCAAACCACAGGTTTTGACATAAATTTTGAAAGAATATCACAGCTTCAAAACTCTTTAGACTTGACTCTTGAAGTCGATTCTAAAGAACTGGATTCAACTGCCCTGACTTTTACTAATCAAGTAATCGAAATAAGAGATTGTGATGTTTACATCATAACTGTTCCTACGCCTGTTGATAAATTTAACAACCCAGATTTATCAATATTAGAGTCAGCAAGCAAACTTGTTGGAGAAATAATTTCTGAGAACAACATTATAATTTATGAATCGACTGTATACCCTGGTGCAACTGAAGAAGTATGTGTTCCTATTTTAGAGCAAGCATCGGGTTTAAAATATAATTCGGATTTTTATTGCGGTTATAGCCCAGAAAGAATAAATCCTGGTGATAAAAAAAGATCTTTAACGTCAATAACTAAAATTACATCAGGATCAAATCCTGAAGTTGCAAAGTATATTGATAATTTATATTCGTCAATACTGACTGATGCATCAACGCATCTCGCTTCATCAATATCTGTAGCTGAGGCAGCAAAGGTTATAGAAAATATTCAGAGAGATGTAAACATAGCATTGATAAATGAACTTTCCATGATATTTAAAAAACTTAACATTGAGACAGATGAGGTATTAAAAGCTGCAAGCACAAAATGGAATTTTAACTTTTTTACACCTGGCCTAGTAGGTGGTCACTGTATAGGCATAGATCCATATTATTTAACACACAAAGCAATAGAGCTTGGCTATAATCCTGAAATGATTCTAGCTGGAAGAAAAATAAATGAAAATATGCCAAATTTTATTGCTGATGTTACTTTGTCTGAAATTGCTAAGATTGGTATTAATCCTACCAAAGCTAAGATAGCAATACTTGGATTAACATTTAAAGAAGATTGTCCTGATTTAAGAAATACTAAAGTTGTAAATATTTTTACAAAACTTAAAAAATTTACAGAAACAATTGTTATTTGTGACCCTTATGCAGATAGCCTCGAGGCAAAGCAAAAGCTTGATATTGAGCTAGTAGATTTTGAAAACATTAAAAAAATGGATGTTGTAATTTTAGCCGTTTCCCATAATAAATACCATTCTATACCTATTTCACATTGGAAAAATTTACTCACACCAAATGGATTAATAATTGATATCAAATCAATTTACCCAACCGAATACTTTAGCGAAACTGATTTTAAACACTGGAGGTTATAATAAGTTATGAAAATACTTGTCACTGGTGCCGCGGGTTTTATTGGTTTCCATTTATCTAAAGCGCTTTTAAATCGCGATGATGAAGTGATTGGTATAGATTCAATAAATGATTATTATGATGTTAATTTAAAAATCTCAAGAGTTGAAGTATTAAAAAAATATGAAAAATTTTCTTTTAAAAAAATTGATCTGGTTGATAGGGAAGCATTAAACAAAATTTTTGATTCTTTTAAACCTGATAGGGTCGTGAATCTAGCTGCCCAAGCCGGAGTAAGATATAGTATTGAAAATCCGTATGCATATCTAGATTCTAATTTAACAGGGTTTTTAAACATAATTGAATCGTGCAGAAACTTTAAAACCAATGGCCTAATATATGCTTCTAGCTCATCTGTTTATGGGGGCAATAAAAAAATACCCTTTTCTGTTTCAGACAAGGTAAATGATCCTTTGGCTTTTTATGGAGCAACGAAGCTTGCAAATGAGTTAATAGCAAACTCTTACCACAATCTCTACAATATCAAAACAACAGCGTTGCGTTTTTTTACTGTTTACGGTCCATGGGGAAGGCCAGATATGGCAATGTTTATCTTTGTTAATAAAATTCTTAATGGGAAAAAAGTACCCGTTTTTAATAATGGTAAAATGAGAAGAGATTTTACTTACATAGATGATATTATATCAGGTACCATTTCAGCTATTGATAAAAATTATCCTAAAGAGATTTTTAATCTAGGGAATAATAAAAGTGAAGAACTAATGAAAGTTATCTCATTAATAGAAAAAGAGCTCGGTAAAAAAGCCATCATTGATTTTAAACCTATGCAGGAGGGAGATGTAAAAGAAAGCTTTGCTGATATTGATCATTCAATAAATAAACTAGGCTACAAACCTAAAATATCAATAGATAAAGGGATTCCAGCTCTCATAAAATGGTATAAACGGTTTTACGTTAAATAATGAAAAAAATTGAAAAAAATATTTGTGTAATAGGTGCAGGTTATTGGGGTAAAAATCATATACGTGCCTTAAAAAAATTAAATGTTCTAGGCGGAATAGTAGAAAACAATATTAATACAGCTAATAGCATAGAAAAAATATATCCTGAAGTATCGGTTTTTAATAGCCTGGATGAAGCTCTTCAGGACGAAAAGTTAAGCAGATTCACAATTGCAACTCCTGCAGAAACACACTTTGAATTAGCTAAAAAAATTTTAAATGCAAAAAAAGGATTGTTGGTTGAAAAACCATTTACTTTGGATTTTGATGAAGCTGAAGAGATAGTTGGCACAGCAAAGAAAGATAAAATTTTGATTATGGTTGGTCACTTGATGTTATTTCATCCTGCAATTAGAAAAGTAAAAGAAATGATTGATAGCGGATTAATAGGTCGTGTTCAGTATATTTATAGTAACAGACTAAACTATGGGAAAGTTAGAACAAAAGAAGATGCATTTTGGAGTTTAGCGCCACACGATATATCAATTTTTCAACATATTTCAGGGGAATATCCATGTGAAATTACTTCCAATGGAAGCTATATTCTTCAAGAGGGAATTTGTGATTCAACAATAACAAAGCTAAAATACGAAAATGGTATCGAGGGTCACATATTTGTAAGCTGGCTTCATCCTTTCAAAGAGCACAGATTGGTAATTATTGGATCTGAAGCCATGATTTCATTTGAAGACTCCTTGGATGGAAAACCGTTAAAGCTTTTTTCAAAAAAATATGAAATTTCTGGCACTTTTCCTGTTAAAAAAGATGGCCCAGTTGAATTAATTGAATATGATAACTATGAACCCTTGTTGGAAGAGTTATCGTATTTTATAAATCTTGATAATTCTAGTAATAACCATATTGCTAATGGTAACCATGCTATGGATGTCACCAAAATTCTTGTTGAGGCAAGTAAACAATTAGAAAAAAATAAAAAATGAAAAAAAAGGCATTAATTACCGGCGTAACTGGTCAAGATGGTTCGTATTTATGTGAAAATCTGTTAAAAAAGGGCTACGAGGTGCATGGTATAATTAGAAGAAGTAGTTCATTTAATACGAAAAGGATTAACCATATAATAGCAAATGAAGAATTTAAAGAAAAATTCTTTTTTCACTATGGTGATTTGACAGATGCTAGCAATTTAAACAGATTATTGGAGAAAATTGAACCAAATGAAATTTATAACTTAGCTGCGCAAAGCCACGTTAAGGTTTCTTTTGAAATACCAGACTATACTGCGCAAGTTGACGCTCTTGGAACATTACGATTTTTAGATGCGATCAGAGAAACTCAGATACCCACAAAATTTTATCAGGCTTCTACTAGTGAACTCTTTGGGAAGGTTCGGGAAACACCGCAATCTGAAAGCACACCATTTTATCCAAGATCTCCTTATGGAGTGGCGAAGCTATATGCTTATTGGATTATTGTAAATTACAGAGAAGCTTATAATATATTTGCAAGCAATGGAATATTGTTTAACCATGAGTCACCAAGAAGAGGAGAAACTTTTGTAACAAGAAAAATTACACGCTGTGTATCAAGAATCCATACTGGAAAACAAAAATTATTGCTTTTAGGAAACTTGGATGCAAAACGAGATTGGGGTTATGCGCCTGAATATGTAGAGGGAATGTGGCGTATGCTTCAACAAAAAATTCCAGACGATTATGTTTTAGCAACTGGTAAATGTTACACAGTGCGACAATTTGTCGAGCTTAGCTTTAAGTACATTGGGGTAACTGTTGAATGGCGAGGTAGAAATGAAAATGAAATTGGAGTAAACTCAGTTACTGGAGATACTATTGTTGCAATTGATAAAAGATATTACAGACCAACTGAGGTTGACCTATTAATTGGTGATCCGTCAAAAGCAAAAAAACATTTAGACTGGGAATCAAAAACTGATATATATGACTTAGTAAAAATTATGATGTCATACGATTTAGATCATGCCGATTGACTATCAAAGCATTAGTAAGGAAGCAAAGATTTTTATAGCTGGGCATAAAGGTATGGTTGGTTCAGCAATAAAGAGACTATTAGTTGATAAAGGTTATAACAACCTAATAACAAAAAGTAGAGACGAACTAAATCTTTTAAACCAAAAAAAGGTTAAAAAGTTTTATGAATCTTACAAACCAGACTATGTTTTTTTATGTGCTGCAAAGGTAGGTGGAATCCAAGCTAATAACTTATATCGAGGCGATTTTATTTACCAAAATCTTCAGATACAAAATAATTTGATTCACTATGCATCTCTTAATAAAGTAAAAAAATTGCTATTTTTAGGTTCATCTTGTATATATCCTAAACAATCTCCACAACCCATAAAAGAAGAATATTTATTGACTGGACTGCTCGAAAAAACTAATGAGCCATATGCCCTTGCAAAAATTGCAGGAATTAATATGTGCGAAAGTTATTTTAAACAGTATGGTGATGAATTTTTTTCAATAATGCCGACAAATATTTATGGACCAAATGATAATTATGATTTAAATAGTGGTCATGTATTTGCAGCTTTGATCAGAAAATTTCATGAAGCAAAACTGCGTAATAGTAACGATGTAGTCATTTGGGGAACAGGTACTCCTAAGAGAGAATTCATTCATGTAGATGATGTTGCAAAAGCTGCCTTATTTATTATGAATTTTGATATTAAAAAGCTTTACGAAAAAGGATTTTCATTTTTAAACGTTGGTAGCGGAGATGAAATTTCAATTATTGATTTAGCGAATTTAATTGCAAAAAAAATTAATTATTCTGGGGAAATAAAATTCGATAAGTCTAAGCCTGATGGCACACCAAGAAAGATAGTAGATTGCACTAAAATAAATAATTTTGGATGGACATCTAGCATAGGTCTTTCAGAGGGTATTGACTTAGCTTATAAAGACTATTCCAGTCTTCATAGAATTAAGCTTTAGAGTTCAAATGGAAATAACCTACTATAACAAAGTTAGATTTTTGTTAGGTGTTTATAAAAAGAAAATACCGTTAATAATTCTCCTTTTTATTACTGTTTCAATGCTTGAAGTTGTTGGGATTGGAATAATTGGCCCATACATATCGTTGATTATTAATGGACCTAAAAGTCTTTCAGCGATCGATTACAATTATCTTAATTTAAATGAAGATAATTTAATTACTTATATAAGCATTTTTCTTATTATAGTATTTCTGATTAAATCTATATTTTCAATTTTAATTCAACGATCTATTTTGAGATTCAGCTTTGATTGCCAGACCTTATTACGCGACTCCTTGCTTAAGAAATATCAAAATATGTCTTTTCTTGAATTCTCAAATCGCAATAGCTCTGATTACATACAAAATATGCAAATCCTAGTATCTGATTTTTCTAATAGTGTTCTTCACAATGGATTGCGTTTAATAAGTGAGTCACTTGTTTTATTAGCTATTCTAGTACTTTTAGCATTTACAAATTTTAAACTATTTATCTTTTTTGCATCTTTCTTTACTCTTTTAGTTATCTTGTATGATAGGATCTTTAGTAAAAAATTAAATCTTTTAGGAGAAAAGTCGAGCGAATCATCAAGAAAAATTATCCAATCTGTTCAGGAAAGCGTAAATGGCTTTAAGGATGTTTTGATTATGGGTATTAAAAATTATTTTAAAAAAAATGTTCACAATGCGGCTATTAATTTTTCAAATGCTCATATATTTTATACTATTATAAAAACTGCTCCTCAATACATGTTAGATTTTTTTATAATCACTATTTTGGTTTCTGTGGTTCTTTTTGCTGGTATTTTTAATCTTAATGAGGAAAGTATTTCTTCAACTTTAAGTATTTTTGCTTTTGCTGCAATAAGGCTTAAGCCTTCAATAAGTATAATGTCGCAAGGAATATCTAAGCTAAGATTTGGGAAGTATTCCACGGATAAACTTTATAATGATTTATCGTTATTTAAAATTTTACAGCCACCAAACTTTGAAAATGAAGATATAAACGAACTTAATATTGAAAAATTCTCTACACTTGAGTTGAAAAATATTTCATTTTGTTATGAAAATGATAAAAAGACAAAAGATTGGATAATTGAAAATAGCTCTTTAAAAATATACAAAGGGCAAATGATAGGTATAATTGGAGAATCGGGATCTGGTAAAACAACTTTAGTTGATATTATTTTAGGATTATTGAATCCTCAGAAAGGGGTAATTTGCTTTAATAATGCAGATATTAGAGACAACATAAATATATGGAGATCAAAATTAGCTTATTTACCTCAGGACACTTTTATTATTGACCAAGATATTAAAAATAATATTGCTATAGGTGTAGAACGCGATAATATTGATGAAAATAAAATACAAAGTTCAATTGAAAAGGCCCAACTTCGTAAATTCATTCAGTCTGCGCCTAATAAAGAAAATACTCAGATTGGCGAAGGAGCAATTAAAATTTCAGGAGGACAAAGGCAAAGAATTGCTCTAGCTCGAGCATTCTATCACGACAAGGAAATATTAATTTTAGATGAATCTACCAATTCTTTAGATAGTCAAACTGAAAATGAAATAATAAATCACTTGGTTAGTCTAAAAGGTGAAAAAACAATAATAATGATTACACATAAGACATCGACGATTAGTGAATGCGATGCTATTTTTAAGATTGAGGATAAAACTATCAGAAAAGTTAACGATAAATAAATATTTTAATGATACAAATGGAAAGAATATGCTAAACAACAAGAAAATTTTGATTACAGGAGGGACAGGTTCTTTTGGTAAAAAATTCATTAGTACTGTCATAAAAAAATACTCACCAGAAAAAATCATAATATACAGTAGAGATGAGCTAAAGCAATTTGAAATGCAGCAGAAATGGCCAGACGGAGATAAAATGCGATATTTTATTGGAGATGTCCGCGATTACAGGAGGATGAAAAGAGCTATGGATGATGTTGATATCGTAATACATGCAGCTGCATTAAAACAAGTTCCTGCAGCAGAATATAACCCATTTGAAGCTGTTAAGACAAACATCATTGGAGGGCAAAATGTAATTGATGCTGCTATTGCACAAGGCGTCAAAAAAGTAATCGCATTGAGTACAGATAAGGCCGCTGCTCCAATCAATTTATATGGAGCGACGAAATTAACATCCGATAAGTTATTTGTTGCAGCAAATAACTACAAAGGTGAGAATGACATAAAACTATCGGTTGTAAGATATGGAAACGTAATGGGTAGTCGTGGTTCCGTTATTCCATTTTTTAATAGCCAGAAAAACAAAGGTGTTTTGCCAATCACTGATGAAAGAATGACCCGCTTCAATATTACGCTTCAAGAAGGCGTAGATTTTGTGATTGAGTGTTTAGATAAAATGTGGGGTGGTGAATTATTTGTACCCAAAATACCAAGCTATAGAATTCTTGATCTCGCGAAAGCGGTAAGTCCAGAATCAAAAATTAAAATAGTTGGAATCCGCCCTGGAGAAAAATTGCACGAAGAAATGATAACTCAAACTGACTCTTTAAATACATTAGAATTTGACAAATATTTTGTAATTTTACCATCGACTGATCTTTGGGATGTTGATAAGTTTAAGAATGAATCAAGCGTAAACCCTGGTAAGGAATGCGAGTTTGGCTTCTCTTATGATAGCGGTAAAAATGATCATTTTTTATCAATAGATGAAATCAAAACACTTATTAAAAACATGATTTCGTAATATGATTATTTCATATGGAAAACAAAGCTTAGATCAAGCCGATATAGATTCAGTGGTTCGGGTTTTAAGTGGGGATTGGTTAACACAAGGTCCTGCTATTGAGATTTTTGAAAACGATTTAAATCAGTACTTCGGATCTAAATTTTCTTGTGCTGTCTCAAACGGAACTGCGGCATTACATCTTACTGGATTATGTTTGGGCTGGAAAAAATCAGATGTTATCATAACTACTCCGCTCACCTTTCTTGCAACTGCAAATTCGATCCTATATACTGGAGCTACTCCAAGTTTTGTTGACATTGATCCTGATAATTATACAATTGATCCAAATCTTGTTGAAGAGAAAATAAAATACCATCATAAAATGGGACAAAAAGTAAAGGCCATTATAGGGGTTGACTATGCTGGAAATCCATGCGATTGGATTTCATTAAGAACTATCGCAGATACTTATGATATAAAACTCGTAAATGATAATTGTCATGCCTTAGGAGCGAGATATAATAATTCAGCAGAATATGGAATAATGTATGCCGATGTTTTAACTCAGAGCTATCACCCTGTTAAGCATATTACGACAGGTGAAGGCGGAGCAATTCTTTCAAATGATAAAGAGTTTATAGATTTATGTAAAACTTTAAGAACGCATGGTATGACAAAAGATCCAAAAGTAATGTCAAGACACGATGGTCCTTGGTATTATGAAATGATAAAGCTGGGATATAATTACAGATTAACGGACTTTCAATCTGCGCTTGGATCAAGTCAGTTAAAAAAATTAGATTCTTTTATAAGCAAAAGAAGAGCTATTGCAAAAATGTATGACAAAAAATTCACTTATGATTCGTTTGTCATTCCGAAAGTTAGGCCGATTTCTCATCATAGCTATCATTTATATCCTCTTCAAATTAACTTTGATGATTTAACTATAAATAAACCTGAATTTTTTAAAAAGATGAACGACCATTCAATCAATCTGCAGGTTCACTACATTCCTATACACTTGCAACCTTTTTATAAAAAATTGCTTCATTATGAACAAGGTGATTTCCCAATTACCGAAAAATTCTATGAAAATGAAGTTTCATTGCCAATATATCCTGATTTGACAGAAGAAGATGTTGAGAATGTAATTAGTAAAGTTTTGGATTTTACCACTAAATGAATATTGCTGTTATACCGGCTAGAAAAGGAAGCAAAAGAATTAAAAACAAAAATATTTTTGATTTTTGTGGAAAACCGATAATCTATTACTCAATTATTAATGCAATTGAATCAAATTTATTTGATAAGGTAATTGTAAGCACAGACAGCAATAAAATTGCTGATATTTCTAAGTCTTTTGGAGCTGAAATACCTTTTAAAAGACCAAAAGAAATTTCCAATGATTATGCAACAACACTCGATGTTATGTCTCATTCATCTAAATGGCTTTCTGAGCGTTTTAAAAATATAGAATCAGTATGTTGTATATATGCTACAGCTCCGTTGTTGCAAATTCAAGATTTAGTGAATGCATATACCGATTATAAAACAAAAAAATGGAACTATATTTTTTCGGCAGCAAATTTCAATTACCCTATTGAAAGAGCATTAAAAAAAAATAATGATGGTAGTACATCAATGTATTTTCCAGATAACTTTAACTTGAGAAGTCAAGATTTTGAACCAGCATTTCATGATGCTGGCCAATTTTATATTGGTAAACTTGAATCGTGGCTGAGAAAAGAAAATTTTTTTAATGATAATTCTAAACCAATTATTATACCTAGTTGGAGAGTGCAAGATATAGATAACTTTGATGATTGGCAGAGGGCGGAAAAAATATACCAACTTTTAAAAGAAAGTGAAAAAAAATCAAATGAAAAATAATTATGAAACTGATCAAGAAAATTTTTGGGCAGGAGATTTTGGAAATGATTATATAGAGCGAAATGTTGGAAGTAAACTATTAGCTTCAAATCTAAATTTCTTTTCTATAGCACTTAAGCAATCAAAAAACATAAATGGCTGTTTAGAGCTTGGTGCTAATGTTGGTATGAACTTAAAAGCTCTAAAGCTATTATTTCCTTCGATGGATCTAAGTGGGATTGAAATAAATAAGCAGGCAGTCAACGAATTAGCAAACATTACTGGACATAACAATGCCTACCATTCATCTATTTTTGACTGGGAATCTAACAAAAGCTATGACCTGACATTAATTAAAGGTGTTTTAATTCATGTTAACCCTGAGAAGCTAGAAATTGTATACGACACGCTTTACTCATATTCAAATAAATATATTTTGATATGTGAATATTACAATCCATCTCCAACAATGATAGCTTACAGAGGCCATGAAGATAGGTTATTTAAAAGAGATTTTGCTGGAGAAATGCTAGATAAATTCTCAGATTTAAAATTAGTAGATTATGGATTCTCTTACCACAGGGACAATTCATTTCCTCAGGACGACATAACATGGTTTTTACTACAAAAGGAATTAAAAAATGATTAAATATTGCAAGAATTGCTTGTTTCCTGAAACAAAACCTGATTTAGAGTTTAACAATAAGGGCGTTTGCAATGCATGCACAAATTATTTCAATAGACCAGAAGTAGATTGGAATAATAGAAGAGAAGAATTCATTGAATTAGCGTCATCAATTAAAAGTGAGAGCAATTGGGATTGTGTTATCCCAATTAGCGGTGGAAAGGATAGCACATACCAAGCATTAAAGGCAAAGAAATATGGATTAAATCCTCTTCTAGTTAATTCTAGAACATGTGACCTTTCTTCAATAGGAAGAAAAAATATAGACAATCTCCGATCACTTGGTTTTGATGCAATTGAAGTACTTCCTAACCCAAAAATAAGATCAAAATTAAATTTAATTGGTTTAAAAGAGGTGGGCGATATTTCATGGCCAGAGCATATCGGTATGTTTACAATACCATTTACCATAGCATTAAAGTTTGATATACCAATCATTTTTTATGGAGAAAACCCTCAGCATGAATATGGAGGACCCGAACATTTTGTGAATAATCGCCATCAAGACAGAAGATGGCTTGAAGAAATTGGTGGTACGCTTGGAATGAGATTGGAGGATGTTCTTTTGTCGGAAGAAATTGAACGAAAGGATTTAAATATATATAAATTTCCAGATTCGAAAGATCTTAAAGAAAGGAACATTAGAGCTTATTATCTTGGCTATTTTTTCCCGTGGAATGGTTTGTCAAACTATATCTTATCGCAAGCCCATGGCATGTTATCTTATGGTGAGCCCGTTGAGGGTAGCCTAGTGGATTATGAAAATCTAGATAACCATCAAAACGGCATCCATGAATATTTAAAAATATTAAAACACGGCTATGGTAGAATAACCGATCAAGCCTCTATTTTGATTAGAAGAGAATTAATTACCAGGGAGGAAGGTCTTGAAATCGTTAAAAAGAATGAGATAAAATTTCCATGGACCTATCTAGGCAAGTCAATTGAAGAAATAATTGAACCATTAGGAATCACACTTGATTATCTTGTTGAAGTTTTTGACAACTTTACGAATAAAAACCTCTTTAGGTTAAACAAGGATGGTAGTATTTATAAAAATACTGATGGTAGTCCAGAAAAAATAAATTACGATAATGAATGACCTTCTAATAATTGACTATGGGTTAAACAATACAAGATCTATTTACAATTCAATTAAAAAACTAGGATTTGAAGCTTCTATTTCATCTGCTCCGAGCGATTTAAAAAAAGCAAAAAAAGTAATTTTGCCTGGCGTTGGATCTTTTGATGCAGCCATGAAAGTTTTAACTAAAGAAGGTTGGGACGATGCCCTTTTGAATTGTATGGAAAAAAAAGACATTCCTTTATTAGGTATTTGTCTTGGAATGCAGTTGCTATCAAACAGCAGCACGGAAGGAAGTGGCGATAGGGGATTAGGCTTGATCCAAGGAAAAGTATCTAAAATAAAACCTAAACAATCAGAAAAGATTCCCCATATTGGATGGAATAGTGTTTATCAAATTCAGGAGTCTCCATTATTTAAGGATATTCCAAATGGTTGCGATTTCTATTTTGTTCACAGTTACAAATTTGATGTTGAGGCAGAGTCAGATGCTATAGGAAGAACACCATTTTCTGGTGAATTTACTTCCGTGATAAATAACTCAAATGTGTTTGGGGTTCAATTTCACCCTGAAAAAAGTTCTAAATACGGACTTAAAATGTTAGATAATTTTTTGAAAATTAACTTATAAATGCTTAAAAAGAGAATAATTCCAACGTTGCTTTTGAAGAACATGGGTCTTGTTAAAGATGTTTCATTTAAATCAGAAAGGCGAGTTGGGTCAGTGTTACCCCAAGTAAAGATTTACAATATGAGAGAGGTTGATGAATTAATAATATTAGATGTTAATGGTAGTATAAATAAAAACATAATAAGCGTAAATGAGGTTGAGCAGTTTTCACGCTTTAATTTTATTCCACTTACTGTTGGCGGGGGAATTAATAATTTAGAGCAGATAAGCTCTCTTTTGTCTGTAGGCGCTGATAAAGTTTGTATCAATACATCAGCATATGATAATAAAAATTTTGTAAAATCTGCAGTTCAGACATTTGGAGCTCAATGTATTGTAGCAAGTATTGACTATAGAAAGGTTAATGGTAAGAATGTTTGTTTTTCACATTCAGGTCAAAAAAATGAGAGCATTACTCTTCAAAACTGGATAAAAGAACTCGAAGATTATGGGGTTGGTGAGATTTTAGTCACCTCAATTGAAAATGATGGAAATATGAATGGATATGATTTTGATACTCTTGCAGAAATTTCAAAAATTACAAAAATACCACTAATCGCATCTGGTGGAGCATCTAGCTATGAAGACTTTTATCAGTGCTTTAAGATTGGCTGCGATGCAGTAGCTGCAGCCAGCATTTTTCACTTTACAGAATTAACACCATCTGGTGCAAAAAAACACCTTAATGAAAAAAATATTCCCGTGAGGATTTAACTTATATAGGAGATTTATGGAAAAAAACGAAATACAGTACTATCTAAATGTAATCGATGAGATTGAAAAAATAAGATCAAAAAATAATGTTAATTGGATGGATGTCTTGAGATTGGCATTTAAGCATTCTCCTGAAGAAGCAAAAAAATTAATGAAAAAAATAAATAGTGAAGATGACCGCATTTCAGAATTATTTAAAAAACTATCTATATAAATTTTGAAAATTCTACTTTTAGGGCCTAATGAACCTTACCAGAATGAATTATGTGATTTTTTAATTAGCGATGGAAATGAGGTAACTTTTAAATCAAGTAAGTTAATGAAAGACACACAGCATTTAGATAATTATGACTTTTTAGTATCCTATGGATATCGTTACATCATTTCAAAAAAAGTAATTAATCAATTTAAATTTATGGCTATTAACTTACATATTTCTTATTTGCCCTGGAACAGAGGAGCAGACCCTAACTTGTGGAGTTTTATTGATGACACTCCAAAAGGAGTTACTATTCACAAAATTGATGAAGGGATAGATACTGGTGATATTTTGGTGCAGAAAAAAGTTCTTTTTAATGAGGATGATACTCTTGAAACAAGCTATAAAAAGCTACAAATTGAAATTATTGATTTGTTTAAAAATAATTGGCATCAAATTAAAAAAAATGAATGCGAATCATTTAAGCAGGTTGATGGCGGAACTTTTCATAAAAGCCTTGAAAGTGAAAGCATAATGAAGTCTTTGCCCTATGGTTGGAAAACATCTGTAAAAGAAATAAAAGGATTAATATAAAATGTTAGTTATAGATAAAATTAAAATAGGAAAAAAGCATAAGCCCTTTATTATTGCTGAGATGTCAGGAAACCATAACCAATCTCTAGATAATGCCCTTAATATTGTCCAGGCAGCAGCAGATTCGGGTGCACATGCTTTAAAATTACAAACATATACTGCTGACACATTAACGCTTGATGTAAAAGATGGCGATTTTTTGATTGATAATAAAGATAGTTTGTGGAAAGGAAAATCACTCTACGATCTTTACGATGTTGCCCACACCCCATGGGAATGGCATACGCCAATAATGGAAAAAGCAAAAGATCTTGGAATGCTATGTTTTAGCAGTCCATTTGATGAAACTGCTGTAGATTTCTTAGAAGACTTAAATGTTCCTGCTTACAAAATAGCTTCATTTGAAAATTCACACTTACCATTGATTCGAAAAGTAGCGAGTACTGGAAAACCTATTATAATTTCTACAGGGCTATCAACTTTATCACAAATAAATGAAACAGTTTCATTACTTAATCAAGAGGGATGTAAAAATTTTGCACTATTAAAATGTACAAGTTCATATCCTTCTAGTCCAAAAAATAGCAATGTAATTACTATTCCCCATATGAGAAATATGTTTGATTGTGAAGTAGGTCTTTCAGACCACACGCTTGGCATAGGAGCCGCTTTAGCTGCTGTATCTCATGGAGCATCAATTATTGAAAAGCATTTCACATTAAACAGATCAGACGGTGGTGTAGATTCTGCATTCTCTCTTACACCAGATGAATTAAAATCTTTAGTTGATGAAAGCGAAAGAACTTGGCAATCAATTGGTAAAGTAAGCTATGGACCGCTAAAATCAGAGATTGATTCATTAATTTTTAGACGCTCAATATATATATCAAAAGACATGAAAAAAGGTGAAAAATTTTCTCCAGAAAATATAAGAATTGTAAGACCTGGTCATGGATTAGAGCCAAAATATTATGAAATTTTGTTAGGAAAAAAAATCAACCAAGATGCAAAAAAAGGAACAGCGGTTATCTGGAATATGATAAGCTAATTTTATCATGAGCAAAATAAATTTTAAAGAAGTTTATCCTATTAATGTAAATGGCATAGCTCAAATTGGAGTAGAAAATTGGTTAAAGCACTATGACCCGCCATTTGATCCAATTCTTTATAAAGAACGCCACCTTGAAATTTTCCAAAAATTTATTTCAATAGCATGCACTGGAGAAGATGAAAAAATTAATAAATTTTTTATAGCAAACTTTAAAATTGTTTTATTAACTCTTGAAACTATGCGAAATTTTGAAACGAAAGTAAATATTAAGAATAAATACAAATTTATATTGTCAAAAAATTTAACAAAAATTGAAGATTATCCACTAGAGCAAATTTCCGATTCACTATCTTTAAAAATTTTTGCAAAGATATCTAGTTCAATTAAAGAGAGATTAAAGTCTAGGTTAAAAAATAACTATTTGTTTTTAAAGTTTCTGAAAGGTGTTCGCACAAATAATAAGGTTAGTTACATTGGGACGTATAATTCAGATTTGGAAAATTTTATAATTAAAAATGAAAAATATCCGCAATACTTTGTCCCTTCCAATTTTTCCAAATCATCAAAAAAAATGACATTACCAGACATTGCAATTTCTAGGATAAACAAATTTTATGATGAGTTTAATTTTTTAAAAAATGATCAAAAGATTCTACTTAAAATTAAAACTGAAAAAATTTTGAGTAATAATTGGGAAATTTTTGAAAATTTACTTCAAACAATTCAATCTAAAAATCAGCTTTTATTGGCTAATGGTTTAGGTTCGATTTTACACAGACTTATAATTATTTGTTGGGGGATGAACGGGGGTAAATGTATTGGTTTTATGCATGGCAATGCAGATTACACTTCATATAGTCCCGAGTACATTGGTTACGATGGGTTATTGATTTGTGATAAAATGATATGTAAAACAACTTATCAAAAGAAACAGCTCGATAGAACAATTAGGGATTATGGTGGAAATTTGAAAAGCGCTGAAATAATTATAAAATAATGAAAAATAAATATCTATTAATGGGTTGGCCGTATGGTTGCCCTCCAAGTACGCAATTGCCATATCAAAACGACTATGATATGCTTTCTATAGAAAATTCAATCATCAAATTACTTAATGAGCGTAATTGTGACTTCACATATAAAGTTCACCCTGACAGAAAAGATGAAACCTTTAGTTTATACAAAAACATCATTAAAAGTTTTGAGTTTGATAAATATGAAAAAATATATGAGCAGTATGACACCATTATTTTCTCATATCCGCACACAACAACATTCTTTTTTACTCTTCAAAATCACAATAAAATAATATTTTTTAATAACAAGAATGAAAACTATCTTGACGAATCTGCTTACGACTATATTTGTCAAAGGGCAAGAGTGATTGAATTCAAAAGGTTAATTAAAAATAATTTCGAATTTATTTTTAATAAACCTGAAGAAATATTCATTTAATAATTAAGTATGAGAGTTTTATTCATATCTAGATTATTTAGCGGTCTTGAGACCAGTATAGTTAATGATATATGGAAGCCAACCGGTGTTCCAACAATCTACAAAATGATTGAAAGATTTGACCAAGTAGCCGATTCCTTAGAATTGGTCCTTACCTCTAAAGATGGTAATACAATTTGGAAAAATAAAAAAATAATAACTAAAAAAATAAATGGATTAAGATCAAGTATAACTGTTCTGCCTGGAGCAATAAGTTTTCCAAAATTTATCCCAAAAAAACTTAGAACACTTTTTAGAGAGTTATACCATTTCTTATACTCTTATTTTCGTTATAAAAAAATAAAACCTGATGTTATTTACATAGATAATGCCAATATTTTCACAGCCTCAATGCTGTCAAGATTAACATCAACACCTGTAGTATTTAGGGTAATGGGTGTTTATCCTTCAATGAAAAAAATTATCGATAGTAGAAAACTTAAGCATAGAGTTTTTAGGTTTTTTTACACTTCACCTTTTAGTCAAGTAATATGCACTCAAGATGGCAGTGGTGTTGAACCGTGGCTTGATAAAATCATTCATCATAACGCAAAAACTGAAATATTGATCAATGGAGTTGATATGCCCTTGACATCAAACAAACACTTTAAGGAATTTAATAAAATTGATAAAAGTAAAATGACAATACTGTTTGTTGGAAAATTTGAAAATTCAAAAGGATGTATTCAATTCTTAAAAGCTTTTCATAAGGCGTCAATCCAGCTTGAAAATAAAATATATGCACTCATGATTGGAAGTGGAAGTAAAGAAAAAGAATTAGTTGAATTATCTTTTAATTTAAATTTAGATAAACATATTACATTTATTAAGAGACTTCCTCACGAATTTATCTTCAATGCTCATCAAATATCTGATATATATGTTTCTCTAAATAGATATGGTAATCTAAGTAATGCAAATCTTGAAGCAATGAAATTTGGTCAGGTCATGATTTTTCCAAAATCTCAAAAAAAGACTCATGTTGATGTCATTTTAGATGATCTGCTTAATGACAAATGTGTTTTAAGAATAGAAAGTAGTGACGATATTGATGGGTTGGCAAACAACATTATCCATTTATTCAACAACCCTTTAAACAGAACTGAATTATCAAAAAAAATAAAAAAATCAGCAGCTCATTTTATTACTGATTGGCAAAAAAGAATTGATAAGGAATTGAAAATTATTTCAGAGTTATTGTAATTAAAATTTCACTAAAAATATTTAGAATAAATGAAAAATAATAATTCTATTACCTTATCAAATCATTATAAAAAATTAAAATTTGATAGATATTCGTTATATTATTTTGCTAATGATTCTATAGCACGCGATCTTTCAAATAAGATTAATGCTCTTGATTTGAATATCTCTTCTTTTAAAAATATTAATCGAATTATAGAGTCATTAGATGGATTATTTTCAGTCATTATAGAATTTAACAATCTCATTTTCCTTGCCAGTGACTGTGTTTCATCTAGACCATTATTTTATAGACTAAAAGATACTAAGCTAAATATTTCAGATATACCAAGAACACTCATATCAAAATCTAATAGTATAGATAAAAATTCATCGGAATTTACTGAGTTTAAATATTCTGGATATGTTTGTGGTAATAAGACTTTAAATAAAACAGTAAAACAGCTAGAATCTGCAGAAATCATTTGTTACGATAAAAAAAATAATAAAATATATAATAATAGATATTTTCTGTACTACCCAATAAAAAGTTCTTCTATTAGTAAAACTAATAAGCTTAAAGAGCTTGATCAAATTTTAAATAACATTTTTAAAAGAATAATTAATAGATCAGAAGATGATCAAATAGTGGTGCCTTTAAGTGGCGGTCTTGATTCAAGACTTATTTTGGCTAAACTTCATGAATTAGGCTATTCTAATTTATTAACATTTTCTTATGGTTCTCATAATTCTCATGAAGTTTTAAAAGCAAAAAGTTTTGCAGATAGACTAAAGGTAAAATGGGTTCATGTTGACTGTAAAAGAGTCAATATGAAGTCTATATTTAATAGCAATGAAAGATTGAAATACTTCAACTACTCTGATGGCCTAAGAGTTGTACCAACGATGAGTGACTATTTTTCAATTAAGAATCTATTGGATAAAAAAGTAATCAATAGTAAATCAATCATAATTAATGGTCAGTCTGGAGACTTCACTACAGGAAATCACATTCCCAAAGAAGTTTATGAAGAAGAGCTAACAATCAACCAAATAACGGAGATAATTTATAAAAAACATTTTTCAATTTTTGTAAATAAAATAAAAAAGAATCAAGAAAAGATAATTAAATCAAATATTAAAAACGCCATGAATTATGCGCTCTCACAAAATAATAATGATTATAATCCTTCATCGTTATATGAATTTTGGGAATGGCAGGAGCGCCAATCAAAGTATGTGGTTAACGGACAAAGAGTGTATGAATTTTTTGGATTAAATTGGGAATTGCCTCTATGGGAACCTAGTTTCACAAAATTTTGGAACAATATTCCAAACGAAGAAAGGTTTAATCAGAAGCTATATAAAGATTATCTTAATTGGTATGATTATAAATCTTTATTCACAAGTGACAATAAAGAGATAAAGTCAAAAACATTTCCAGGAGCGCTTTCAAATATTGTATTTATTTTTGATCAACTAACTAAGAAATTATTTGGAGAAAAATTTAGAGCATTAAAATATCTTTCATATTTTAGCCATTATTCCCATGTGTATAAATACTTTTCATTTAATTTTTTTCTAAAAAATATTAGCAAAATCAAATGCCCACCTCAGGCAAGGGGATTGATTGGTTTATTAATTACCACGTGGCTCATGGAAAACAATAAAAATAAAAATGATTAAAGTTAAGCTTTTAAGCGGAAACTCAAGGATTTATTCCTATACAAATATGCCATTGATAGTATCAAAGAAGATACTCAAAGAAAAAGGCTATGAAGTTTCAATATTAGGCTCTACAAATCCAAATAAATTAGAATGTGATATTTTAATAATTCTATCAAAATATCTGTTTAATAGAATTAATGAGACAGAAAGAATTCTTTCAAAAGATTCAAGAACAGTAAAATTTATAGAAGAATGTAGAAATAAATGTAAAAAAGTAGTTTGGTTAGATAACTCGGATAGTACTTCTATAACCCACTTTGAATTAATGCCTTTTATTGATTTATATCTTAAAAAGCAGATCTTTAAAGACAAAAGTCTTTATCGCAAAAAATTTATTGGTGGAAGAATTTTCACAGATTTCTATTATAAAAAATATAATATAAATTATAATGGAAAATTTTCTGAAATGTATCCACTAAATATTGAAGATGAAGCAAAATTAAAAGTGGGTTGGAATATAGGATTGGGTGATGTTATAAATTCTTTTGGAAGATTTTTTAGTATTTATAACAGATTTTTTCCGGATAAGAACTATAACAGATTATCAAATCCATACATATCTGATAAAAAGAGAGATATAAATATTTTTCTTAAAACCTCAGTTAATTTATCTGAGGAAATCATCTCTTTTCATAGAACAAAAATGATTAATGAGCTCGATAAAATTTCTAAAAAAAACAATCTAAATTCATTAATTCAAGGAGAAAGACTTTCTCAAAAAGATTTTATTAGAACGATGAAAGATTCGATGATAATGCCAAGCCCTTTTGGCTGGGGAGAATTGGGTGCTAGAGATTATGAAGCTTTTTACTATGGAGCATGCCTATTTAAGCCAAACATGGATCATATGGACACTTGGCCAAATATTTTTATTCCTAATGAAACTTACATTCCTATAGATTGGGATTTTAATAATTTGGAGCAGAAATTGATTCACTATATCAATGATTCATCAGAAAGAAAAAAAATAGCAAAAAATGGTCAACGAAAATACTTAAGTTCTATTTCAAATGAAGGTATGGTACAATTTTCAGACTACTTTATAGGTTTAATAAAAACTTAAAAAAATAGATTAAGTCAAAAATCACTTAAAAATAAAAAATATTAATTTGTTTAAAAAATTAATTATTACTAAGAGATAAATTATTATGTTGTTAAAAATTGTTGGAAAATTATATATCATCTTTGCACAAAGATTCTCTTTTTTTGTTATAAATAAAAAAATTATAAAAAAAATTAATGGAGTTTCATTTGAGTTGGATTTAACTCAAGCTATTGATTCAAGTTTGTACTTTTTTGGTTATTTTGAAAAAGAAACTCATAAAGCATTAAATAAGTTAGTAAAAAAAAATATGACAGTTTTCGATATAGGAGCCAATATTGGTTGCCATACATTCAATCTTGCAAAAAAAGCCGTCAATGGTAAAGTATTCTGTTTTGAACCCATGCCATATGCTAACAAAAAACTTAAGAAGAATTATAAGCTTAACAATTTCAAAAATATAATTATTGAAGAAATTGGACTTTCAAATAAAAATGAGAAAAAAATCTTAACCTTTAAAAGCAACTGGCCGTTAAATAAAAGGTATAGAAAAAACGCAGCTAATAACAATGAAATAGAATTTTTAAAACTTGATGAATATGTAAATCAAAAAAAAATAAATAATATCGATTTAATTAAAATTGACATCGATGGATATGAATTTAAATTTTTTAAAGGAGCTCAAAAATCATTAATAAAATTTAAGCCACAAATAATCATGGAAATTGGTGACATGGTTGAAAGATTTGATGATAATGTATTTGAAATGACTGCCTTCCTAAAAAGTATAGGTTATAAATTCTACAAAGAGAGTGATTTTTCTATCATAGATATTGACAAAGTCCTTAAAAATATTCCACCAAACAAATCAATTAATGTCTTATTAAAATTTAGTGAATAAATCTTTAAATACAACCAGGAAGCACTTTGATGAGATGATGGCATCAAAGCCAAAAGCTGAATTATCAGATTTTGATGGAAAAATGGGTAGACGTGATAAGGTTATTACTAAACTGCTTCATAATTATAAAGTTAATAAAAAATCATGTCTTGATATAGGACCAGGAACTGGTAGATGGATAACCTTTTTAAAAAATCATGAGGCATCTTTGGTTGATGGCGCAGATCTTTCAAAAGTTGTTTTAGAGAAATGTAAAAAATTATGTAATAATATTTATGATGCCGATTTAGAGCATGAAAAAATAAATACCGAAGATAATAAATATGATATAATACTATGTTTAATGGTTTTAGAGCACATCAAAAGTCCTGAGAATCTAATAGAAGAAATTATTAGAATCTCAAAAAATGGTTCGTTAGTAATTTTTTCCATTCCAAATATTATTTCATTCGTTAGTCGCCTGCGAGTTATTTTAGGCCAACTTCCTTTAGCGATTAAGCAGGATAAAACTCATATCAAATTTTATAGAAAAGCTGAACTTGACAGTTTATTTAAAAACTTTAAT
>MDTG01054497.1_pt1 | contig 30756 bp, 28 predicted proteins | sample 811421 | NCBI WGS metagenome assembly MDTG01 (sample SAMN05326645, study PRJNA326480) | marine metagenome | isolation source: seawater | place: Pacific Ocean: South East | collected 2011
CCTGCTGGGCTTTTTTTGCTTTCCCACTCATAGTTAAGCAAAAGATCTAAATATTGATGATCCCATTTATCCGGATTAGTTGTCCAAGCACCCTCAAGACCTGATGTAATTTGATTTACACCCGTTCCGCCGTTTTTTTGGATCCATCCAAAACCTTGTTCGTGAATATCAGCTCCTGCCGGCTCCGGACCTAGGTTTGAAGGATTACCGTTACCATGGGCTCTGCCTATTGAGTGACCACCTACAGTTAGCGCAGCTGTTTCTGTGTCATTCATACCCATTCGTCCAAAAGTTTCTCTGACGTCCATTGCGGTTCTTACTGGATCAGGTTTACCTCCCACACCTTCAGGATTGACATAAACAAGTTGGAAATGAGAAGCTGCTAATGGAGCTTCGAGAGAAGAACGATCTTCTGGATCTCCATACCTGTTCACAGCTAATGGAACTGTTTCTTTACCCCAATAAACATCTTTTTCTGGCCCCCATATATCTTCTCTACCAAATGAAAAGCCAAAAGTTTTAAAACCAGCTTTCTCATAAGCCATAGTACCTGCTAAAACCATTAAATCTGACCAACTTAATTTATTCCCATATTTTTTTTTAATAGGCCAGAGAAGTCTTCTAGCTTTATCTAGGTTTGTATTGTCAGGCCAAGAGTCCTGTGGGGAAAATCTGTGTGAACCAACGTTTGGTCTTCCATCAAACTCTCTGTAAGTTCCTACCTGGTGCCAAGTTAATCTTACCATCAAGCCTGTGTAACTACCTAAGTCAGCAGGCCACCACTCTTGGCTATCAGTCATTAATTTTAGTAAATCTTTTTTTAATGCCCTAAAATTTAATTTTTTTACTTCTTTTCTATAGTTAAATCCTGGAAGAGGATTAGTCTTAGTATCGTGCTGATGTAAAATATCTAGATTAATACTATTTGGCCAAAGTCGAGCTGTGTTAGACTCTCCAGCTTTTGTTATACCCCCGTGCATAACAGGGCATACACCATTATTATTTTTTTTGTAATCTACACTCATCTAATAATTCTAGTTTATAATAATTCTAAAGTAAAAAGCAAGCGATAAACTGTCAATTCTTTAAATTAATAAATACCTCTACGTTTTTAATTTTCTTTCCATTTGGTGCTTTTGGAATTTTTTGGATAACTATATCTTTTGAGTCAATATCAATTAATTCTGAATTTTCAATATCGTAAAAATGGTGATGGTTTGAAACATTAGTATCAAAGTAGGTTTTTTTTTCCTTTACTTCTACTTCACTTAAATGACCCGCATCCTTAAATGCATGAACAGTATTATAAATTGTGGCAAGAGCAAACTTAAAAGTTGTTTTTTTTTGTAAAAGTTTATTTAAACTCTCTACAGTAAAATGAAAAGTCTTTTCTCTTTCAAATAAAAATTTCGCTATTTCAACTCTTTGCTTGGTTGGTCTCAATCCTGATGATCTTAATTTGTTAAAAATGTCTATTTTTTTCACGTATTATTGAGGTTTTTTATAGTTTATAATCATTCTAAATACAAATATATATGAAACTTTTGCTAAATCAAGTAAAACAGTTTTTAAAATCATGCAAAAAAATAGTTACAATTACAATGAATTAATTTCGTGTGGAGAGGGAAAATTATTTGGCGAGGGAAACGCTAAACTTCCATTACCCCCGATGTTGATGTTTGATAGAATAACAGAAATAAGGAAAGAAACCGGAGAATTTAAAAAGGGATTTATTAAAGCTGAACTTGATATAAAGGACAATTTGTGGTTTTTTGATTGTCACTTCAAAAAAGACCCTGTTATGCCAGGCTGTCTTGGCTTAGATGCAATGTGGCAGTTAGTTGGATTCTACTTAGGATGGATTGGTGAGCCAGGAAAAGGTAGAGCTTTAGGAGTAAATTCTGTAAAATTCACGGGAGAAGTACTAAAAGATATTAAAATGGCAACTTATGAAATTAATATGAAAAGAATTTTAAAAAAAGAGGGCACCGCTGTAGGATTAGCTAATGGTATCTTAAGCGCAGATGGTAAGATAATTTATAGAGCAGAAAATTTAAAAGTGGGATTATTTAAATCATGAAAAGAGTTGTAATAACTGGAATAGGTGTAGTCTCTTGCTTAGGAAATAATCAAGATGAAGTTTATAAGTCTTTACTAAATTCAAAATCAGGAATTACATTTTCCGAAGAGTACAAAGAATATAATTTGAAAAGTCATATTCATGGGAAACCAAATATTAAACTTGAAGATTATGTAGATAGAAAATTTATCAGATTTATGGGACCTGGATCAGCATATAATTATGTTTCTATGAATGAAGCTGTAAAAGATTCTGGATTGGAAGAAAAAGATGTAAGTAATATATCGACTGGTATGATAATGGGGTCAGGTGGGCCTTCAATTGAAAATGTAATATTAGCAGCAGATAAAACTAGAGAGAAAATTCCGAAAAGAATGGGACCTTTTGTAGTACCAAGAACAATGTCTAGTACAGCGTCTGCGACTCTTGCAGTTCCATTTAAAATAAAAGGCGTTAATTATACTATTAGTTCAGCTTGCGCAACTAGTGGACATTGTATTGGAAATGCTATGGAATTAATTCAACTAGGAAAACAGAAAATTATATTTGCAGGTGGAAGTGATGAAGTTCATTTTGCTATGACTGCAATGTTTGATGCTATGACGGCTCTTTCTTCAAAATATAATGCAACTCCTGAAAAAGCTTCTAGGCCTTACGATAAAACGCGAGATGGTTTTGTTATTTCAGGTGGAGGAGGAGTCCTAGTTTTAGAGGAATATGAGCATGCAAAATCAAGAGGTGCAAAAATATATGCTGAGCTTACAGGCTATGGGGCAACATCAGATGGCTACGATATGGTTGCTCCCTCGGGAGAAGGAGCAGTAAGATGTATGAAGATGGCCTTAGGTACTGCAAAAAATAAAATTGATTATATAAACACACACGGGACATCAACTCCTGTTGGAGATATAACTGAGTTAAAAGCTGTAGGAGAAGTATTTAACGACTACAAACCTAAAATTAGTTCAACTAAATCTCTTGCAGGTCATTCTTTAGGAGCTACTTCAGTTCATGAAGCTGTTTATAGTTTAATTATGATGAAAAATAATTTTATATCAGCATCTGCTAATATTAATGATATGGATGAAGAAGCAAAAAAATACCCAATTGTTACAAAAGTAGAAAAAGATGTGAATTTGAACGCTGTAATGTCTAATAGTTTTGGGTTCGGTGGAACTAATGCTACATTAGTTTTTGAGAAGGTAAAATGATGACTTTAATGAAAGGTAAAAAAGGTCTAATAATGGGCGTCGCAAACGAACGTTCGATAGCTTGGGGTATATCGCAAAAACTTGCAGAAGCTGGTGCAGAATTAGCTTTTACTTACTTAGGGGACGCTTTAAAGAAAAGAGTTATTCCCTTAGCAGAAAAATTAAATTCAAATATAACTTTCAGCTGCGATGTGGAGAAAAAAGACGAAATCGTTAAACTTTTTGAAGATGTTAAATCAAAATGGGGAGAGATAGATTTTGTAGTGCACGCGGTAGCTTTTTCGGATAAATCAGAACTATCAGGAGAATATTTAGATACAACAAGAGAAAATTTTTTAAGAAGTATGCTTATCTCTTGCTTTTCATTTACAGAGGTATCTAAAGAGGCCTCAAAGATAATGAAAGATGGAGGAAGTCTGCTGACTCTTACTTACGAGTCTACTAAAGCAATACCAAATTATAATGTTATGGGAGTTTGTAAATCTGCTCTAGAAGCAAGTGTAAAATATTTAGCTAGGGATCTTGGTAAAAAAAAGATTAGAGTGAATGCAATCAGCGCAGGACCGATTAAAACTTTAGCTGCTTCTGCTATCGGGGATGCTAAATTTTTATATAAATGGAATGAGGATCATTCTTTTTTGAAAAGAAATGTAGATATTTATGATGTCGGTAACTCTGCATTATACCTACTAAGTAATTTGGCAGCAGGTGTTACTGGAGAAATTCATTATGTAGATGCAGGATATAATAAAGTGGGAATGCCTGATCCTAAAAATATGTCTTAGGCAGAAGCTTGTTTCATTGAGAGTTTCACTTTTCCTCTATCAAATCCAACAACTTTCACAGAAACTTCATCCCCTTCTTTTACAACATCGCCGACTTTTGCAACACGTTTATTAGCTAGTTCAGAAATATGTACCAGGCCATCTTGCTTTCCTAAAAAATTTACAAAAGCTCCAAATTCCATAATTTTAACTACTTTACCTTTGTAAATTTTACCCATCTCAGGCTTAGCAATCAAATTTTTAATGAAATCGATAGCTTTATTTCTAGACGCTTCATCTGGGGCTGCAACGGTGACTTCTCCTGTATCTTTTACGTCTACTTTGGCTCCTGAAGTCTCCACAATCTCTCTTATAGTTGCTCCTCCTTTTCCAATTACTGTTGCTATATCTTTTTTGTCAACTTTAATTGTTTCCATTTTAGGAGTGTGTTTTGAAAACTCTTTTCTAGAGGTTTTAATAGCTTTATTCATTTCACTTAAAATATGCTCTCTACCTTTTTTAGCTTGATCTAAAGCTTTTTCCATAATTTCGAATGTTATACCTGTTATTTTAATATCCATTTGAAGTGAGGTAATACCGTTTTTTGTTCCTGCAACTTTAAAATCCATATCTCCTAAATGGTCTTCGTCTCCTAAAATGTCAGAAAGCACAGAAAAATTTTCACCTTCTTTAATTAATCCCATAGCAATTCCAGCAACTGGTTCTTTAATCGGAACTCCTGCATCCATTAGAGATAATGACGTACCACAAACGGTAGCCATAGATGAGGATCCGTTGGACTCTGTTATTTCTGATACCACTCTAAGAGTATACGGAAAATTTTCCTTAGATGGTAAAGATGAGTTTATTGCTCTCCAAGCAAGCTTTCCATGTCCAATTTCTCTTCTACCAGTGCCTATTCTTCCACATTCTCCAACTGAAAATGGTGGAAAATTATAGTGCAACATAAAGTTTGATCTTTGCATACCCTCTAAACTTTCCAGTCTTTGCTCATCATCAGTCATTCCAAGTGTAGTAACTACAAGAGCTTGTGTTTCCCCTCTAGTAAAAAGAGCAGAGCCATGAGTTCTTGGTAAAACACCAACCTCACATTTTATTTGTCTTACTTCAGATAGATCTCTACCATCAATTCTTTTATTTTCTTTTAAAATTGCTGTTCTCACTATATCTTTTTCTAGAGATTTAAGCTGACTCATCACTTGATTTTCTGTAACATTTTCGTCTTCAGCAAACATTTCTTTGCATTTGCCTTCTATTTCGGAAATAGATGTTGATCTTTTTTTTTTATCTATTTCTTTAAACGCGCTTCTTAAATCATTTTCAAATTTTCCAGCAATTTTCTTTTTGATTTCAGAGTGATCTACTTTTTCAATTTCCCATTTAGGTTTTCCAGCTTTCTTTGCTAATTTTTCTATAGCTTCAATTATCGGTACAAATTTTTCGTGTCCAAATTTTACTGCATCTAACATTACTTTTTCAGATAAGCCTGAAGTTTCTGACTCAACCATTAAAACTGCATCTTTAGTTCCTGCTACCACTAAATCTAATTCAGACTCTTTAAGTTGTTCTACAGATGGATTTAACAAATACTTACCATCTTTGTATCCAACTCTACTTGCAGCTATAGGTCCCATAAATGGTAACCCTGATATTGCTAAAGCTGCTGAAGAAGCAATAATTGATAAAATGTCGGGTTGATTTTCGCTATCGTAAGATAGAACAGTAGGAAGTACTTGTACCTCATTCATAAAACTAGATGGAAACAACGGCCTTATTGGTCTATCTATTAACCTTGAGATTAAAGTTTCAGCTTCAGTTGGTCTTGCTTCTCTTTTAAAGTATCCACCTGGTATTTTCCCAGCTGCGTAATATTTTTCCTGATAATTAACTGATAGTGGAAAATAATCTTGTCCCTCTGCAACTTTTTTAGCTCCGACAGCTGTTGCGATTACTACTGTTTCACCTAAAGTTGCAATTATTGCTCCATCAGCTTGCCTTGCTACTTTACCTGTTTCTAAAGTTAATTTTTTACCATTAACTTCTAGTTCTTCCTTTTGTACTTTAAACATTATTTCCTTAAGTTTAGTTGTTTAATGACTTTTTGGTAAGAATCTGAGTTTTTCTTTTTTAAATAAGAAAGAAGTTTTTTTCTTTTATTAACTGATTTTGTTAAACCTAAAGTCGAGTGTTTATCTTTTTTAAATTTCTTAAAATGTTCAGATAGTTTCGTAATTTTATCTGTAAGCAGACCTATTTGAATTTCCGTTGAACCAACATCTTTTGTATGAATTGCTAGAGATTTAATTATATCTTTTTTTTTCTTTATCATTTTGTTTATTTTGTTTAATCAGTTTTTCAATCTTTTCAGCATATTCAAATGAGTTATCTTCTACAAATGTGAGTTTAGGAAGAAACTTTATATCTAGCCTTTTAGACAGAGCTCTTCTAACAAGATGTGAGTATTCCGTCAAGATCCTAACTGTTTCTTTGGTATCAACACCACCAAGAGGGATAACATATACCCTAGCAGTTTTTAGGTCAGGTGTCATTCTTACCTCGGTAACAGTTACTAACTTTGAGTTAATTATAGGTATTTTCGCCTCATTTCTAATAAACAGTTCTCCAAGATTTTGTTTTACTAATTCTCCAACTCTAAGTTGTCGTTGGCTGTATGTTCGTTCTGTTGATTGGTTGCCCATAAATTAATTTAAATTGATCTTTGTATTTTTTCTGAAAGATAAGACTCTATTACATCTTTTTCTTTAAAATCTATGAAATCTTTTATACTTATTCCACACTCTAATCCGGTACCTACTTCCTTGACCTGATTTTTTTCTCTAAAAATAGATAATATTTCACCGTTATATACTATAACACCATCCCTAATAATTCTTGCCTTCGACTTACTTTTTATTTCTCCACTTATCACTTTTGATCCGGCAATTTTTCCAGCAGACGAAACTTTGAAAATTTTTTGAATTTCAGCACTTCCGAGTACTGTCTCTTTAATGTCTGGTTCTAAAAGTCCAGATAAAGATTTCTCAACATAGTCTAGAGCTTCATAAATTATATTATAAAATTTAATATCAACTTTTTGTTCTTCTGCTAATTTTTTTGCCTCTCTGTTTGGTTTTACATTAAAACCGATTAGTATAGCGTTAGAAGCTTTAGCCAAAGATACATCTGTTTCGTTAATCATTCCGATATCAGATAATATGATTTTCGCTTCAACTTCTTTATGTGAAATTTTATTAATTGCCATCTTTAATGCTTCGCTTGATCCTTGAACATCAGATTTTATAATTATATTTAATTCATCTTTATTTTTAACTTGATCAAATAATGTAGTTTTATCTTTTGCTGAAATACTTTTTTGTACTGAATTACTTTTTCTTAAATCAGATAATTTTTTTGCTTCTTCTTCATCTTGAGTTACCATAAACTCTGCTCCTGCATAGGCTGAGCTGTTCATTCCCAATATTTCAACTGGCATAGAAGGTAACGCCGCATTAATCATCTTTCCCTCATAATTTATCATTGCTCTTATTTTCCCCCAAGTATCTCCGCATACAAAAAAGTCTCCCTTGTTTAACTTTCCATTGCTTATTAAAATTGTAGAAACAGGCCCTTTACCTTTGTCGATTTTTGATTCTATTACTACTCCTCTCGCGCTATCACTGTAAGATGCCTTTAAATCCAAGATTTCTGATTGAAGTAGAATATTTTCTTTAAGTTTATCAAGATTCAGTTTTTTAAGAGCTGAAACTTCAACAAATAATGTATCTCCACTAAGATCTTCAGCAATTAGTTCATATTGCATCATTTCATTTTTGATTTTACTAATATTTTTTTCAGGTAGATCACATTTATTTATAGCCACAATTATTGGAACTTTTGCAGCTTTTGCATGTTTAATTGCTTCTACAGTTTGCGGTTTAATACCATCATCTGCTGCAACTACTAATACTACGATATCAGTAATTTTTGAACCTCTAGCTCTCATCTCGGTGAACGCTGCATGGCCAGGAGTATCAATAAACGTAATTAATTTTTTATTACTTGTGGTTACTTGATAAGCCCCGATGTGTTGGGTTATTCCACCATATTCTCCTGATACTACATTTGAGTCTCGAAGTGCATCTAGTAAGGAGGTCTTACCGTGATCGACGTGTCCCATAATAGTTACTACAGGAGGTCTTGTTTTTACTTCTCCTTCAAACTTCTCTTTTACTTTTCCTGTCTCAATAGATAGATTTTCCTCAACTATTGGCTTATGTCCAAACTCTTTTACAATATACTCTGCTGTATCTTTATCTATATTATGGTTTATTGTTGCAACTACTTTCATATTAAAAAGAAATTTGATTATTTCACTAGACTTTTCTGCCATTCGGTTTGACAGCTCTTGAATTGTAATTTGTTCAGGAATTTTTACTTCTCTAATTACCTTTTTGAATTCTTTTTTTTCTTCACCATCAGGTTTTTTTTTATCTTTAAGCCTTGCTCTTTTCACAGACGCTAAACTTCTCTGCTTTATTTCAATTTCTTCAACGTTAAGAGCTCTTGAAACAGTTAGCTTAAAGTCTCTTTTGTCTACTGGCCCTTTAAGTTTTAATTTGCTTTTACCTGTGGGTTTGTTCTCTTTTTTGATAAAATCTTTAGTTGTCTGTTGTTCAATAAATTTTCTAGCATAATTTTTTTTCTTCGTATCAGGATGAAGACTTGGGGTTGAATTTGACCTATTGGTTGATTTATTGGGTCTAAACGGTTTTTTCTTTTCTACTGAAAATGATTTTTTTCCTATAGATGTTATTGAGCTTGTATCAATTTTCTTTTTAAAACCTGATGAAATTGTGAGTGTTTTTTTTTTATCCTTTTCCATAACATTATTTGTAAGCTATCTCTCTAGCTGACATGATTAAATCATCTGCTTCTTTTCTTGAGAGAGAAAACTCCTCAAGATACCCATCTATTCTAATTTTTTTTCCTTTAATTTCGTCGAACCCTCCGATTAATTCATCTGAAGATAGATCAGCAAAATCACTTATTTTTTTTATATTTTTCTGACCCAGTATTACAAGCATTCCTTGGGTCATTCCTTTGAGATTTATCAATTGATCTTCTACGCCAAGCTCTTTGAGTTTAAGCGCAACAGCCTCCTTTTCTTTTACAATTGTTTCTTTTGATCTATTAATTAACTCTTTGGCTGTTTCTTCATCAATGGCGTCTATCTTTGAAATATCTTCTGGTTTTGATTGTGCAATTTCATCAATTGAAATAAATCCTTCTGAAACTAATAACTGGCCCAAAGTTTCGTCGACCTCCAAATTTTTTATTAAAGTTTCTGTTCTTTCCTTAAATTCAGCTTGTCTTCTCTCAGAGTCTTCTTTGTCTGTTAAGATGTCAATTTCATAGTTGGTCAATTTTGATGCAAGTCTTACGTTCTGTCCCCTTCTTCCAATTGCTTTACTTAAATTTTCCTCTGTTAAAATTATATCAATTCTTTTGTTGTCTTGATCAATTAAAACTCTTTGTATTTCGGCGGGAGATAATGACTCTGAAATTAAGGTTGGGAGATCTTCTGTCCACTTTATAATATCAATTTTTTCACCGTGAAGTTCGTTTACGATTGTCTGCACCCTACTTCCTCTCATTCCAACGCAAGCACCAACAGGATCAATGGAAGAGTCTTGTGAATGCACACAAATTTTAGCCCTACTACCTGGATCTCTGGCAACAGATTTAATCTCTATTGTGCCTTCATAGATTTCGGGAACTTCTTGAAAAAATAACCTTGCTAAAAACTGTGGATGCGCCCTTGATAAAAATATTTGATGACCTTTCATCTCTTTTTTTACTTCATAACAGTAAGCTTTTACACGATCGCCTGTTTTTAAAATTTCTCTTGGAATTAACTCATCTTTTTTAATAACGCCCTCAGCTTTCCCTAAATCTACAATTACGTTTCCATACTCAAGACGTTTAATTATTCCACTTAATATTTGTCCTTGCTTATCTATAAAATCTTCGTACTGCCTATTTTTTTCGGCTTCTCGAACTCTGCTGCTTATAACTTGTTTGGCACTTTGGGCAGCTATACGTCCAAAGTCTACTTGTGGTAATGTTTCAAAGACTTTTTCACCAATCTTTAATTGAGTATTTTTAGGATCATTTTTTTGAGCATCACTTAAAGTAATTTCTCTTGCTGGATCCTCAACGTTCTCGACAATATCTAAAACTTTTTCAATCTTTATATCTCCGCTTTCTCTATCTATCGTTACTACTATATTATTGTCATTTCCAAACTTAGTAAGTGCTGCTTTCTGAATAGCGCTTTCCATAGAACCAATTACAAGTTCTTTATCAATAGACTTTTCGTTTGCAACAGCTTCAACTATTCTCAAAAGTTCAATTTTGTCTAATCCTCTGTTTAACATTTATTCGCTCCTAAAAAAAAATGGGCTAGTGCCCATTTTGTTAATTCAATAATATTATTAGTTTTTAGAAGAAAATTATGGTTTTTTCAAGATTACAATCTAAATAAATCTGCTTTATCGGTTTTTTCCCAAGTAAATTCTCCATTATTTGTGGGTTTTCTTCCAAAGTGACCGTAGGCTGAAGTAACCTCGTATATTGGATTGTTTAATTTTAACATTTCTCTTATTCCTCTAGGCGATAAGTTAAAGTTATCTTGGACTATTTTTTTAATTTTTTCCTCTTTACTCTCATCACCCTCGGCTAATTTAATGAAAATTGAAAGTGGTTTTGAAACTCCAATTGCATAAGCTAATTGTATCAAGCATTTATTTGAAGCTCCTGAAGCAACAATATTTTTCGCTAAATATCTTGATACATATGCAGCAGAACGATCTACTTTAGTTGGATCTTTGCCAGAGAAAGCTCCTCCTCCATGTGGTGCAGCTCCACCGTAGGTGTCTACAATAATTTTTCTACCAGTCAAACCCGTATCACCGTCTGGGCCACCTATAATAAATTGTCCTGTCGGATTTATATAAATTTCTTTAGAATTAAGATCAGTTAAAAAATTACCAGGAATTGATTTTTTTATGTAAGGCATAATGAGACTTTTGACTTTATCTTGATTTAAATCTTTAGAATGTTGAGTAGAAATTACAATTGAGGTAACTTTTATTGGTTTAAAATTTTCATAAAGCATTGTAACTTGACTTTTTGAGTCAGGTTCAATCCCTTTTAAATTCCCACTTTTTCTATCCTCTGCCATTAATCTTAAGATTTTGTGAGAGTAATAAATTGGAGCTGGCATTAATTCCTCGGTTTCATCACAAGCATAACCAAACATTATTCCTTGATCGCCTGCACCTTCATCTTTGTTATCTTTAGAGTCTACTCCCATGGCAATATCCTTAGATTGCTCATGTAAAAAAGTTTCTATTTTTGCAGTCTTCCAACTAAAACCCTCTTGATCATAGCCTATATCTTTTATGCACTCTCTTACATTTGATATAAGTTCATCTTTGTTAATTTTAGGGCCTCTTGTTTCACCAGCTAAAACTACTTTGTTTGTAGTTGTTAAAGTTTCACAAGCTACTCTAGAAACTGGATCCTTTTTTAAATAAGAGTCAACGACCATATCAGATATTCTATCACAAACTTTATCTGGATGGCCTTCCGATACTGACTCGCTAGTAAATAAATAATTTTTAGACGTCATTTTTTTTATTATAATATATGAAAGTAAAAATATATGTAATTAAAAGAACAAAAAATATCAAATCATTTTTATTTTTATTTTCACTTTTAATTAGCGGTACTTCTAGCTCAATATTACCTGTTTCATTAGAATTCAGTTGCTTCAAAATTATTCCCTTATTATTTATTATAGCGCTTATACCCTTGTTAGCAGATCTAATCAAAAATGAATTTTGTTCAATCGCTCTGTAGATACCTTTTACAAAATGCTGATGTGGTCCTATTGAATTTCCAAACCACCCGTCTTCTGAAATATTTATTATTAGATTTGTGTTTTCACTAGATTTCTGAATTAAATTTGTAAATATTATTTCGTAACAAATTAAAGGCAGTATATTTAATTTATCAATTTTCAAATTCTCTTGTTCACTCCCTTTTAAAAAAGAACCGTAACCTTCTGTAATTTTTTTAAAACCTATCTTGCTGAACATTTTTTCGAATGGTAAAAACTCTCCAAATGGCACAAGTTTTTGTTTTTTATATTCTTGAATAACTTGCATCTGATTGTTAATAATAATTAAACTGTTGTATGTGCCATCTTTTTCTTCATTTAAACGATTTATACCCAACAAAATATAATGCTTATCATCAAAATTTTTACTGATGAGATTTTTAAAATTATAAAATTCACTATAGTTATAACCTGCAAAAACTCCTTCGGGCCAAACAAAAAGGGTTTTTAAATCTTTATTTGGATTACTATATTTAATTAACTTTCCTAATCTTTCATCAATTTCATTTAAATTCATATTGTATTTTAATTCGAAATTAGGTGAAATAACTTTGATATAAAATTTATCATTTTCTTTAAGAATTTTTTTTTGATTTTGATTAATAGTGTAATTACCAAAAATATATAAAAATAAAGATATTATTAATATGTAGGTAAAATTAATAGATTTTTTAATAAAGCTTGTTTTAAATAAAAAACTTGCTGGTAACATAAAAATAGTAATTGTAATTAAATTAAATGCAAATAAACCTATAACGTTTAAAATTTGGATAATTTCTGTCATCGAAGAAAGGCTATAAACCCATAGATTCCAAGGAAAGCCAGTGAGCATTTTAGCTCTAAAATAATCAAATAGTGCAAGGATACCCGAGAAAAGAATTATAGAAATAACATTAAAATTTAAAAAGGGTCCAGCAATTAAAACTGCAAGAGAAAAAAATAAACTTAAAAATAATGGTATTAAAATCAGACCAAAGGGTATCAAAATTTTAAAGCTATCATCAAAAGTTAATGAGTTTGTTATCCAATGAAGGCCACATAAATAAAAACCAAAGCCAAAGGAAGTTCCAAGAATAAAAAGATTTTTTTTATATGGTTTTTTTCTATACACGCTTTTTGATTTTTTTTTAATCAAAACAACCAAATAAAAAAATATTGGTAATATGAAAAAGTTAATAATGGTAAAATTAAAAGGTTGGAAGGATAAAACACTTAAAGATCCAATTAAAAATGGTAAAATATATAATAAAAAAAAACGATTATTAAAAAATCTATCTAACATTTAATTTAAATATGAAATAAATTTTTTCTCAATCCTATTCATATTAATATAATCTTTCTCTTTTTTATGATCATATCCAAAAAGATGAATCAAACCGTGTACCCATAATCTATTAAATTCTAATATGAAACTATTTTTGGTATTTTTATGTTTTATTTTTTTAAAATTAATAATTATATCTCCTAAATAAATTTCTTTGTCTTTTTTTAATCTTATAGCTAATTCTTTTTTTTTATAAAAAGGGAATGATAAAACATCGGTAGCTTTATTTTTTTTTCTAAATTCTTTATTTAATTTTCTTATTTCGTTATCTCCAGATAGTAGAATTGTGCAATAAATTATTTTACCTTTAAACTTCTTGAATTTTTTATTTAATATTTTTAGTTTTTTTTCGATAAAATAGGTGGGGTTACTTATGTATCTGCCCCATAATTTATTGTTAGAAAAAATATTAATCTTGATCATCAGCGCTTTTCATTTGATAAGCCCTAATAATTTTAGAAACTAATGGATGTCTAACTACATCATTGTGGTCAAATTCGATAACTTTAATTTCTTTTATGTTTTTAAGAATATTTTTAGATTTAACAAGGCCAGATTGAGACTTATTAATTAAGTCCACTTGAGATGGATCGCCATTCACCACTAATTTTGAGTTTTCTCCTATTCTAGTCAAAAACATTTTTATTTGTGTTTCAGTTGCATTTTGCGCCTCGTCTAATATTGCAAAACAATTTTTTAAAGTTCTACCTCTCATAAAGGCCAGGGGAGCTATCTCTATTTCTCCAGAATCAATTTTTTTATCAATTTTATCTGCCCCAAACAATTCATATAGCGCGTCGTATAGCGGTCTTAAATATGGGTCTACTTTTTCTTTCATATCTCCAGGTAAAAAACCTAATTTCTCACCAGCTTCAACTGCTGGTCTTGATAAAATAACTCTATCAACTTTCTTTTCTAATAACATTGAAACTCCGACGGAAACTGCCAAAAAACTTTTTCCCGTTCCAGCGGGACCTAAAGACATAACTATATCATTTTCTTTCAATGCTTTAATGTAGTCTGACTGCTTTTCTGATCTAGCAATTACTGACTTTCTGGGAGTCTTAATTAACTGCTTAAAAGATTTAACGTTTGATTCTTCTAATTCTATATTTTTTTTCACAGACAAAAGTATATCCTCTTTTTCAATAATATTTGTTAAAAAATACTTATCAATTAAAAATTTAATTGCTTTATGAAATACGTCGATATCCCCTTTTTTCCCTTTGCATGTAATTGAATTTCCTCTAAAAAAAATACTTGTATTAGTCAGCTTACCTAAATCTTTTAAATTCTGATCAAATTGTCCTACTATCGACATCAACATATCATTATTTGTTATCCGTAAATTTAACGTTTCTTTATCAATTTTTTTTATTATTAAATTTTGATCTAGTTTACTTATCTCAGACATAATTATGCTGCTACATCTCGGTTTTTAAATTTTGAATTTATTTCTCCAAATAAAGTATTTAGGTTTCCACCAGTTATTTTTACTTCTTTTATTTTACCAATTAAATTTTCTTGAGTATTAACAATCACAGAATTGTTGTATTGATCTCTGCCAAAAAAAGCATCTTTGTTTTTTACCTTATTTTCAAAAAGAACTAAAAATTTTTTATTAAATAAATCTCTCCTATATTGCATTTTGATCTCATTTGCGATTTTTTGAAAAGTTAGTAATCTCTCTTTTGAAATATTTTCATCTACAGACTTTAATTTTGCAGCTGGAGTCCCCGGTCTAGAGCTATATAAAAATGAATAACTGTTTATAAATTTTACTTTCTTCATTATTTTAATTGTGTCTTCGAAATCTTTTTTTGTTTCGCCTGGATAACCTATTATAAAATCGCTTGAAAATTCTATTAGAGGGTTAACCTTTTTAAGTTTATTTATTAATTCAAGGTAGTGTTCAATAGTATGTTTTCTATTCATATTTTTTAAAATTTTGTTTGATCCACTTTGAACAGGTAGATGAATTAATGGCATTAGTTTTTTACAATCTTTATGTATAGCCACTAAATCCTCAGAAAAATCTAATGGGTGAGAGGTTGTATACCTAATCCGATTAATTCCTGAAATTTTAGAAATTTTTTTTATTAAATCTGATAGTTTTTTTCCTTCAAAATTATATGCATTAACATTTTGACCAAGCAGAGTAATTTCTCTGGCTCCATTTTTTATTAACCCGAGAGTTTCTTTCAAAATCTCTTCAATTGATCTCGAAAACTCTGCCCCACGTGTATAAGGAACCACACAAAATTTACAAAACTTATCACACCCTTCTTGTATGGTTAAAAATGAAGATACATTGCTGCTTGAATTTGAAACAAGATTTAATTTATCAAATTTTTCAATAGTTTGAAAATCTGTTAAATTAATTTCTTTACATTTTCTCTCAATCTTTAATATTGTATCAGCTATACTGTGATAAGATTGTGGGCCTATTACTGCATCAATATATTTTTCCCTTTTTAATAAAATATCACCTTCTGCTTGAGCAACACATCCAGTAACAATTACAATTGGTTTTTTTTTATGTCTAAATATTTTTTTAACTCTTCCGACATCATGATAGACTTTTTCAGTGGCTTTTTCTCTAATATGACAAGTATTTAGGATATAACAATCAACGTCTTTAAGTTGATCAGTTCTTTTATAATTTTTTTTTTCGAGTAAGTCATAAATACGATTGCTGTCATATTCGTTCATCTGGCATCCAAAAGTTTTTATGAAAATTTTTTTTTCCAAACTATTTTTTAATTTTTGAACCGTATAACTCAAGTTTATGATCTACAAGATTATAACCTAATTTTTTTGCTATTTTTTTTTGTAATTCTTCAATATCTTTATCGACAAATTCTAAAATTTCTCCGCTGTTAATATCAATTAAATGATTATGATCGTCATTAATTTCATATCTAGCTTTACCAGCTTTAAAGTCGTGCTTAACAAGTATTCCCGCCTCTTCAAAAAGCTTAACAGTTCTGTACACTGTGGCAATGCTTATTTTGTCATCTATGTCTGATACTCGCTTGTGCAATTCATCGACATCCGGGTGATCTTTGGATCCATATACTGCTTTTGACTCAGAAAGTACTTTTGCTATCACTTTTCTTTGATCAGTAAGTCTTACTCCTTTTTGTTTACATTTTTCTTCAATAATACTCATAACTTAATTTAACTTAAATAGATGGGCTTAATCAATTTTTTTTCAATTAAATTTTTCTCTATCAATTTTTCAATACTTTTCTGATCAAAATCAATTAAATCGTTATTTTTGTAGCCAAATAGCCTAATATTCGTTGAAATTTCAATGCCTTTAGCAACCGCTAAAGCTATTCTTATACCTGAAAAACTTCCAGGACCTTGATTGATTATTATACTAAATTTTTGATCCAAGCTTACATTATGCCTATCTAGAAAATTTAATATTTCAAAAACCAATCTATCACTGCCTACTTTTTGACTCTTAAAGTGATGTATAAAAAAATCTTTATTTATCCTTAAACCTAATTTATCATCCTTACCGATGCAGTTAATAATTAAAAAATTTTTGATCATCTTAATTCTCAGTACAACTTTAACAACAAATCAATTAAAGGCAAATACTTCAAATAATAATATTTTTGAAGACTATGGTCTAATATCTATAATGTACCACAGATTTAACGAAAGCAAGTATCCCTCAACTAATATTCAATTAAATATTTTTAAGGAGCAACTCAAAATCATAGAAAGTGAAGGTATTAAATTTATACATCCTAATGATTTTGAAATAAGCCTAACAAAAAATAAAAGTGAGAGAAAAGTTTTATTAACCATAGATGATGGCTTATTATCATTTTATGAAAATGCTTGGCCTATATTGAGAGAAAGAAAAATTCCATTCATTTTATTTGTTAATACTAGGGAAGTCGGTGCGTATAATTATATGAATTGGAATCAAATTATAGAATTAAGTAATTCAAAATATGTTGAAATCGGAAATCACAGTCATTCCCATGAATATTTGGTTGATGAGGAACCAAACCTGATTAAAAGCGATATTGAAAACTCGATTAAAATTTTTAAAAATAAGTTAGGTAAAAATTCTGATTTTTTTTCTTACCCTTTTGGGGAGTACAGTTTAGAATTTAAAAAAATTATTAAAGATTTAGGTTTCAAATATGCTTTTGGGCAACATTCTGGAGTCATTGATGAAACTAAAGATTTTTTTGAATTTCCAAGATTTCCTATTAACGAAAAATATGGAGAAATAGAAAGATTTAAGACTTTAATGAAAACACTTCCCTTTAAATATAAGAGAATTATACCTGAAGAAAGATATCTCAAGAATTCAAAAAACCCCCCTACGGTTGAAATAGAGTTTTACGAAAATATTAAAGGATTAAAACGAATTAATTGTTTTTCAAATGAAGGTAATAAATGGAGAAATTCTAGAATAACATTTACTGAACAAAACATTCTCAAAATACAGATAGCAGAAAAATTTCTAGGAGAACGAGGTAGAATTAATTGCTCTTTAAATCAAGGTAATGGATTTTGGAGATGGCTAGGTATTCAATTTGTAGTTAGCGAAAAAGATTAAGAGCTTAGTTCAATTTGATTTACTGAATTTACAAGTCTTACTGGTTCAAAGTCTGTAAGCCTATTCTGTTTAATTATCTGATTTAATATTTTAGTATATTCTGAACCCGTTTGTGCATAATTTTTAAGAGTATCAGTAAGTTCTAGTCCAGAAATATCTTTGTTTTTTTTTCTTAAAGAAGATCTCTTCTCTCTAAATTTTAAATAACTCTTGTGAGTATTAAGATTATTTTGATAAGCTTTGACAGAAGCTCTTAAAATTGGAAATTTTAATATTTTGTGATTTTTATTACTTTCTCTATTTAAAGGTGCAATGCCCTGTCCGCTCCATGTCCACTGTCCGAAAATTGCATTTCCCTCCAATGCAAACCTGGATGTTCCCCATCCACTTTCTTTTGCAGCTTGAGCCAAGGCTATTGATGTAGGTATTATATCCATTCTTAAATAAAGTTGATCAATGTTTCCTCTTTTAACTTTATACTCTAACAACTTCTGTCTTAACCATTGTTTTTCTAAATCGGTTGTAAATTTTTTGTTAGAGATTATTGCTAGTTTCTCTCTATCAGCTAAGATTTTCTCGTTTTCAGCTACTATCAAAGGTAATACAATCTTGATGAACGTCTCTTTCTTTAATCTGGTATTTCCAAGTTCGTCCAAGTCTTTGGGGAATTGAGTAAAGTAAATAGGTTTTACTAGTTTCTTGTTTCTAACTTTTCCTAAATCATAATCAACATCTTTAAATAAATTTAAAACAGTTTCTGTCTTTAAATTAAGATCAGGCAGGATTACTTCTGCAACGTTATTTCTTTTTACTTTTAGCTCAGGCTTTTTGGCCTCCTTTTTGACCTTGGCTTCTGGTTTTTTGGTTTCCTGCTTTAGTTTTTTATCTGGTTTTTTTACTTCTTTTTTGACCTTGGCTTCTTTTTTTTTATTTTCTTGCTTAGGCTTTATATCTGTTTTTTTAACTTCAATTTTACTTTTTGAAAAATCAAAGTTTTTATAACTTTTGAATCCTGTAAATAAAGCAGTTGTTACTCCAGCTACCACAAAAAAAACAATAATTACTTTTTTTGCACTTTGCTGATCTATTTGCTGATTGTAAATTGAATTGAATACATCCGTAAAAATATCACCAAAAAACTTAGAAACCGTAGCTCCTAATTTTGGTAAGATGTTAAGAAAATTAAAACCAGCTTTTCCTGCACCTTTCCATAGATTGCTTATTCCATGATTAAATTTTCTAGACGTATCATACTTATAATTCTCAACTTTACGTAAAAATCTATTTTTGTCTTTAATTTTTTCCTCTTTGTAATCTTTTATGCTAGATTTTAACTTAAATACTGGTTTAACAAAATTTTCTTTAAAAAAATTGGTTTTAAAGTCTTTTGGTATTATAATTTTATTTTTTTTTAGAATTAATTCAATCTGACCAGTAGTTAAATCTTTTCTCCTCTTTGTATAATCTTGTATTTCTTTTACATTATAAATGTATGCTAATTCTAGTAGCTTGTCTCTGTAGCTAAGTTTTTTTTTCATAATTTAACTAGCCTCAACCGAGTTTACTTCTTTAACATAATGCTTAAGAAGATTTTGAACTCCTTGTTTAAGTGTCATTAAAGAGCTTGGACAACCAGAACAACTTCCTTGCAATTCAACCTTAACAACACCATTATCAAATGACTTAAACTTTATATCCCCGCCATCTCTTGCTACTGCAGGTCTAATCTTTGTGTCTAATACATCTATAATTTTTTTTACAGTTTCATCATCGTTATCTAATACATCCTTTTTTTTAGTCACATTTAAAATTGGATCGCTGTTATTTTCAAAGTAATGATTTAAATGAGAAATAACCATTGGTTTTAAATCATTCCAAGATACGTCATCAGTTTTTTTAACTGATAAAAAATTTTTTGATAATAAAACCAATTCTACACCTTTGAAATCTAATAATTCTCTAACGAATGAGTTATTAAGATTTTTTGAATTATGTTTTTGGAACTCTTCTGTTCCTATAGCTGAAATGGTTTTTTCAGATAAAAATTTTAGAGAATTAGGATTCGGAGTAGCTTCAGTTTGTATCATTTAAAAATTTATATTATATCAAACCCACTTTTTCACGTATATTTTTTAGGTTTTCCTCAGCGATTATATTGGCTTTTTCCTTGCCTTTTTTCAGAATTTGCATCAAGTGCGACTTATCTTCCAGAAGTTTTTTGATTTTACCGCCTACAGGAGTTATTTCACTTATTAAAATTTCTGATAACTTTGTTTTTAAAAATGAGTATTCTTTCCCAGACATTTCATTTAAAATTTTCTCTAAACTCATTTTTGAAATATCAGAGTAAATACTAATTAAATTTAACGCCTCAGGTTTATTTTCTAGATCTTTCAAGTTATCAGGAATAACTTCTGAGTCTGACTTTGCTTTTTTTATTTTTTTTATTATTTCATCCGCACTATCTGTTAAATTTATTCTAGAATAATCAGAATCCTCTGATTTGCTCATTTTCTTGGTACCATCTCTTAAGCTCATAACTCTGGAAACTTTTTTAGGAATTAATGGTTCTGGTAATGGAAAAAAATCTTTACAATTAAAATCATTATTAAATTTTAATGCAATATCTCGTGATAGTTCCAAATGTTGTTTTTGATCTGCTCCAACTGGCACGTGTGTAGCTTTATAAAGTAAAATATCTGCTGCCATTAAGTTGGGATAAATATACAAACCTACACTAGCCTTTTCTTTGTCAGATCCGGCTTTATCCTTAAATTGAGTCATTCTGTTAAGCCATCCTATTCGAGAGACGCAATTAAGAATCCAAGCTAACTCTGCATGGCCTGATACGGATGATTGATTAAAAATTATACTTTTTTCTGGATCTAGTCCTGTTGCTAAAAAACTAGCCACAGTTTCAAAAACATTTTTAGTCAGCTCTTCAGGGTTTTGAAATACTGTTATAGCATGTAAATCAACAACACAATAAATACAATCCATATCTTTTTGAAGCGAAACAAAATTTTTAAGTGCCCCTAAATAATTTCCTAAGTGTAAGTTTCCAGTAGGTTGAACCCCCGAAAAAGCTAGTTTTTTTTTACTCATCTTAATTAATTTGTTTTATAACTTTTAATTTTTAATAAACCTAATAAATAACAAGATAACAAATAAACAATTCCCGCGAAACCTACAATAATTAATAAATAAATTGACTTATAAATAGATGTATATGCAAGATTACTTGAGTATTTTTCTATAAAAAAAACAAGAGTAACAGCCATAATAGTTGTTGAAATTACTATTTTTAACACATCAAAAAATAATTTTTTGTCTAAAAGTAAAAAATTATTTTTTCTTAAAAAATATAAAAAAATTAAAACTCCTATCCAAGTAGAGAAAGAAGTTGCGATTGGAATTATTAAAAATCCTATCCTGTTAAAAAAACTTAAACTTATAGCAACGTTTAAAAAAACAATTAGAGAGGAAATATAAAACGGTATAGTTGTATTATCCCTTGCAAAGAAAAAGTTTGCTAAAATTTTGATGAGAGCAAATGCTATTACGCCATAACCAAAAAACATTAAAGCATCAGATGTCATTTTCACATCCTCAGGTGTAAAAGATCCGTAGCCAAATAATCCATTTACTATTTCTTCCGACGCTATTATTAGACCTAAACTAGCTGGAATAGAAAACAATAAAGATAATAATATTGATTTAGTTTGAATTTTAGTAACTTTTAAAAAATTCTTTTGTTTAAATGCTTTTGAAAGAACTGGCAATGAAACTGTCCCTACAGCAATTCCCGCAATAGCTAAATTGATTTGATAAATCCTATCTGCGTAGTACAAATATGACACTGCACCAGCTTGAAAAGAAGCGATTATTGTACCCACTAAAATATTTATTTGGGTGACGCCAGACGAAAAAATACTTGGTAATAATTTCTTGAAAAAAAATTTTACCTTACTTGAAATTTTAAAGATAAACTTGATATTCGGTTTATAAAATTCTGAAGTAAAATAAATTAAAAAAATTAGTTGAGTAACTCCAGCAGCAGTGACACCATAAGAAAGTTTTTTTGCTATATCTAAATCATAGGTATATGAGATTAAGATACTAGCTATTAACATTAAATTTAAGATTATTGGTGCAGCTGCAGCGGCTGCAAATTTGTTATTAGAGTTTAAAATCCCAGAAAAGAAAGATGATAAACTCACAAATAATAAAAAGGGGAAAGTTATTCTAGTAAACTCAATAGCCAAATTAAATTTTATATCATCACCCACAAAACCAGGGGCAATTAAATAAACTAAGTACGGTGTAAATATTTCAGCAAGAGTGACAATAAAAGTTAAAATTAATAAAAGTAAACTTAATACATCGTCAGCAAATATCTTGCCTGATTCTTTGTTTTTTAATTTTACAGAAGTATAACTTGGTATGAAGGCTGCATTAAAAGTTCCTTCAGCAAACAGACGCCTAAAAGTATTAGGTAATCTAAATGCAACAAAAAAAGCATCAGCAAAAATCGATGCGCCTAAAAAGATAGCTATTAAAATATCTCTTAAATAACCTAAAATCCTGCTTAAAAGGGTAAAAAAACTAAATGTTGTAGCTGAAGAAAGTAAGTTCATAAATAATCTAAATTAGGCCATAAATTTATAGTGAATTAAATTTCTTTATATTACATACTCATATAAATAAATGCCAAAGAAAACAGAAATTGATCATTATTCGGATAAGGAAGCACTTGATTTTCATATAAAAGGAAAGTCTGGCAAAATTGAGATTAATTCGAGCAAACCTTTAACTACAAAAAGAGATCTTTCTTTAGCTTATTCTCCTGGAGTTGCAGCTCCAGTTAAAGAAATCGCAAAAAACCCAGACCTTGCATATGACTTTACAAGTAAAGGAAATCTAGTAGCAGTTATAAGTAATGGTTCAGCAATATTAGGTCTTGGTAACCTTGGTTCTTTGGCATCAAAACCTGTTATGGAAGGTAAATCTGTATTATTCAAACGTTTCGCTGATATAGACTCAATTGATATTGAAATTAACAATGACAAACCTGAAGCTATAATTGAGACAATAAAAAATATTGGAGGAACATTTGGAGGTATTAACCTAGAAGATATTGCTGCTCCAGATTGCTTTGTTATAGAGCAAAAATTAAAAGAACTTTTGGATATTCCTGTTTTTCATGACGATCAACACGGAACTGCAATAATTACCACTGCTGCACTTATTAATGCTTTGGATATTTCAAAGAAAAAAATTGAAAAAGTAAAAATTGTGGTTAACGGAGCAGGTGCTTCAGCTCAAGCATGTGCTAATTTGTTTAAAAGTACTGGGGTGAAAAGTGAAAATATAATTATGTGCGATAGCAAAGGGGTTATATATAAAGGCCGTAAAAATATTGATCAGTTTAAATCTGCATTTGCAATTGATACAAAGTTAAGAACCTTAAAAGAAGCAATAAGCGGCTGCGATGTATTTCTGGGCTTGTCTGCTAAAGACGTTGTGTCTAAAGAAATGGTAAAATCAATGGCAAAAAATCCAATTATTTTTGCATGTGCGAATCCAGATCCAGAAATAAAACCAGAGCTTATTAAGGAAGTAAGATCTGACGCAATAATTGCTACAGGTAGATCCGATTATCCAAACCAGGTAAATAATTTAATTGGCTTCCCTTATATTTTTCGAGGCGCTCTTGATGTAAGAGCGAAAGAGATTAATGAGGAAATGAAAGTTGCAGCTGCTAATGCCATAGCTCTTCTTGCTAGGGAAAATGTTCCTGATGAAGTAGTTTCAGCTTATGGTGGAGACAGACCTAGGTATGGTAAAGATTATATAATTCCGTCAACTTTTGATCCGAGGTTAATTAGTGTAATTCCTTCAGCTGTTGCAAGTGCTGCTATGAAAAGTGGAGTAGCAAGGAAAAATATTGATGATATTGAAATATATAAAGATCAACTTACAAATAGATTAGATCCTACGATGTCGTTAATGCAAGGAATAAATGCCAAAGTTAGAAAAAATCCTAAAAGAGTTATATTTGCAGAAGGTGAGGATGAAAATATGTTAAAAGCCGCTATCGAATTTGGTAGAAATAAGTTAGGTACGCCAATTTTAATAGGAGCTGAAAAAAGAATTAAAGAACAATTAAGAAATATAGGTCTTGATGAAAACTATAAAATTGAAGTTGTAAACTCTACAGATAAAGCGAAAAGAGAAAAATACGTTAAACATTTATATAAGAGACTTCAACGAGAAGGCCAATTAGAAAGAGATGTTGATCGATTAGTACGTAACGATCGTATAGCTTGGGGAGCGTCTATGATTGCCTGCAAGGATGCAGATGCAATGGTTACAGGGAATATCAGACACTATGCTGCATCTATTGAAAAATTAAAAAAAGTTACTGACCCAAGGCCTGGAGAGGAGATTTTTGGTATGACAATGATTACACTAAAAGGAAAAACAATATTAGTAGCAGATACAAATGTACAAGATTTTCCATCTCCAGAAAGATTAGTGAAAGTATCCAAATCTTGTGTCCGTGTAGCTAGGTTATTTGGATTTGACCCCAAGGTAGCATTTTTATCTCATTCAACTTTTGGGAAACCTATCTCAAAAAATACTAAGCATGTAAGAGACGCAATAGAATTATTGAAAAAAGAAAAAGTTGATTTTGATTTCGATGGTGAAATGCAGCCCGATGTAGCTTTGAACCCAATTTATAAAGACATTTATCCTTTTTCAAAAATTGTTGGCAATGCGAATATTTTAATTATGCCTGCCTTACACAGTGCAGCTATCTCGACCAAATTGATGAAAGTATTTGGTGGTGGAAAGTTAATTGGTCCTTTATTAATCGGACTTGGATCGCCAATAGAAGTTGCACCTTTAAGAGCAAGCACTTCAGAAATTTTAAATTTAGCGTCTATAGCAGCATTTTCTTCAGATGTAATTGATTATTCTAATTAAAGTTTATTTCTACTCAATTCACTTGCAAGGTAAATAGAAGGAAAAATATCTTCAACATCGTAGATTTTGTTTGCTTCACTCAAAACTTCTTTTTTTTCTTCCTGATCCATAGCAATTCCAAAGATGTAAATATTTCGATTAATAGTTTCAAGAGTATAGTTTCTTGCTTTTGTCTTTTTATTAAAAATTAGCGCAGATCTTAACTGACTGGTTATTAATACATCTTTTGCAGTACTTTTAAAATTAGTCTGCCCTTTAATGGTGATTGCATTTTTTACTGACCTTACTCCTTTTGTCTCCCAAGCCATTTTTGTAATTTTGATCTTTTCCTCTGGTTCATCAACTTTTCCTGAAAGGAATATTCTACCATCTAAAACTTCTGACTGAATCGATAGAAAATATTTTTTGTCTTTCAAAGCTAACCTTGCAGATAAATTTTTTTGCATTATTGTGTCATCAATTTGCATCCCAATAGTACGTGGATCAAAAGTAATATCAACACCAGTTCCAAATCTTCCCATAGAGGAACATGACAATAAGAAAAAAATAGCTAAAATACTAAAAACTTTTTTCATTTTTAATTTTTAAACAAATCTTATAAATTTCCTTTTTATTAATTGATTCTGTTTCTAAAATTAAATCAACTGTATCCTTTAAGCTATATCTTTTTAAATACTTTTTAATTTTGTTAACAATTTTTTTCTCATCGAAAAGTTTTTTTTTGTATATCAATGTCTGAAATAACTATTGTTAATTCGCCCTTAAGTTTATTTTTAAAAGGTAAAATATCCTTAATATTATATCGCAAAAAAGCTTCATGTATTTTAGTAAGCTCTTTTGCTATTAGGATTTGTCTCCCAAGAAAATATTTTTTGAATTTTTTTAAATAAAAATTTATCTTTAATCCTGGAATAAAAAAAACTTGAGAAAATGGATTTTGACATAAATTGGCTAATACTCTCTCCAATTCATTTTCTTTTTTAGGAAGAAAACCATAAAATAAGAATTGGTCACTAAATCCTGAAACGCTCATAGCTGTAGTGATTGAGGAAACACCAGGAATAGGAACAATATTTATTTTATTTGTAATACATTGATTTATTAATATACGACCTGGATCAGATAATACCGGAGTTCCGGCATCAGATATGAGTGACAAAATTTTGCCCATATTAATATATTCTATGACCTTTGATGCTTGTTTTTTTTCATTAAACTTATGATAAGAGATTAGCTTTTTTTTAATTTTAAAATGATTTAGCAACTTTATTGATCGCCTCGTATCCTCGCATAAAATGATATCTGAATTCCTCAATACTTCAGTGGCCCTAAAAGTCATATCTTCAAGATTTCCAATGGGAGTAGAAACAATATATAAGTTGTTAGATAAAAGTTTCATAATATGAAAATTAAATTTATTCTATCATTAATTTATATAATATTTTTTTTAAATTCTAATCTATTCAGCAATGAAAATAATAAAATTTTAAAAGTCGGGTTGCTTGCACCTTTAAGTGGTCCTTATAGTGAATTAGGCAACTCATTGCTATATTCTTTGCAATTAGCTTTGGATGAAATAGATGATGAAAACCTTTTCATTGTTCCAAGAGACTCTGGTTTTAAAGAGAAAGATAAATTAGAAGTTGCTATTAGGGACCTAAAGTCACAAGGTATAAAAATAATAATTGGTCCAATCACTAATGAGGAATTTCCTAGTGTAAAAAAATATAATGATTTAGTTTTTATTTCTCTTTCAAATATTAATCCTGAATTCACAAACAATATAATAAGTGTGGGGGTTAGTTTAGAGTCGCAATTATCATCTCTAATAGCCTTTATTGAAAAACAAAAAAAGAAAAAAACAATTATAATTTATCCCAAAAATCAATATGCCGAATTGATTGATAGAAAAATAAAAAAAATGAACCTAGGTCAAATTAAAACTTTTACTTACAGTTCAAATCCTGAGGTATTAACCGGAGAAATTGAGACTTTAACAAATTACAGTCAGAGAAAAAGAAGATTAGAGTTAAGAAAAAAATTGTTTGAAGATAAAGAGGATGCACAATCAGTTAGAGAACTTGCAAGATTGGAACAATTGTACACTTTAGGCGATGTAAATTTTGACTCAATTATTATAATTGATTTTGGTAATAGCTTAAAAAGCGTTCTTACGTCATTAGTTTATACTGATGTAGATCAAGAAAAAGTTTTATTTACAACCATAAACCAATGGTTCGATGAGAGTATATTTTATGAAAATACAATAAAGAACTTATATTACCCATCTATAAATTATAAGGAATTTAAAAAATATAACGAAAAATACCGTAAGAAATTTCAGTTATATCCTAATGAAATAACTATATTAGCATATGACGCCTTAGGACTTATTTATTATGCTTGGAAAAAAAATGGGAAAGTAAATTCAATTGAAGACTTTTCTTTTAAAGGTAAAATTAAAGGGAAAATCGGTAAATTTAATTTTAAAGATAAAAAAGTAACGCAAGAACTAAATATTTATAAAACAGAGAATAATAAATTTATAAAGTTTTAATTTTTTTCTTTAGTTTTTTAAATGCTATATATCTATGATCGATATAGATTTTTTTTTTCTTTGCCATCTCACCAAATGTTTTCTTTTGTGAATTTGGAATAAATATTGGATCAAAACCAAATCCATTTTTTCCTACTATTTTTTTTGAAATTGACCCCCTAATTTTTCCTTCAACAGTAATTAATTTTCCACTAGGAAATTTTAATGAGAGACTACAAATAAAAAAAGCAGATCTATCTCTCGCTTTTTCAAGCTTTCTAAGAATAAATTTCATTGCATTAGCGAAGCTTCCTTTTTTCTTAGCAAGTCTTGCAGAGTATATACCCGGCCTATTGTTTAACGCTTTTATACAAAGTCCAGAGTCATCAGATATAACTGGTATATCAACAAATTTAGAAAAAAAATTTGCTTTCAATTCTGAATTTTCGGTAAAGGTTTTCCCTGTTTCCCTTGGGCTGCGAATTTTTAAAGCCAAGGGTGAAATTTTCCTATATTTATTTGATATTAAATAAGCTATTTCCTTGTATTTACCCTTATTATGTGTGCCTATCAAAATTTTTTTCATACCGATCTAGTAATTTAATAAATATTTACTATATAGCACTCAGATGTCAGAAAATAATAAAAAAAACGACGAAAATAACGTGCAGCCTGAAAAAGGCACAATTAAAGAAAAAGTTGAAAATCTATCGGTTGAAGACAAATTAAAAGAAGCAGAAGATAAATTACTTAGATCTCTAGCCGAAATAGAAAATCAAAGAAGAAGATTTGAAAAAGAAATAAAAGATGCTTTTGAATTTGGATCTTTTAACTTTGCAAAAGAAAATTTAGCAATACTAGACAACTTACAGAGAGCTAAAGAAGCTATAAAAAATGATGAAGTTTTAAAAGAAAATAAAGATTTAGATAAATTTTTAGAGAATATTTCAATAATTGAAAGAGATTTAATTTCTATTTTTGAAAAAAATAGAATTAAAAAAATTGAAGCAAAAGGTAAAAGATTTGACCCAAATCTTCATCAAGCGATGACCGAGATTGAAGATGAAAAAGCAGAAGCTGGTACAATTATTCAAGAAATACAGCCAGGCTATATGTTGGGTGATAGATTGTTGCGGCCAGCATTAGTAGGGATAGCTAAGAAAAAAAATTCAAAAAACGAGGAAAAAGTGGAAAAAAAAGAGAAGAAATAACCTTGTAGAAGTAAAAAAAGCACCCATATAATTTAACGTAAGGATTAATAATGAGTAAAGTAATTGGAATTGACTTAGGAACAACAAACTCTTGTGTAGCCATAATGGATGGTTCACAAGCTAAAGTTTTAGAGAACGCAGAAGGTGCTAGAACAACTCCGTCTGTTGTTGCATTTTTAGAAAATGAGGAAAAATTGGTCGGCCAGCCAGCTAAAAGGCAAGCGGTGACTAACGCAGGAGATACAATTTTTGCCGTAAAAAGACTTATTGGTAGAAAATTTGACGGTCCTTCAGTTCAAAAAGATATTTCAAAAGTACCTTATAAAATAGTTAAATCAGATAACGGTGATGCTTGGGTAGAAGGAAAAGGAAAAAAATACTCACCAGCTCAGATTTCAGCATTTGTTCTTCAGAAAATGAAGGAGACCGCTGAAAAATATTTAGGTCAAGCAGTTACAAAAGCTGTAATCACAGTTCCTGCTTATTTTAACGACTCGCAAAGACAGGCTACTAAAGATGCCGGTAAAATTGCAGGTTTAGAAGTTTTAAGAATTATAAACGAACCAACTGCAGCATCTCTTGCTTACGGCCTTGATAAAAAGGGTGGGAAGAAAATAGCTGTTTATGATTTAGGTGGTGGAACTTTTGATATATCAATCTTGGAAATAGGTGATGGCGTATTTGAAGTCAAATCCACTAATGGAGACACCTTTCTTGGTGGCGAAGATTTTGATGACTCAATAGTTGAGTATCTTGCATCTGAATTCAAGAAAGATAATGGCATCGACTTAAAAACTGATAAGTTAGCTCTTCAAAGATTGAAAGAAGCTGCTGAAAAAGCAAAAATCGAATTATCTTCCGCAGCGCAGACCGAAATTAACTTGCCATTTATAACTGCTGATAAATCAGGTCCTAAACATTTAAATTTAAAATTTACTAGAGCAAAACTCGAGGCTTTGGTTCAAAGTTTAGTTGATAGAACTCTTGAACCTTGCAAAACAGCTTTGAAAGACTCAGGTTTTTCTGCTGCTGAAATAAATGAGGTAGTTCTTGTTGGTGGTATGACAAGAATGCCAAAAATAATTGAAACTGTAAAAAATTTTTTTGGTAAAGAACCTAACAAAAGTGTAAATCCTGATGAAGTGGTAGCTATGGGTGCAGCTATTCAAGGTGGAGTATTGCAAGGCGACGTAAAAGATGTTCTTCTTTTGGATGTAACACCACTTTCTTTAGGAATTGAAACTTTAGGTGGAGTTTCTACAAAATTAATAGAGAAAAATACGACAATACCTACAAAAAAAAGTCAGGTATTCTCAACTGCTGAAGATAATCAACCTGCTGTTTCAATAAGAGTGTTGCAAGGTGAAAGGGAGATGGCAGCTGACAATAAAATTTTAGGTAACTTTGAATTAGTTGGTATACCTCCAGCTCCAAGGGGTACCCCGCAAATTGAAGTAACATTTGATATAGATGCAAATGGAATAGTAAGTGTCTCTGCAAAGGATAAGGGAACCGGAAAAGAACAAAAAATTCAGATTCAGGCATCAGGAGGTTTGTCTGACGAAGAAATTCAAAAAATGGTAAAAGATGCTGAAGCTAATAAAGAAGCAGACAAAAAGAAAAGGGAGTCCGTCGATGCAAGGAACCAAGCTGATAGTTTGGTATTCTCAACCGAAAAAAGTTTAAAAGAACACGGTGATAAAGTTTCAGCTGAAGAAAAGAAGTCTATTGAAAATGGTATAGCTGATCTTAAAAAGTCTCTAGAGGGTACAGATGCAGAAGACATTAAAAAAAAGACACAAAGTTTAATTCAAGTTTCTATGAAATTAGGTGAAGCAGTCTATAAGAGCCAACAAAAACAAAACGATAATAACAAAGGTTCTGGTGGGCCTAAAGAAACTAAACCTGATGAAAAAGATAACGTAGTTGATGCCGATTTTGAAGACGTAAAAGAAGATAAAGAAAAAAGCGCCTAAGATAAAAAACAAGGAGACGTCCTGTGGCTAAAAGAGATTGTTATGATGTCTTAGGTGTACCAAGATCTGCATCCAAAGACGATATAAAG
>MDTG01001782.1_pt1 | contig 30755 bp, 26 predicted proteins | sample 811421 | NCBI WGS metagenome assembly MDTG01 (sample SAMN05326645, study PRJNA326480) | marine metagenome | isolation source: seawater | place: Pacific Ocean: South East | collected 2011
ACCGGCTCTAATATTTTTAATAGATAAAATCCATATTTGATTATTTTCAATAATAACTTCACAGTTAGGTTCACATGAATGATTAATATACCTTGCCTTATTATATTTTGGTGATCCATCGATATCATATTTTTTATTCAGTTCGAAGACATATACCGATCCTACATTCTTTTTATTTAGATATTTTTTAATTCTTTCCGCAGACCTTTTGTCTCCTTCCTTTTTTGTTATTTTTTCGCCAATGTATTGAATGATTTTGACATTTTTTTTTATATTTTTTTTAGCAAATACTCCATTGCCATGAACTTTTGATTTTCTTAATTCCCACATAAGTATTCGTTTAATTACATTGAATTATTTAGCATATCATGCCGTTTAAAAATTAACTAAATAATATTTTTGTTTTTAGAAATAGATTGAAGATAAAACCCTACAGGTAAAAAATAAATAATGCTCATCCATCCGTTAAAAAAATTGAGTGAAGGAACTAATGGAAATAGAGTGCACACGAAGCATGAAACTAAACAAACCTGATAATCACTTAGATAATTTTTATTTTTACTGAATAAAGTTTTAATATGTTTAAATATAATTATTGTTAAATAAAATATTAATGTAAAGAAAAAAAGTAAACCTATTAGCCCTATTTCAGATCCTATTTGTATCAATATATGATGTGGATGAGTTGAACATGATTTTTTATCATAAATATATTTTTCATCACTACAAAGTTTTCTAAAATTGTTAGGTCCAATTCCAATCAATTTATTATGCGAAAACATTTTTATTCCTGTAATAGCATGACTCTCATGTGTTGGTGAAAAAAAGTTTAACCTATCATTTTTTTCATTTATGCCCAATTGACTGATTGTTAAATCAATATTCCTTTCTTTTACGTTGGGTAAGTAAAAGGTAATTACAATTATCATTAATAATGATAATAAAATTGTGCTTAGTCTAAATAATTTAAATTTTTTCATAAAAATAAGTACAAACAAGCTGGATACAATCATTAAAACGAATGCAGTTCTTTCTCCACTTAAATAAATAATAATATCTGTAAAAATGAATATAAGAAAAATATAGATAAAATATTTAATTCTAGAACCAATAAGCAACACAATTAGCGAGAAAAGAAGAGGAAACATTCTAGCTAAGTACTGACCTAAAACTGCTCTATCAGAAAATAATAAAATTAATCTATTTTCTGGTTTTATATCACCAACTAAGTTTTCAAAAAAAATTAATTGATAAATAGCAGAAGCTAAACAAATTAGAAATGCAATAGTCAAATATAAAAAAAAATTATTTAAAAATTTTTCTTGCTTATCGATTAGGTACCAAACAAAAACTGAAAGTAATCCAAAGCGTATATATACCAAACTGCTTTTTAAAGAAAAGATAGCATGATCTGAAAGTAGACTATTCAAATTGATATAAAAATAAAAAATAATAAAGAATATAGAAAAAGTGTTTTTTACATAAGTAAATTCTTTTTCTTTAAAAATAATATAGATAAATATTAGTGACAAAATACTTACAAATAAATCTGGAAGAAATGATCCTGTTAATAAGGCAAGGGGCAAGAGATAAACAAGATATGAGGAAAAATGAATGACATTTTTTATAGATAACATGTTTTTATATGGTAAAAAAATTATTAGAGTTATAGTTTAAGTATTTATATTTTATCAATTATATGCCAATAATAATTAGTCTTAATATATCAATATTGATTATATCATCATTTATTATTTTTCTATTATTTTTTTTTTCAAAAAATAATGATTATTTAGTTGAAAATCCCTCTAGGGAAATTAGAAAAATTCATAAAAGACAAATGATTAAAATTGGAGGTATTTCATTTGCATCACTCATATTACTAAATATATTTATTGATAATTACCAGTTAATACTTATTTTATTTTTTTCACTTGCTTTTCTAATTATCGGTATATTGTCAGATATGATTATTAAATTTGGCTATTATACAAGATTGCTTTTATTTATTGTATTTATAACAATTTATTTAATAGTTAGTAATAATTATATATCAAACTTAGAGTTCATATTACTTAATAGCATCCTACAAGTTACATTTTTTTCATATCTTTTTTCTCTGCTTGCGTATTTATTATTAATTAATGGTACTAATATTATTGATGGTTTACATGGTCTAAAAACAGGAAGTATGATTATAATTTTAATATTTTTTATTTATCACTTACCTTTAAATCAAACAGAGTTAATTATATTTTTAACATGTATAGTTTCTGCATCGTTTCCTCTTTTTTTAATTAATTTTTTTATTAGTAATATTCGTTCTGGGGATGCGGGCTCTTACTATCTTGGTTTCATTGTGGGTTCAGTAGCGATTTACATTAATATTTTAGGTTTAATGAATCCCTACCATATTGCTTGTATACTTTCTTATCCGATAATTGAAATTGTTTTTAGCTACTTTAGAAGGATTGCAAATAAGAAAAATCCTTTTAAGCCCGACAATCTTCATCTACATACTTTATTTTTTTACTTTATAAATACAAAATTAAGTCAAAATTTTATAAATATAGAAAATTCAAATAGGTTGGCATCAACTATATTATTATTATTACAGATCATATTTAATTTTTTAATAATATTTTTTGCAGCAAAAACATCAGACTATATATATTTTATTGGGTTTATTTTCATTAATTACTTACTTGCATACTATTCACTTCATCAATATAAAAGTAATAATGGGAAGTAAAATTGCTTTAATTACTGGTGTAACTGGACAGGATGGATCTTACTTAACTAGATTATTAATTTCAAAAGGTTATGAAGTTCATGGATTAAAGAGAAGGTCATCCAGCCTTAATACAATTCGCATAGACGATATTTACATTGACCCACATCAAGAAAATATAAGATTTTTCATGCACTATGGTGATCTTACAGACTCTAGTAATTTGACAAGAGTTATAAAAAATATTCAACCAGATGAAATATATAATATGGCTGCTCAATCCCATGTTCAGGTTAGTTTTGAAACATCTGAATATACTGCTAATGCGGATGCAATTGGTACGCTTAGAATTTTAGAGGCAATAAGAACTTTGGGGTTAGAGAAAAAAACTAAGTTTTATCAGGCTTCAACTTCAGAATTGTTTGGTAAAACTGCTCAAATTCCTCAAAATGAGTCAACAGCATTTTATCCAAGATCACCCTATGCTGCAGCTAAGTTATATGCATATTGGATAACAGTTAATTATAGAGAAGCATATGGTATTCACGCTTCTAATGGAATCCTTTTTAATCATGAGAGTCCTATGCGAGGTGAAACTTTTGTGACTCAAAAAATTGCACTCGCTGCTGCTAATATTAAACTCAAAAAACAAAAATATCTTTACCTCGGCAATCTTGATGCAAAGAGAGATTGGGGGCATGCTAAAGATTATGTAGAAGGCATGTGGCGAATAGTGCAACATAAAGATCCTTGTGATTTTGTTCTTGCGACTGGTAGAACTGAGTCTATAAGATTTTTCGCAGAAAAAGCTTTTAAAGAAGTTAATATAGATATTGAATGGTCAGGTAAAGGTACTGAAGAAATTGGTATAGACAAAAAAAATGGTAATACAATTATCAAAGTAGATCCAAAATATTTTAGACCAACAGAAGTCGATATACTTGTAGGAGATTATTCTAAGGCCTCAAAAGTTCTTGGTTGGAAACCAACTAAGACGTTGGAGAATATTATAGAAGAAATGGTAAGAATCGCTCTTCATAATGCAAAGCAAACTAAACCAGAATATATCCTTGCAGATTTCTGATGACTGATAAGTATTTTGATTTAAAAAATAAAAAAGTTTTTGTTGCAGGACATAATGGTATGGTTGGTCAAGCAGTTATCAGATCTCTAAAAAGTGAAAGTTGTAAAATATTAACTGTAAGTAAATCTGAAATTGACTTATTAAATCAATCTGATGTGGAAAAATGGATAGGTTTTAATAAGCCAGACGTTGTAATTATTTGTGCTGCTAAAGTAGGAGGCATACTCGCAAATAGTAACTATCCTGCTGAATTTATTTACAATAACCTTATGATTGCAACTAATATTATTCATGCTTCACATAAATTTAATGTAATGAAGCTTATTTTTTTAGGTTCAAGTTGTATTTATCCCAGACTATGCAAACAACCTATGACGGAAGATATGCTTCTATCAGGGCATTTAGAGCCGACTAATGAATGGTATGCAATTGCAAAAATATCTGGCATAAAAATGTGTCAGGCATATAGAAAACAATATAATGACGATTTTATATCGGTAATGCCGACAAATCTCTATGGTCAGGGTGATAATTATAACCTTGAAACAAGTCATGTTATACCAGCATTATTAAAAAAAATTTACTTGGCAAGACAATCTAATTCTGCGGATGTAGAAATCTGGGGTACAGGTAATGTTCGAAGAGAATTTCTTCATGTAGATGATTGTGCAAATGGAATAATATTTCTTCTCAAAAATTATTCTGGATTAGACCATGTAAATTTAGGTTTTGGTAAAGATCTTACTATAAGACAGCTTGCTAAAACAATCATGAAGGTAACAGGTTATGATGGAACATTAAGATTTGAAACCTCAAAACCTGATGGAATGCCTGTAAAACTTTTAGACTCTTCGTTTATTAATAAGCTAGGCTGGTCTCCAAAAATAGAACTTGAAGAAGGATTAAGGTTAGCCTTAGAGGATTTAAAAACTCAAATAAATAATCACTAACTTTTATTTTTTAAAATCCATCCTATAAATTTTTCTATTCCAACTTCAATGCTAGTTTTAGGATTATAATTTAACTTTTTACTAATTTTATTAATATCTGCATGTGTTTTAATTACATCGCCTTGTTGTAAAGGTTTTTTTTTAATGATTGCTTTTTTATTTAATTTTTTTTCTATAATTGATAGAAATTTTTTTAGACTTCTAGGTTTTCCATTTCCAATATTATAAATTGAGTAAGGAACTTTTGTATTTGGAACATTTACTAAAGACTTAATTATACCATCTACAACATCATCAATATAGGTGAAATCTCGAGTATGTTCACCATTATTAAAAAGACTAATTGTTTTATTTTTAATAATATTGGAAGCGAACATAAAAAGAGACATGTCTGGTCTTCCGTAAGGACCATATACAGTAAAAAATCTTAGCCCAGTAATTGGAATATTGTAAATATTACTATACGCATAAGCCATTACTTCATTTGATTTTTTGGTTGCTGCATAGAAAGAAAGTGGCTTATCTGTATTAAATTCCTCGCTCAGAGGAAAAGTGCTATTAGAACCGTAGACTGAACTAGTAGATGCATAAACTAAGTGCTTAATATTATTTATTCGAGCTAATTCGAGTATATTAAAAAATCCTTGAATATTATTTTCAAAATAAGTTTGTGGATTTTTAATTGAGTATCTTACACCAGCCTGTGCAGCTAGATGAATAACATAATTAATTTTATAATTTTTAATTATTGATTGTAATTTACTTGTATTATTTATGTCAGCTTTAATAAATTTAAAATTTTTTTTTAACTTTAAATTATGTAAACGTGATATTTTTAAATTTACATCATAGTAATTATTCATATTATCAAGACCAATAATAAAAATATTTTCATCTTTTAGCAATTGCTCACATAAATGATAACCTATAAAGCCACTTGATCCAGTAATTAGTATGCGCATATTAAATTATAGAAACAATTTCTTTCGCAAAACAATTCATAATTAAATTTCTTTCAAACTTTTTATTAAAGTTAATCCTATCACTAAAACCTAATTGAATTAAATCAAAAGTTTTCAAAGAGTCTTCAAGATTACAAGGTTTAAATATATATGAATTTTTAACTTCTTCTTCTAAAAAGGATTTAGCATATCCTTTAACTCCAGCAAGAATTGGCTTACCAGTAGCTGCATACTCAAAGATTTTAGAAGGAAGGACTTTTTCATAAGCTTTTAAATCATTTAGATGTAAAAATAAAATATCTGCACACTCATACTCATATAAAAGCTTCTCTCTATGAATAGGCTTCAATATCTCTATATTTTGACAATTTTGATCTTTTATAGCTTTTAATAAATGATTCATTTTGCCACCTGATCCAATAATTTTGAATTTAATTTTGGAATTCAAACTATTTGAAAATTTTGGAATTATTTTTTCTAATCCCTGACCATCACCAATGTTACCAGCATAAAGTACATTTATCATTTTTTTATTCACTGGAACCCTATTCTTGATTAATTGAGGCTTAAAATATTCTAAGAATTCTCTATCTATACCATTAGAGTAGAAACTAAATTTATCAGATATATGTTTATTTTTAAAATACTCCTTAAATCCTTTTGAAACTAAATTAATTCTAGTTGCAGATTGAAATGAGAATTTTTCAATTTTTCTCAGAACTGGCATTATTGGAAATAGGATTATTTTTGGAAACATATCTTCAACTGAATCTAAAAATAAATCTCTAATATCAAGATATAAAGGTATTTTTTTGGTTCTTGCAATTAAAGCTGCTAAAAAAGCTGTCATAAGTTTTGCTGAGGTTGCATAAATAATATTATAATTATTTTTTTTGACTATATATATTAATTTGATACTAAAAAAAGAAAATCCTATAATCTGAGAAATTATTCCATTTCCTAAATTAGGTACATTAATACGTCTTATTGTAACGTTATTTATTTTTTCAAATTTATTTGCAGCCTTATGCTTATAATTCTTGTATCTATTTGGTGCACTACAGATTACTTCAAGATCTAGATTACTATTATTATATTTTTTAAGAATATCTACTAAAGATTTTGTTCTAAATGATCCAGCTGACAGATCAGGATAATAAAAATAACTAATAATTAATATTTTCAATATTTTCTACCAGATAAGTTCAATTTGACTTGTATTATTCATTAAATTTATTTCTAAACAATAGTTTTTTTTTCTTAAATTAAACTCTGGATACCAAAACGTTTCTTTTACAACATAAGAATTTTTTGTTTTTATTTTTATTTCTTTTCCAGTTTTAGTAAGAATTATGTTTTTGTTAATTATTTTTATCGAAGGATGAAAAAATATTCTAGAAATCGCCGAATTATATTTTCCGTGTATTTGGTCATAAATAAAAAGTGAATAATTAGAAAGCTTCCATTCCCTTTCATGAATAACTCCTTTTTTAAATCTTTCGAAACCATTATGAGAAGCAAAAATTGATACTTCGTTATTACCTTTTTTTATATTTTTTTTTACTATTTTTGCTCTTCTCGCAACTCTAAAACTTTTCCATATTTCACTTGAGCTTTCGTTGTTTACTGAAATTGTTGAATGTGAATTAGTCGATCTTTCATACTCTCTTTGAGCATTATCTTCATATGTCGATATACCAGAATTAACTATTATTTTTTCATTATTGAATGAAAATTCAAATGATAAAGTATCAGCATGTGAATGACCAGGCTGGTAGTTTGCTTTTATTTCACTAATATTTGTTATTAAAAAGCTCTCTTTAATTCTAGATATTACATAACCTGATTCATCTAAACAAATAATTTCATCTTTCTTATTTGTTTTCTGAATGCCATTATTGCTTGCATAGAGAAGCAGTTGATTTATTTCACTAGCAACACTGTAATTAGTATCGTTAAAAAAGGGTAAACTCATATCGGGATGTATTATACTTTCAATCCATCCCCTCATATTATGAGTTGCTTTTTTTAGCTTATCAATTATGGGTACGAATTCTTGATGACAATTCAAAGAAAGTATATTTAAAATATCTAAAAAATCCTCAAATACAATAGCATGGTACATAGGACTTGTTTCAAAATGGCCGCCATCAGATAAGATTTGCTTATCAATCTCTTTATCAAGTAGCTTCATTCCAATTTTTAATATTTTTTTTGAATTAAAATATATTCCTGAAAATATAAGTGCTTTTAAATTACTTATCAGATGATTTGCTTCTATATTATATTCAATATTCGATGATAAATAATTTGCTTGATTAAATAAGTTTATTTCGATTTCTCTATCAAATATATCATTCATTATTATAAATTTAATCCAATTGACGATTCTTAATGAAGTTGGATAAGAGTCCCACCCAATCAATTTTGGGTTATTGTATTTCTTAATCCAATTTCTTATTATTTCAATTTTTTTTGAATATTCAATATTCTCGTTTGAAAAACATAAAAAATCAAAATAGTGCAAATTATACAAAAATAGTTTTGAAGTATTATTTGCATCCCATTCAAAATTATTTTGAAAATCCACTTCGATATTGATTAAATAAATTTTGTTTAATTCATTTGATTTATTTTTTTTTTCTAAAAAAAATAATTTTTTTTTATGTAAAGTTTTTTCTGGTAATTTAAGATTATATATTTTTCTACCTTTAACTTTATAATAAAATCTATAAAAAATTTGACTGGGTTTTAAAAATTTAATTGTATTAAAATATAATATTATTAGTTTAAACATAAAACTATATTTTAGTACTAAAATGCTTTAGAATTTTTACAATTTTATCACTGGTTTTACCATCCCAATTTTTTATATGTTTATATTGTTTCCATTTACCATTAATTATTTTTTTTATAGATTTCCTTATTTTTACTTCATCATTTCCCACTAAAACATTAGTACCTCTTATAATTGTTTCTGGTCTTTCAGTGTTAGATCGAAGAGTTAAACAAGGTACACTCATTACACTTGCTTCTTCTGTAATCCCACCAGAATCTGTAATTACAGCTTTTGAGTTTTTAATTAAATATATAAAATCTAAATAAGATTGTGGTTCAGTACATATTAATTTTTTAAATTTATTTTCCAATTTTTTCTTATATTTCTGTATTCTTGGGTGCATAGAAAAAATAATAAAAGTATTTGGTAAGTATTTATGAATTTTTTCAATCAAATTGAATAAAATTATTTCTTTATCAGTATTTTGTGGTCTATGAATTGTCATTACTAAGTATTGTTTTTTTTTGACATTAATTTTATCTAATATTTTAGACTTATTAAGTTTACTCATGTTTGCGATTAAAGTATCAATCATTAGATTTCCAACAAAAAAAATTTTATTTTTACTATGACCTTCTTTTATAAGATTTTTATTTGCATTTTGAGTTGTAGTGAAAAAATAATCTGTTATTGAGTCTGTAATAATTCTATTAATCTCTTCTGGCATTGACATATCGTGAGACCTTAATCCACCTTCAATATGTGCAACTTTAATATTTAATTTTTTTGCAGCTATTGCACAAGCCATAGTCGAATTAACATCTCCAACAACAATACAGAGCTTGCAAGGTTTTTTCTTAAGAAGTTTTTCATATTTTTGCATTATGCGACCAGTCTGCTCTGCTTGAGATCCAGACCCACATTTAAGATTTATATCTGGCATTTTAATATCTAAATCTCGAAAAAAATTTTTTGACATGCTTGAATTATAGTGTTGTCCAGTATGAACTAGTCTATAATTTAATCCTGATTTTGTTTTAATCTGTTTATCTAATGACTTAGTTAGCTCAGATATTTTAATAAAATTTGGTCTAGCGCCTACAATTAAATCTATAATCATAATTCATTGATTTAGTTGGATTAAAATTTTGCCAACTTCTATAAGTTCATCATAAGGTATATTATCAATCTTATTATTTTCCAGTGAATGAATAAACGAAGCAATACATTCGTCTTGACCTTTATTTTGTTTCCAAAGATTTGATGATTTAAAATTTGACCATCCATATCCAGTTAATTTTCTATAGTTATCTAATATTAAAATTTTGTTATCAACATATAATTCTAATCTTTCTTTTGGAATTGATATATGTCCATTCGAAAAATAATTAATAGTTGCAATTGAACCATCTAAAAATGTTAATTGAATGCTAAAAGTATCATTGGTAAAATTATCTAAGGATATTAGATTTGAATTAATAATTTTATGACCAATTATATGTCTACAGAGATCAACAAAATGACAAGCTTCTCCTATCAGCCTGCCTCCCCCCTTGTCTTTATCGTGTATCCAATGTTCATCCTCAATTTTACCAGAATTAATCATCATATTAATTGATTTTGGGATTTTATAGTCTGATATCAATGATTTTATTTTTTTTACATGAGGTGAAAATCTTCTATTATAACCAACTGTAAATTTTCCAGCTGACTTTATTAAAGTACTTTCTATTTCATCTAATTCTGATAGCTCTAAGGCAATGGGTTTTTCAACAAAAACATTTTTATTTGCATTAAGTGCTTCTATAATATATCTCGCATGACTATCATGCTGAGTGCATATAACAACTGTATTTATTTCCTTATTATCAAAAATCTCTTGAGAATCTGTAGAAGTTTTATCAAAATTAAATTTCTTACCAGTACTTAGGCCAGTAATTCCTTGATTTGATATAATAGTGTTTAAATTGACATTTGTTTTTTTAAAACTTTTTAATAGAATTTTTGCATAATTTCCTGCACCAATAAATCCAATTTGAATTTTGTGCTGATCTACAATTATTCTGTTTTGCAAACCAATGAGAGACTTATTTTTTTTAAATACCTCTTTCTCATCTTTTCTTTTTGGATAATTAAGAACCACTCCAAGAGTACTATTATTTTTAAAGACAAATTCAAATGCATTTTTTGCATCATCGATGTGAAACTCTTTAGTAATTAATAGTTCAGGATTAATTTTTTTCGATTCTAATAGCTCAATAATGGCTTGAATATTTCTATTCTCAGTCCATCTTACATATCCAATTGGGTAATCAAAACCTTTTTTTTCATAGTTGTCATCATACCTTCCTGGCCCATACGAACGTGAAGTCTGAAATGTTATTTCCTTATTATAAAAGTTTTCTCGAGAAATATTTAAACCTGAAACACCTACCAAAATTATTCTTCCTCTTTGTCTTAAAATTTTTGATGCAACTTCTATTGGCTCATTACTCTTACTACTAGCTGTAATAATTACACCATCTAATCCAAAGTTATTAGTAAGCCCTTTAATTGCTGATTCAGGGTTTGATATTTTTTTTAAATTAATAGGCTCTATTCCAAGACTCTTAGCTAATACAATCTTTTCTTCATCAATATCAATCCCAATTACTTTACAACCCTGAGCTTTTAATATTTCTACAGTAAGTAGCCCTACTAAACCAAGACCAATGACTCCAATACTTTCGCCAATAGTTGGAGCTGTTAATCTTATGCCCTGTAAAGCAATTGCACCCAAAATAGCAAATACTGCATTATTATCAGATACTGAGTCTGGAACTTTTACGCACAAATTTTTAGGAACACAAACAACCTCTGCATGACTACCATTTGAAACAACTCTATCACCTATATTGAATCCTATAACACCTTTGCCAATGCCTACTATACTTCCAATATTACAATAGCCTAGAGGAATAGGTTCATTTAATTTTCGTAGAATAGCTTCAAAGGTTACAGCTAGACCATCAGTCTTAATTTTTTCTATAGCTAATTTTAATTTATCTGGCTGTTTAATTGCTTTACCAATATAATTGCTTCTTCCAAACTCCAATAGCATTCTCTCAGTTCCAGCTGAAATAAGAGTTTTATGAGTTCTAATTAAAAGATGTCCTGGTTTTAAGGCAGGACATGGAAGGTTCTCAACAGCTGTTTGACCATTTTTTAATGACTGAAGGATTTGTTTCATAATATTAAATTTTAAAAACTCTATATAATTCTCTATCTTTTACCATATCAGAAATGGTAAGCATCAATTTTGATGAAATAATTAATTCGTCCCAATCTCTATTAAATTTATTATTAAATGGCTGTAAAATAGCATTTTTATGACCTACATCTTTAGGTCTGTGTTTAAAATTATATTTTTTATGACCCACCCAAATATGAGTTTGCCTATGATCGTCTATTTTTGCTATTAGATCTCCACACTGAAAATTTATTGTTTCATTTACTCCTTCAAATGGTTCATTTCTTGCTGAAAAAATAATGGAAATAAGGTCTTTATTTTCAGTTACCATATTAACAATTATATTTTCATCTACTAATTTTTTATCACTATAAGTAATTGATAATTCAATTTTTGAAAATTTCTTATGGAGTAATCCAAGGAAATGAACACTAAGATCTATCCAGTGACCTAAATTACCACATATTCTAGTTCCCTCATCTGTATTTCTATACCAATGATCAGCGTCAAGAAAATGTCCTGTTATGAAACATGATAAGCTAATTGGCTCAGTTTTTTTAGTAAGATATTTTTTTATTTTTAATATTCCAGGTGAAAAAGGTCTATTATATCCTAAATAAATATTTTTATTAGTTTGTTTTTTTGTATTGATGATTTGAGTTAGTTGATCCCAAGAAGTAGCTATCGGCTTTTCAATATAAACATCACAGCCTTTTTTCATAAAATCGACTGCATATTTAGCATGTGTACTATGATTCGATACAATATAAACAATATCAACTTTTCTAAAATCATTTGAAATATTTTCTTCTATAGATTTTATATTATAGGACTTCGCGAGTCTTTTGGACGCTTTAATATTAGTGTCATAGCACCAAATAAGATTAATACTATTTTTTTGACTCAAATAATAAGCAATTGATGTAAAAGCAAAATGGCCACATCCAATCAAACCTATATTAACTTTTTTTTTAAATAATGGTAATTTAAGAGAATTTAGAAACCAAATTGGAAAAGATATATTTAAATTACCAACTGATTTTACAATTGCTCTTTTTATTCCATAAATATTGGAAAAACGAAGAAATTTGACTATTTTTATTTTTATAAATAAATTATTAATTTTCATTTTAAGTTATTTGTCTAAACTTAGTTTATATAACAATTTTAATAAATTGTTTTTTTTGTTATTAAATGAATAATTTTTAGCAGCTAAATACAGATTTTTAGAAATAACATTTCTATCCTTTACACTTAAAACTAGTTTTTTAACAACAGAATATATACTTTGTGAGTCATCTGGCTCAAAATATATAGCTTCATAGTTAGTAATTTCTTTTAAAGGCGCGTAATTAGAGCATGCAATTGGTAAACCTGATGCCATTGCTTCAAGTAAGATATTGGGCATATTTTCACAGCTACTTGAATACACAAATAGATCTGCATTCCTATATATTTTATGAATGTCTTTATAATCAATATTCTCTTTTATTATTAAAAAATCTAAATACTTATTACTTACATTATGTATAAAATTTTTTAATTCATTGAATATAGTTTCATTAAAAGGAGTTCTTAGTTTACCTACAAGTGTTAGCTCTATAGGAATACCATCATCAACTAATTTAGTAATTCCTCTAATTAAATTAAAATGATTTTTGTATATATCAAAGTTTGATACATAGAGTATCTTAAATTTATTTTTATTGGTATAATGATTAATCGAGTATTTTATACTTGGTTTAGAAAAAAAATGATTTGGAACTTGATGTCCAATTACAGAATAGTTTTTAGGTTTCAGTGGCAATTTGTTAGCAATACTTTGATACGCAAAATTATTTAAAAAAATAGTATGGCTCGCGAACATAAATGAGTAAGAATGAAGAAATCTTAAGATAATAAATTTTAATGTGGTTTTACTAAATCCAAATCTAAAATTTTGCTTCATATCAAAAGGTAGCATATTTCTGCACATTACTACATTAGGCCTAAAAGAGCCAAGATAAGTTCCTCCTGGGGATAGTAATAAATTGCACTTATATTTTTTTAGTATCTTTGGCAGAAAAAAAAAGTGCCATTTAACAAATGTGAATATACTTTTTTCTTTCAAATCAATTTTAACTTTTATGATTTTATTTGAATTTGGATATCTCTGTAAATATTTTTCAAATCCAAATATTATAATTTTTTTAAAAAAAAAATTTTTATTATTATCCTGATCAAGTATATTAATTAAACTATTAATTCCCCCTCCATCTTTCAAATTAAAAGCATCAATTGCTAAGATTTTATTTTTATTTGATTCAAATTTATCCATCTAATTAATACTAATAATAGAAATATTCTTTCACTGTTATTTTTTCCATTGATATGTGAATTAACAATCATCTTTATATACTCTTTGTTGAATAGACTAGATGAATTTTTAATTAAAACGGAATTAATATAATCTTTCCATTCATCAGTTCTAAATAAATCTCCAATAGGCACTGAAAAACCTTGTTTTCTTTTAAAATCATAATCTTTTGGAAATAATTTTTTACATAAACTTTTTAGCATGATCTTTTTATCACTATAATTAGCTTTAAGTTTTGATGGTATTGAACTAAAAGAAAATTCAATTAATTTTTTATCCAAAAATGGAGATCTGAGTTCAATCGAATTTAACATACTAGATCTATCTACTTTTACTAAAATATCATTAGCTAAATAATTTTTAAAATCAGTCCTAGTTGTTGACTGAATTATTTCATTTCGTATTAATTGATAATTTTTGAAGGCATTTAAATTTAAAACTTGCTCGAGTACTTTAGTTTCAAGTAATTTTTTTTTATTAAAACTGTCAAAAAATGGATATGTATTTGGAATTTCTTTTCTGAAATTAGTATTTAATGCAATCAGCCATGTTCGAATATTGCTTCCTGCAAATCCTAATGGTAAATATTTTTTTGAAAAATTTGAAATAATTCTTTTTATAAAACCTGGAACATAAAATAATTTAATTAATGAATACCTAGAATATTGAGAATAGCCTCCAAATAATTCGTCTCCTCCATCACCACCAAGAACTACTTTGCAATGTTTTTTTACTGCTTTAGAAATTAGGTAAGTTGCAATCAAAGATGAATCAGCAATTGGCTCATCTAAATTCGATATTATATTTTCTAATAATTTAACTGATACCTTGTCTCCTTCAATTTCATGATGATTTGTATTAAAATGAGCAGCAATTTTTCCTGCATATATTGATTCATCGTATTTTTTGTCCTTAGTAAATTTTAAAGTGAATGTATGAATATTTTTTACATATTTAGATGCAATACATGTAATCAGGCTAGAGTCTATGCCTCCACTAAGAAGGACGCCAATTGGTACATCGGATACTAATTGTTTCTTTACAGACTCATCTAATAAATCAAGTGTTTGTTTTTCTATATTATTTGTATTAATTTTATTTTTAAATTCTGGAAGAAACCAATATTCTTTTATATTAAATGATTTATTTTTTAAGTCATAAATTAGATAATTACCTGGTTTTAATTTAAAACAGTTCTCAACTATAGTTTTTTCTTCTGGGAAGTAACCTAAACTTAAAAAATCGTTGAGAGAATTAATATCAATATTTTTTTCAATCTTTTGATTATTTAAAATTACTTTTAACTCTGATCCAAAAATAAAATTATATTTATCGTCATAAAAGTAAAGCGGCTTTTCTCCTGAAATATCTCTGGCTAAAAATAATTCTTTTTTTTTATTATTAAATATCCCAAAAGAAAACATTCCTTCAATATAATTTAAACAATTGTAATCCCATTCTATATACGATCTAATTAGAACTTCTGTATCTGAATTAGTTTTGAAAGAATGCCCTTTTGATTCCAGCAAATCTTTTAAGTATAAATAATTATATATTTCACCATTAAATATAATAGAGTATTCGTTATTATCAATCTGCATTGGTTGATTAGCATCACTAGATAAATCAATAATTTTTAATCGATTATGATAAAAAAAAATATTTTCATTCTTTTGCTGCCAACTACCTGTATTGTCAGGTCCTCTATACTTTATTGAATTGATAGAGCTAGCATGCCAAGCAGTGTCTAAATTATTTTTTTTATTAATTACTCCTAAGAAGCCACACATACAATATTTATTAAATTTTATTTATATTTTGTACCCTGCACTTAGGGCGTCATTATAAAACATTTTAACTGTTTCTAGAGAGTACTCATCTAAATCTTTTTCAAATAAATCTAATTTTGCTAGAATATCTGAAGTTGCTGTTATTATATGACAATCAATATCATTTGCTTGAATCACATTATAAACCTCTCTGGGACTCGCCCAAATTAATTCTGTATTTTTATAATCTTTTAAAAGTTCAATTGTATTTTTTAAAATTGGTAGCGGATCAACTCCTGTATCTGCGATACGTCCTGCAAAAATTGATAGGTATGCACCTGGACTATTTTCTAGTGCTGGCAATATTTTTTGAACTTGGATATCTGTCATAATAGCAGTTATATTTAATTTTATTTGTTTTTCAGTTAAGCTTTTTACAATACTAAATGTTGTTTCATTTTTTGTATTTGTGATCGGGATTTTTACATAAACGTTATTTCCCCATGAAGAAATCTTTATTGCTTGTTCATACATCTCATCTAAATTATCTGTAAATACTTCAAATGAAATAGGCTTATCACTAATAATACCTAGAACTTCTTTACAAAAAAATTCATAATCTTTTATACCAGCTTTACGCATTAATGTTGGATTTGTCGTGAAGCCAGTAATAAATGAATTTTTATTAAGCTTTTCAATATCCTTTAAACTTGCACCGTCAGCAAATAATTTCACTTTAAGTTTCATTTCTGACTTTCCAATTTAGCTATTGTATCTTTTAAAAGATATTGATTATCAATAGGATATACCATCTCTTTAGTTTCGTATACATAAATTAGTTTTCTATCAATTAATCTAGGTATTACATTATAAGAAAAATCAGAGCCTTCATATATAAGACTATTAAAGTCTTGCATATTTTTTATAATATACATCCCTGCGTTTACATACCCTTTCGTTTTGTTACTTGGTTCCTTTTCATATATATTATTTAGTAATTTTTGATCATTGAAATTAAGCTTACCACTACTGGAACAATCATCTCTCCAGTGTGCGAGAATTGAAAATCTTGATTTTTTACTATAATGAAATTTAAAAAAAGATGATAAATTTATCATAAATAGATTATCTCCATATATAAGTAAAAATTCTTCGTCTTTTATATAATCCTTAAATCCTAGTAGTGACCCAGCAGTACCCATAATTTTTTTTTCTCTACTGTATAAAATTTTTACACCATATTTTTTTCCATCTAAAAAATAGTTTTCAATAATTTCAGGGGCATGATGCGTATTAATATAAATTTCATTGATACCATAATTTTTACACAAAATGATATTATGCTCCAAAATAGGCTTTCCTCTGATATTTATCATTGTTTTTGGGTATTCATCGGTTATAGATAAAAGTCGCGACCCTTTACCTGCTGATAGTATAACTGCTTTTGTTATTTGCTTATTGACTCCCATTTGGCAATATTTTCTGTAAGTTTAGGATGTGATACTAATAAATGCCAAACTAAGGCTTGAAAAGACTCTGTGTGTGGTGTTAACAAGGATTGATCTTCAATAGGTATTACAATTACACTGTCTGCATTTTGGTAAGTAAATCCATTTTTTTTGCCAACTATTCCACAGATATTTGCCCCAACTTTTTTTCCTAGCTTAATTGAATTAACAATATTTGTACTTATATTTTTTTCTTCATCTCCACCACCTACTGAGATTATAAAAATTAAATCCTTGAAATTTATTTTACTAACTAACAACCAGTTGCTATAGCTTGTTTCCCAACCATCATCATTTATTCTAGCTGTCAGTTCAGATACATTATCAGAGGGACTATAGCATTCAATATTGCAAATTTTTCTAAAATCATTTACCGCATGACTTGCATGTCCAGCACCTCCACCAGACCCAATAAAAAAAATTCTACCATTTTCAATTTTAGTTTTATAAATAAGCTCAACGGTTGAGACTATTTGTTCTTTATCAATTTTTTGCAGTATCTTCTCTGCCTGATTAAGGTATTTTTCGATAAATTTCATTTTTTAATTACCATATAAATAGAGTTGGTTATTGTAAATCTTTAATTTCATCATCAAATAAACAAACATCTAATTTTTTTTTAATAATTATTGTTTTTATTCCCAAAGTATTCCCCGCCTCATAATCTCGCCAAGTATCACCAATAAAAATTGATTTAGATATATCAATATCCCACTTATTGATTGCTTTCTTAAATAAACCTATTTTAGGCTTCCTACATTCACAATTATCACTATCATCATGCAAACAGTAAAATATATCGTCCAGATCAAGTGTATTTAGCAGATTTTCAGTCATTAAATCTAATTCTTTTTTACTCATTAAGTTTCTAGATACATCAGGTTGATTTGATATACATATACAAATATAGTTTTTCTTTCTTGCTTTTTTAATTAATTCTTTTGCATTCAAATTAATTTTAAAATCAATAATTTTTTGGGGAGAAACAAACTCATTATTTCTTTTAACAAGCTCGTTTAGAACTCCATCTCTATCAAAAAAAATAGCTTTATTCACTTTGCTTTTATTAATTAATTCTTTTTCCAGCCCCTATCGTATCATAGGAAAATTTATATTTTTCTAAATTTGACACATTCATAATATTTCTTGTATCTAGGATGATTTTTTTTCTAACTAATGTAGATAATTCCTTGATATCTATAGACCTAAATTCACTCCACTCAGTCATTATAACTATACAATCTGCATTAATAGCAGCTTCTCTCCAAGAATCGCAGTAATTAACCTTAGGAAAAAATTTTTTCATATTTTCCGATGCTTCAGGATCATAGGCAGTGATATTACAATTTTTATTTTTTAAGAATTTTAGTAAATCAATAGAAGAGGACTCTCTAATATCATCAGTTTGAGCTTTAAATGCCAATCCAAAAATAGCAATATTTTTATTTTTATACTTGTCCTTTAATAAATTAGATAATTTTTGAATTACGTTGCGCTTTTGTATTTTATTACTTTTTATTGCAGCTTCAACAATTTTCATATTTGCCTTATTTTTTTTAGACATTTGAACTAATGCTTTTGTATCTTTTGGAAAACACGATCCTCCATACCCAGGACCTGGGTGTAAAAACTTTGGACTTATTCTTCCATCCATACCAAGTGCCTTACTCACATCTGATATATTTGCATTTACAGTGTCACATAATGAAGCAATTTCATTTATAAATGACACTTTAACTGCAAGAAAAGAATTTGATGCATATTTTATGATAATTGCTGTTGGAATATTGCATCTAACGATAGGTAGCTCTCTTCTATATAATGGTCGGTATATATTTTCCATAATAGTGAAAGCTTTTTCAGAGTCAGTTCCTATTACAATTCGGTCTGGCCAAAAAAAATCTTTGACAGAAGAACCTTCTCTTAAAAACTCAGGATTTGAAACTAAATCGAATTTATTTCTATTATTTCTATTATTAATTATTTTATTTATTTCATTATAAGTATTTAGGGGAACCGTACTTTTTACACAAATTACTTTGTACTTATTTAAATTATGTTTAATCAATTTAGCTACTGATTTGACTGCAGATATGTCGGCTTCTCCAGATTTTTTTTCTGGTGTTCCAACTGCTATAAAAATTATGTCACTTAATCTGATCGACTTTTCTATATTTGATGAAAAACTTAGTCTTTTTGCAAAAACATTCTTTTCAAAAATTTCAGATAGCCCTTGCTCATAGATTGGAACGATCAGGTTTTTTAAATTATCGATTTTTTCTTTATTTATATCACAGCAAATTACACTATGTCCAATCTCTGCAAGGCCAGTTCCCGTAACCAAACCAACGTATCCAGTACCTATAACACAAATATTTAACTTAGACATATCTACTTAATACATTAAAAATTTTAATAGTTTGTAACTATTTTAGTACCTTCATAATCAAAATCATATTCAAGCTCTCTTAGGCCCATCTTAATCATTTTTTGTCTTACACTTGCATGATTTTCATTACAATAAAAAACAAAAAAACCTCCACCACCCGCTCCTGAAATTTTGCCTCCATCTGCTCCACTTTCAATGGCTGCATCATATATTCTATCAAATTTTTTACTTGATATATGGTCAGATAGTTTTTTTTTATAGAACCAATGACTATGAAACATATTACCTAAATCAGATATATCTCCTTTTTCAAATAATCTTAAAATTTCTTTACCAGATTCTTTAATATAATCTAATGAGGCGATAGTTTGTTTATTTTTATTTACAGTATTTTTATTTTGATCATTCATTATTTTATCATTTGATCTTGTCTTGCCAGTATAAAAAATAAGCAAGTTTTTTCTTAATTCATTGATAGTTGATTTTTTTATGTTTGCATTTCTTACTTTAACTTTTCCTTTTTTATCAATATCTAAAACTGTAAAGCCCCCAAATGTTGTTATATATTGATCTTGTTTTCCAATAGATTTTTTCAAAATGTCTATTTCTATAGCGCATGCTTCTTCAGCTAAGTCTTGTAGAGAAATGAAATTTCTTTTTAAAGCATGAAGTGAATTTAATAGTCCAACCGTGTAGCAGCTTGAACTTCCAAAACCTGTACCAGCAGGTATATCTGCCATAGATACAATTTCAATAGAATTTCTAATTCCCATTTTCTCCAAGCAAGTTTTTGCAATTTCATGTTTAATGTACTTCAAACTAGATACAGTTTCAGATCTTGAATATTTAATTCTTATTTTATTATCAATAACTGGCTTATTTATTGTTACATACATATATTTGTTAATTGCACAACTAAATATAAATCCTCCATTTTTTTCATAGTAAGATTTAAGATCTGTTCCACCACCACCAAGAGTGAGTCTAAAAGGAGACCTAGAAATAATCATTTCTTTAAGTTCATCGGACTGATTAAATTATTTTTTAAGCTAATTATGGTTAAAAGTTATACTTAAGGACTATCAAAATCAATTTTTTTATTAGATATTTACAAGTAATTATTTAAAATTACTAATTTATTTTATCAATAATATTTTTGCTAATATGAGTTATCATCTCCTTAATTCCAATAGATAAAGTAGTTTCAGCGGACCAACCTAATTTTTTTGCTTTAGTTATATCAGATAGAGTAATCAGTGCTTCTCCAGGAAGGTCATTTTTATAAATTGGAGCTATATTTGAGTTAAGTTGAGTTTTAATTTCATCCAAAATTTCATTTACAGAATAATTCTGTCCAGAACCAACGTTATATATTTCAAAATTACTTCTTTGATTGTTATTTATTAAAATCTCATGAAATATATTTACATCATTTACATGAATAAAATCCCTTTTTTTAAAACCATCGCCATATATATATGGTCTTTTATTTTTTAAAATTTTTATTATAAACGCACTTATAAGAGGAGGAATGCTTCTTCTATAATCTTGATTAATTCCATAAACATTAAAATAACGCAATGCAGTTGCTTTTATACTAGTATTTTCCACATATGAGGATAAATAATTATTTGTAGAATTTTTACTTATTGCATAAAAGCTTTTAGGATTAATAGTGTCTTCTTTAGATGGAAATTCTTTACTACCTTCATACACAGACGATGAGTCAGCGTAAATAATTTTTTTAACATTATTTTTTATAGCTGCATCAAAGATATTAATTGAACCCTTTATATTTATATCTACTGTATTTATAGGATCTTTTTGACAATCACTAATACAATTTTTGGCAGCTAAATGAAATACAACATCTATATCTTTAAACAACCTACTAATGTCTTTATCTCTAATATCTTCTTGATAAAAAATAACATCTTTAGGTACTTGAGAAAATATTCCATATGAAAGATTATCAATACCAAAAATTTTATAATTTCCTTTTTTGAGCAAAAAAGATGCTAAATTAGATCCTATAAAACCAGCAACACCCGTAATTAAAATATTTTTCAAGTCTCTTCTCTAGAAATATATTGAACAGTTTTAATTAAACCTTCTTTAAGACTAGTTTTTGGCTTCCATCCCCAATTTTTGTATATTTTATCTGATGACAAGATACTTCTACTAACCTCGCCTTCTTTAGGGGGTCCATTTAAAGGCTCTTTTTTATAGTTAATTATACCTTTTAATTGCTTAAATATTTCATTCACATTTGTTGGTACTGATGTCCCAAGATTATAAACTTCATTATCTAAATTATCTAAAGCCATTAAATTGGCGTTTACAACATCGTCTACAAATAAATAATCTCTTTCTTGATTGCCGTTACCATTGATCGTAACAACTTTATTTTTTAACATTGCTGAAGTAAATATTGATATAACACCAGCTTCACCAAATGGATTTTGTCTTGGTCCATAAATATTAGCATATCTAAAAATTGTAAAATCTAAGTTATATAGTTTTTTATATGTCTGCATATAGATTTCAAAACAAGATTTGCTTGCGCCATAAGGATCCAAAGGTTGCATTGGATGCTTTTCATCAGATGGAACATATAAAGGTTCCCCATAAACACATCCACCAGTAGATGAATACACCACACCTTTCATTCCCATTTTTTTTGCAATCTCTAATAGTTTTAATCCACCAATAATATTTACATCAGCATATTCCGTGGGTATTTTTAAAGACTGGCGTACATCACCCCTCGCGGCTTGATGACTTATAAACTCAATTTTATGCTTTTTACAGATGTTTTCGATATCTGAATTTCTAATATCAGTTTTATAGAAGTTGCAATTCTTTGGAACATTTGACTCCCTTCCAGACCATAAATCATCAACTATAGTAACTTCATGACCTTTATCAATATAGGCTCTTGCTATACTCGAACCAATAAAACCTGCGCCACCCGTTATAAGTATATTCATAATTTAATAACTTATTTATGATTTTTTTTAATATTTATTTTTTTTAATATCATTGAAATCAATTCTCTTATAACCCAAATAAAATTTTTAATCAAAACCTTTTGCTGTTTAAGTATTATGAATTTACCCATTATTCTATTAAATATTTCTTTCCAGGTTGACTTATCCTTTAAATTAAATTCAATTAAACAATCTTGTATATTATGATATTTAGAATTATTTATACCCCTTACCCATAAATAATAATCCTCAAGATTGCAGTTTAAAAGATTCTTATTTTGTATACTTTTAAAGCCTACGAATTGGTATCCATTATTTCTAATCAAGAAATTCTTTCTCATCATAATAGTTGAATGCACAAAAGGATTTCTTTTATAAATATTTTTTCTTATATGAGAGTCTTTTTCGTGTGGATAAAAAATAAAATTAATATTTTTATTAGATCTAAGAACAAATTTTGCTGCAGATCCAAGCACATCTATATCTGGATTTGCTTTTAAAAAGTCTATTTGTTTTTCTAGTCGATCTGGATATGCAAAATCATCAGCATCTATTCTACAAATTAGTTCCGAATTAGATGCCTGCCAACCTTGATTTAGGCAGTGAATAATCCCATTATGATTTAAATTGTTTATAGCTTTTATTCGATGGTCTTTTTCAATATTTTTTTTTACTATATTTAATGTTTGATCTTTTGATCCATCATTAATTATAATTAGTTCCCAATCTTTAATTGTTTGTGCTTTGATACTATTGATACATCTAGAAATTGATTTTTCCTCATTTAGAGCTGGCAATATAATTGATACTATCGGATTAGGCATAATAGATTATTTTAATCTAATTTTTTGTAATTATAGAAAACATAAACGCCTAAACTTAAACCAAAAAACAACCAAAATATCCACTCATATGCAAGGTCTTCCCCTATACCTCCAATAAATAGTATCATAAAATATGTGCATATTAGTTTGCTAATATCATCAATATAATTCCAATTGAGTAAAATATAATTAAAAATTTTAACAACGATAAAAATTAAAAAAATTAAATAAAATATTCCTTGATCAGATAAAAATAAAACTATGTTAGACTCAGGTGCTGGAGGTATATACCAACCCGTTTTGCTTATGACCAAGTACCGAGACAGATAATTATCTAAGAATAAATAGTTTGTATATTTATTAATTAACATCTCGTTTGTTTCATTAAGACTAAAAGTCCCTATTCCAATGCCGAAAGGATAGTCATAAATTAAATAAGGCAATAATGAATAAAGAGTCCATCTTGTGTCTGATGTTACAATATAAAAGATCTCGTCAAAGAAGGTAAAAGTTATTAATAATATTAAGATAAATAATGTAGACAAAAAAATATATTTATTTAATAGCCTATATTTACTGTAAATAAAAAATATAATAAGTGTAAAAATTATACCTACCATAATAGTTCTATTAAAAAGTAGAAATAAAATAAAAAAAAATGCAGTTTTATAACTTTTTTTTATATAAAAGTAATAAAGTGAAACAAATAAGAAAACCCACCCAATATATCCTTTTGAAAACCAAAGAACATTTAATAAATCATTAGTGAGGGTATTTGCATGAAGAATATTGTTATAACCCTCTTGTGTAATTAATGCTACTGGTAAAATATTAGAACCAAAAGGGCCAGCAAAATATAAAATTGTTAAAATAACAAAAATTGAATATACCAAGTGAGTAATAAATAGAAAATTTAATGCTTTATTTAACTGATCTCTAAAATTTACATATACTAAAATGGAAAAGGTAGGAACCAATGTAGAGTAAAAAATCCAATAAAAAGTGTGAGAATTACTTGGGCTTGCAAATATAAAATTTAATATTAGAAATAAAGTAGTTCCAAATAAGTAAAGTCCTACAGTAGAGTTTATAGTTATTTTTTGAATATTAATCATTAACAAAAATAAAATAATTAGACTTATACTATAATTAACAAATGATCTTAATTCAAAATAGCTAAGTTGAAATTCTTCTGATTGAAAAATTAAGTGCCACTTTGAAATAATTATTAAAATTAATACAAAAAAAATAAGTTGATTTGAAATAATTTTATTCATTATTTTTTTTATTGATTAAATCAGAATAGTTACCTTGATATATTACTTTTCCTTTATTTATGGAATAAACTTTATTGCATCCATCTAAGGAATTAATTTTATGACTAACAATAATAATTGTGATATCTGACGATAATAATTTAACTTCTTCAATAATTTTATTCTCAGTTGTTGTATCTAATGAACTTGTTGCTTCGTCTAATACTAAAATTTTTCTATTAAAATAAAAAGCTCTTGCAAGTGCTACTCGTTGTCTTTGACCACCAGAAATTGTTATTCCACGATCACCGACTTGAGTATAAAGACCATCATTAAGCGATTCGACAAAGCTATCAAGATTAGCTTTTTTGATACAATCGTAAATTTTATCATAATCAATTTCATCTTGTTTATCACAAAAAGCAATATTTTCTAATATTGTGCCTGATATAAGAAATGTTTCTTGTGGTAAATAAGCTACAAGACTCTGTAAGTCTTCAAAATTTTCTGAATTTATTTTTTCATTATTAAGTAGAATAGATCCTTTCTGTAGTGGAAGAAAACCCATTAAAATATTTATTAAAGTAGATTTGCCAGCTCCAGACTCTCCTATAATACCAATTTTATCTCCTGAATTAATTTCTAAAGATAATTTTTCAATTATGCTTTTTTGCATTCCATCATATCCAAAAGATGCTTCAGAGATAATCAAGTTGTTAAAATCTAATTTTTTTTCATCTTTAATAAATTTTATGTTATTTGATTCTAGACTCTTTAAATCTGAAATTTCATCAAAGATTATATCAGCTGCTATTTTGCCACCTCTAAATTCATTTAAACCTGCAACAATACGTGAGGCTACAGGCATTAATCTAAGAGCTGCTAGTCCAAAGATTGCTAATAAACCTATTGAATTATATGTATTACTTCCAAAATTAATTATTATAATTATTGATACAGATAAAAAAGTTATAATAAAAAATTCAAAAATATATCTTGGTACGAAACCTATCATATAAGATTTAAAATTAAATTTATTATACTTTTTAGAGTTTTCCTGTATTAGATCTGTAAAGTATTTTTCTTTTTTAAATATTCTAACCTCTTTATAGCCATACATTGATTCTTGAATGCTCTTAGTTAGTAGTTGACCATAAAGTGCCGATTCTTTTCCATAAGTAACAGATTTTTTTCTAAAATTTAGATCATATATAAGTATTACTAATGACATTAATATAGTTAGAGACAAAAGAAGTAATATATCTTGAAATCCTAAAAAAATGATTATTGATATTGCAATTATTATCTCACTCAAAATTACAATACTATTATTCAACACTTGAGTAACAAATTTTTCAACAAGACTGTGTAAAGTAAAGATAAATTCAGAATTTTTCTTTTTTAGGTATCTTGTGTAAGGCATGTTTAAGAATGCGATACTTAAATCTTTTCTTATATTTAGAATCTTTTTATTACAAAATAATTTAATAAGTGAAAAAGTAATAATAGTTAAAATCGACTTTATAAAAAAGATTATTATTAAAGCGATACTAAAAATTGTAATTATATTATTTTTTGTAAAGCTATATCCAAAATCACTAAAATAGCTTTGTATTTTAAATATAATCTCAGTATTAGGATCAATAATTATAATTGAGTACGGTCCTATGAGTGCTAATGCTAATAATTCAATACTTGAAGCAACAAGAGATAAAATTATAAAATAGATTAATACATATTTATCTTTATCTAATAAAAATAAATATTTTTTAAAAAATGATGTTTCTTTTTTCATATACAAATCAATTTAAATTATGTTTAAAGTAGTTAAAATTTTTTTATATCTATGATACCATCGGTGCTCATTTAAAGCCCTTTCTTGTCCTGCATAACCAATTCTTTCACATTCTTCTGGTTTGTTAGAATAGTATCTTATAATTTCAGTCAAATCTTCATAATTTGAATAACAAATAATTTCTTTTCCAATTTGGAATAATTCTGCAATCTCTGAACTATAAGTAGTTAAATACATATTTCCTGAACCTGGAATATCAAAATCTCTTTTTTTTAAATTTTTGAGTTTTTCACTATAGCCAATACCACCATGGCCCAAATTAATAATACTTTGATTTATTATTTCTAAATGATTAGTGTTTTTTCCATAATCATTCTGATGTTTCCATCCTTTACCAGAGGTTTGAACATATATTTTATTTTTTTTTAAACTATCAATGAAATCTTGTCTAAAACCATATGGGGCACCTAAAAAACTAATTGGAATATCTTTTTTGATATTCTTTACTTTAAAGAAACTATTTTTATCAAAACCTTCAGGAAGATAAATTGGATTGCCACCCTCAGACAAGTACCACTTACGTGCAACTTTTGAAGAAGTCCAGGCTAAATCATATTTTGCAGCAAAACTAAATTGTCCAGAGTAGTAAGAACCTAGCCAGTCACTTTTCCAACTGTGCTTATCATCTAAACACATAGAAACTATTGGTATATTTGATATTTTTTTTAATTCATCTATTAAGTTTGGAAATATTTCATTTCCGGTAGCGTATACAAAAATCCAATCAACCATTCTTTCATTGTTAGATATACAGAACTTATCTATGATTTTTTTATTCATTTCCAATCTTTTAAGAGGGAACTTTTTAAGCTCTTGATAAGTGTAACCTTCAGCCACATAATCAAAAATAGTAATTTCACCGAATTCATTTAAATCAGGAATCAGCTCCATATGCCAACTTTGCCCTGATACGATTACAAAACTCTTTAAATTACCAATATTTTTTTTATTAATTATTAATTTTTTATCTAATAGTTGATGATGAAACTCTTTATCTGATATTTTATTTTTAACAATCTTTCTAAATTTATTATTATAAAATTTTCTTCTTAAAATATACTCATTATTTTTCTTTGAAGATTTGTATAATGTCCAGAGTTTTCTGGTAAATTTAAATTTCAAAATTAATTCTTTAATAGAAAATTTGATATAGTCATATAAATACATTATTTTAAAAACTTTCTATAAAATAATTTGTAGAAAGTGAGCTTACCTAAATATCTAAATACAAAAAATTTAATTATAGATGATGCATAAAGGTAAACTATTTCCTTTAATGAGCTAAATTTTTCTAGTTTCTTGTTTACTAAAAAGTGCTGTCTATTTGTATCAAATACTTTTTTAAGACTTTTCCAGTCATTTGACTCGCCTCCTAATTGAACTAAGCTTACAATTAAAGGTATATATTTTACTTTATAAATTTTCGACAATTTAGTTAGAACTAGTTTATCATTAGCAATAGACAAGTCGCGCTCAGTGAATAAGAATTTTTTGTGAATTGTGTGAAATATAAAAACTGATTGATGAGGAATAGGATTTTTTTCAACCCATAAATTATTGATAGTATCATTTAGCTGTGGATATACCCACTCAACTATTTCATTATAGTTTTTTACACTGCCAAAAATAATTTCATTATTGCTTAGAATACCTTTAGAAATATTTAAAAGTACATTTTCATCTGCCAAACAATCATCAGAGTGAAGCATTAAAGTAAATCCGTTTGAATAATTAATGCCTTTATTTATAGCATCGTAAATTCCTTCATCTTGCTCACTAGTCCATAAATCTAAGTATTCTTCATAAGATTTTATAATTTTCAAAGTTCCATCATTAGACTTGCCGTCAATAATGATATATTCGATATTTTGGTATGTTTGATTCAGTACACTCCTTATACATCTCTCAATAAATTTTGAACGATTATAAACAACTGTAATTATTGAAAATAAGGGCAATTTATTTTCAATGTCATTTTCTTTTATCCATCCTTTAGTCCTAAGTCCTCCATGTTGAATTGGATACGTATAATTTTGAGCATTTTTATCAACTTTTTTTAGGTTTTTAATAGTTGAAAAGCTTTGCATCTTATAATTATTGGATTTAAAAGCCTCTTACATACTGACTGGGTATTATCTTATCGTGATTTAATTCTTTTGCAGCTTTTAAAGACCAATATGGATTTGATAGAAGTTCCCTGCCTAGAAATGCTAAGTCAATTTTATTTTTACTAATATATTTATCAATAAATTTAGAATTTTTTAATAAGCCTACACCAGCAGTCATTATGTTAACTTTATTTTTAATTTCTGTAGCGAAACGAAGCTGGTATCCTTCTCTTAATGGCGGGTGAGTAATTGGCAATGTGCCTCCACTACTACAGTCAATTAAATCTGCTCCAGCTTGTTTTGCTAATTTTGAAGTTATGAGAGCTTGATTTAAATTAAAACCACCTTTTTTTGCCCAGTCAGTGCAAGATAATCTAACGAATATTGGAAAATTTTTTCCCATTGCTAGTCTTGTTTTTTTTATAATTTCTATTAAAAATCTACTTCTATTTTCTGTACTTCCACCGTATTCATCGTCTCTGTTATTGCTTAATGGAGATAAGAATTGATGGATCAAATATCCATGAGCTGCATGAATTTCAACTAAATCCGCTCCAGCTGTTTTAGCACGTTCCGATGAGGCAACAAAATCGTTAATTATATTATTAATTTCAAACTCCTTTAATTCTTGTGGCTCTTTCCAATCCTTATCAAATGCGATTGGACTTGGAGCTTTAAGATTAAATTTTCCAAAGCCCTTTGTTCTTCCCCAACTTTTCCTTCCACAATGAACTAATTGAATTCCAAACTTTGAACCAATATCATGTACCTGTTCAATACCATGTTTAAAAGATTTTATTTGCTTTTTATTATACAGGCCTAAATCATTTTTTGTCAGCATACCGTCTGGTCTGATAGCGGTTGCTTCACTCATGATTAATCCAACTTGACCTATAGCCCTTGTATTCCAATGCTGATAATGCCATTCATTAGGTCTACCATCTTCTGCAGCAGAATATTGACACATCGGTGACATTACTATTCTATTTTTAAGTACACAACTCTTAATTATTATAGGACTAAAAATGTTTGACATTATTCTTAATAGTAAGTGCTTTAAATTAAATAAATTTTAATATTAATTTCTTATATCTAAAGATTTACTAAGTCAATTAATGTAGAATTTTATTTAATAATTAAACTATTATGATATAAATTTGCCTGCTAATTAAATAAATTTCAATGCTATCAAACATTTAAATTCTGGTAACAAGCCTGACTAATAAAATCAAAATTTTGCATATTAGCTATTCAGATCATGCTGGTGGTGCTTCACGTATTGCTTATAGAATATATTTTTCAATAAAGGAAAATTTTCCTAATTCATACATGTACGTGTTAGATAAGGGAACTAAAGATAATAATGTGATTTTTAGAAACACAATATCAAATAAAATAAGATCTCAAATTGGAAATATCTTTTCAAGCCGATTTAATAATATGATTGGGAATAAAGATGAATATAAAAGCATATCACTAGTTCCTTCTAATATTAATAATTTAATTAAAAAAAATAAAATTGATATTGTGCACTTGCATTGGATATGTAATGAAATGATTTCTATTAATGATTTAGGTAAAATTTCAGTTCCTATAGTTTGGACTATTCATGATATGTGGCCATTCTGTGGAATAGATCATTACACAAATTTGAATGAATATGAGCTAAATAAATTTACTAATGGTTCGATAATTTATAGGACTTTGAATTGGTGGACATTAAAAAGAAAAAAAAATTTATGGAAAAATCCAATGTATATAGTAGGTCCAAGTAAATGGATCACTGCTTGTGCTAAAAAAAGTTACCTCATGAAAAATTGGAGTGCATCAAGAGTCGCTTATCCTATAAATCATGAAAATTGGTTTCCAGAAGAAAAAGTTGATGCAAGAAAATATTTTAATTTAGAAACTAATGAAAAGATAATACTTTTTGGTGCTGCGGGTGGAATAAATGACCCAAGAAAA
>MDTG01106827.1_pt1 | contig 30753 bp, 28 predicted proteins | sample 811421 | NCBI WGS metagenome assembly MDTG01 (sample SAMN05326645, study PRJNA326480) | marine metagenome | isolation source: seawater | place: Pacific Ocean: South East | collected 2011
ATCTTCAACGGAGAAATATTCTCAAAACACAAAAAATTTGATGAGGTTTTTGATTTCTCAAGCAATGTTTCTGTCGATGATTTTATAAATACACCACAAGATATGTTTTTAGAGAATATAAGAATACCTATTCTAAACTTGGAAGTTTTAAATAAACTAAATTTTGAAGGAAGGTTTAACTTTATATCAACTGATCGAGCTACTCATGAAATATCAGATAATATGATGGAGGAGGTAGTTTTAGACAATGATCCATATGGTGCAAGCAAATTAATTTCAGAAATAATTGTTAAATATAATTTTAATTTGAAAAACATTGAGACGTCAGTAATAAGATTTCCAAACCTTTATGGATCTAATCAGTCTTCAAAACAATTTATCCCAACAATTATTAACCAGATTAAAGAGAATAATAATAAAGAGATTTTAATTGGAAGTTCTGAAGGATCTAGGAATTATTTACATGTTAATGATGCTGTTGAGGCACTAAATCTTTGCCTTGAATCAAAAATTAAATTTAAAAATATTTGTTTTTCAGGAAAAAATGAAAGTCTCTCAAATATCATCGAAATAATTAGCAACTTATATAAAAAGAATTACGGAAAGAATTTAAAATTCAAAGTTAAAAAAAATACATTTGCAAGAAATTCGTATAAAATGCCCCCTATGGAGCTAGAAGATAAGCTCTACAGGCAGACATATAATTGGAAACCAAAAACTAATTTGAAAATGGGATTAGAAGATCTATTAAAAAATATAGGAACTAAAAATGAATAAACTAAGCGCTGAAATTACAAATTTAATTAAAAAAGAGTTTGACCATCGTAAGTTAAACGCACAAAACACATTTTCACATACTGTGGGATGGCCACTTTACGATGAACAAGAGCTATGCGCAGCTCTTGATAGTTTACTAGATTTGAGTCTCTCACAGGGACCTAGGGTAAGAAAATTTGAAGATGCATACAAAGACTATCTTAAGCTACCTGAGGGCAGTTCTGCTATGGCAGTAAACTCAGGATCCTCTGCTAATCTCTTAATTTTTGCTTCATTAATAGATGCCGGCATTTTAAAGCAGGGTGATGAAGTAATTGTCCCTGCAGCAACATTTGCAACTGTCTCCTCAGTTTTATACCAAGTTGGACTCGTTCCTGTATACATAGATTCAGAGATGGATACATGGAATATGGATCCAAAAGAACTTGAATCAGGAATCACAGAGAATACAAAAGCTGTAATGGTAGTACACAATCTGGGGATCCCAGCTAAAATGGATGAAATTATGAAAATATCCAGAGATAATAACTTGATAGTTGTTGAAGATTGCTGCGAAGCGCATGGTGCTTATTATAAAGGTAAACAAGTTGGATCAATTGGTGATATGGCAGCACTAAGCTTTTTTGTAGCTCACAATATAACCACTGGTGAAGGAGGAATGATTTTTGTAAAAGACCCCTCACTCAATAAAACTGTTAGATCAGTTAGAGAATTTGGTAGATCAATAGACTCTGACTCCAGATATAAAACTTACGATGAAATGGGAGAATATGATACACGATATATTTTTGAGAGGCTTGGATACAATGTAAGAATGACTGATTTTGCAGCAGCAATGGGCATTGTACAGCTTGAAAAACTTGAAGATTTAAACAAACAAAGAAGAAAAAATGCTGCAAGATTGACTTCAGTAATATCAAAGCATTCTAAATACTTAGAAACAATTGAAATTACCGATGATATGACTCCCGGATACTACGGATTCCCAATTTTTCTAAAACCAAATACAAAAATAAGCAGAAATACTCTTTGTTCAGGATTAGAGTCTTATGGCATAGAAACACGTCCAAACATGGGAGGTTGTTTGCCAGATCAGCCTGGGTTTTTAAACCAACAACACAGAGTTCATGGAGATTTATCAAACGCACGATCCATTAAAGAAAATGCATTTTTCATTGGAGTTCATTCTGAATTAACTGAGGATAACTTTATAAACTTTGAAAAAGCTCTAGATAAAATATTTTTAATATAATTTTATATGGGTAAAGTATGCATTGTTGGTATGGGTTACGTCGGGATGACGTTAGCTATGCATGCAGCTAGAAATGGTTACGAAGTTCATGGTATTGAAATACATGAAGAAACCTATAATCTGATAAAAAGTGGCAAAACTCACTTTCATGAGCCAGGACTCGACGAACTGCTTCAAACTTCATTAAACAAAAAATTCTTTATATATAGTGATGTTCCAAATGACCAATCATTTGATGTTGTAATAATAACTGTTGGAACTCCACTTGATAGCGACAATATAATGACCCCAAATATCAACATATTAAATAACGCAATAGACTCCATTAAACACATAATTCATAAAGATAATCTTTTGATACTAAGATCAACTATACCCGTTGGGCTTACAAGAGAAACTAGCCAAGTTATTGCTAAATTGAACAATATTAATCCACATGTATCGTTTTGCCCTGAACGCACAGCTGAAGGAAGAGCCTTATCAGAGTTGCGCTCTCTTCCTCAAATAATTTCTGGAATAAATGAAGAATCAAAAGCGAAAGCTAGAATATTTTTTGAACCACTTGTTGATGAAATTATAGAATCATCCTCTTTAGAAGAGGCAGAACTAATTAAATTATTCAATAACACTTATAGAGATTCAATTTTTGCGATTTCAAATACATTTAATAAAATAGCGCAATTCTATGGTGTTGATGGATCTAGTGTAATTAATAATGCGAACTTAAATTACCCCAGAAGCATGATTCCAAAACCTGGTTTTGTGGCTGGACCTTGTTTAGAAAAAGACGCATATATTCTGTCAAGCAGAATGAATGATGATTATTTAAAAGATTTTATTATAAAAATAAGATATGCAAATGAAAATCTAGAAGTAACATTTGCTGAGGCACTCTCAAAAATCTTATCTGAAGATAATTCATTGAATGTCTTGATTTCAGGAATTGCATTTAAAGGTGTTCCTCAAACTAATGACCTAAGAGGTTCATCATCGGTGAGAATCTTAGATCAACTAAAAAATTTTAATGATCAAATAACTGTTCATGACTTTATGAATAAAAAAGAAACACTTGAAAAATCCACAGGATATAAATCAATTAAATCTGAAGATTTAAACTTATCTAACAAAGAAAAATATGATCTGATAGTCATACTTAATAATCATCCATTTTATAAAAATACCTCTTCAAAAGATTTTATAAATTATCAGATAGATAGCGGAGCAAAAGTAATTGACGTATGGGATGTTATGGAGCTAGTTAACCATAAGACCATCTCTAATATATTCATAGACTCTTAATAATGTGCAGTAAAAAAGTTTCAGTAGTATCGGGTGGCGGAGGTTTCATTGGCCATCATCTTGTGAAAAACCTTGAGAGGAATGAGAACGTAATTGTTCTAGATAATTTTGCTAGAGGCACGCCTGAAAGGCTTAAAGACTGTGGTAAGAATGTAACTGTAATTAAATGTGATTTAACTAATTATGATGATTTAAAACAATCGCTATCGGGATATGAAATAAATAATTTCTATCACTTAGCAGCAATTAATGGGACAGGCAACTTTTATAAAATCCCTCTTCAAATAATGGATGTAGGTGTAATGAGTTGTTTTAATATTCTCAAATTTTCATTGGAAACTGAAATAAGTAAGATAATTGTTGCCTCTTCTGCAGAAGTTTATCAAAACTCAAGCATTATACCGACTCCTGAGGATATTGCCTTAATTGTTCCTAGTGTTAATAATCCAAGATATTCTTATGCACTTAGTAAAATTTATACTGAATATTACTCTTATCAATTTGGAAAAATACACAAAAAAAATATTAGTATTTTCCGCCCACACAATGTCTATGGCCCTGATATGGGGCTTCAGCATGTTGTACCTCAATTTATTATGGAGTTTCTAAAAAATAAAAGTGAAGATATAGCTAAAATAGATGTAAGAGGCTCATTAGATGCAATTAGATCCTTCTGTTACGTAGATGACATTGTGGCTGGGATAAAATTATTAAGTGAAAAAAACGATGGAGTAAATGTATATAACATTGGTACTGACCATATGGTTTCAATGAGTGATCTGCTTAATGAAATATCAACTATTTCTAAAACAGAATATCAAATCAACCATAATGATGATCAGCATATAGGTGGAACAAAACTTAGGTGCCCAGATATATCAAAAATATCAGAATTAGGATTTAACCCAATGTACTCACTTAATCAGGGCCTAAGTAATACTTATGAATGGTATGAAAATAATTACGAAGCTCTTATAAAAAATAAGACTGAAAACTATTAGCCTAAATTATAATCCCCTAGATAAGTTATAATCACTGTATATTTTTGGCTGAGTGGCAGAGTGGTCATGCAGCGGACTGCAACTCCGTGTACATCGGTTCGATTCCGTTCTCAGCCTCCAATCATGAAAATACTATTGACAGGCTCCTCAGGATTTATTGGCTACCATTTAACTAAAAGTCTTATGGAGGAAGGGCATACAATTATAGGTATTGATAATCATAGTGATTATTATGATATCTCCCTAAAAGAATCTAGAAGAGACTCTTTGATATCAAAAAATTTTAAATTTTATCTTCAAGATATAAATGAATTAAAAATACCAGAATCAAATTTTGATGTTGCTATTAATTTAGCAGCACAACCTGGTGTAAGAATAGATAAAAATAGGGAATATTTATATGAGCATTCAAATATAAATGGGTTCAAATCATTTTGTAAGTTTTGTAATGCAAAAGGAGTAAAAAAAATTATCTATGCTTCAAGTAGTTCAGTTTATTCCGATAATGATACAAACAAGTTTATTGAGGGAGTAACAGCACTAAAACCAAAATCTAAATATGGGCTATCAAAACTTTTAAATGAACGTTTTGCTAGCGACTTTGTTAAAAAAACAAATGTATCAATGATTGGCTTGAGGTTTTTTTCAGTTTATGGTCCTATGGGTAGGCCAGATATGGCTTATTTCAAGTTCACAAAGGCTATTAAAAATAAAGAATCAATTATTTTAAATAATAATGGAGCAATGGCACGAGATATGACATACATTGATGATGTTGTAGTTGGTATAAATCAATCAATTAAAATGATATGTGACAAAAAACAAATTAGAAATGAAATTTTCAATCTTGGTAATGACAAGCCACTAAAAACGATTGATGTATTAAATATAATTGAAAAAAAATTACAAGTTAAAGCTGAAGTGAACAACATTAAAACTAAAAATGAGGCATTAATTACTCATGCCGATATAACGAAAGCAAAAAATTTATTAGGATATGATCCTAAAGTTACTTTTGAAAACGGTATTAATTATTTTCTAGATTGGTATGGAGACTATGACAAGAAATAAAAAAATTAAAATAGGTATTGTCGGACATGGGTTTGTTGGCAAAGCAACTGATTGGGGGTTTAATAAAAAAGTTGAAAAATATATTGTTGACCCTTTGTGCAATACATATATTCAAGATCTGAAGAAATTTGACCCAAACTTGGTTTTTATTTGTGTTCCAACACCCATGGCTGATGATGGAACTCAAGATTCATCTATTATTGAGGACGTAATGGATGATCTAATAAAATATTGCCCGTCAGCGATAAAGGTTGTAAAAAGCACAGTTCTACCATCGATTCTTGAAAAACTTAATCTTCTTGATAAAAAACTTATATACAATCCAGAATTTCTTAGAGAAAAGCACGCAAATTTAGATTTTATAAATTCCGATATGATTATTTTTGGAGGTGATCGTAATACAGCTTCAAAAGTTTCTGATGCTTACCTTATACATTCAAGGTGCAAAACTAAAGAACATGTATTTACTGATATAAAAACTGCCTCTTTAATTAAATATTCAATAAATACTTTTCTTGCATCAAAGGTGATATTTTTTAATGAACTACATGCAGTCTTTGAGAAATTAAATACATCTGATAGTTGGGATGAGGTGGTAAATATAATTTCTAAAGATAAAAGAATTGGAAATAGCCATATGAATGTGCCAGGGCATGATGGAAGGAAAGGTTTCGGTGGCGCATGCTTTCCAAAAGATAGTCTAGCTTTTGCAAAATTTGCTGAAAGTATAGGCATTGATCCAAGTCTCTTGAAATCTGTTATAAAGATTAATAACAAGTTGAGATCAGGCTACCAAAAACTTGATTCAAGAGAATCACAGCAAAATGTAACATTCGATGATAAAATTTGAAACTATTGCCCAGGTGGTGAAATTGGTAGACACAAGGGACTTAAAATCCCTCGAAGGAAACTTCGTGCCGGTTCAAGTCCGGCCCTGGGCACCATTAAAATAGTTTTTTAAGAAAATATATATATCTAACTAATCCTAAGAATACTGCTCCTGGAAGAAAGAAAAGCAATATAAGAAAATTCTTTTCATTGAATACGTATAGAAACTCTGTAGTAAAAGAATGAAAGTAGTTTTTGATTTTCTTTTTTTCTTGATATTGAAGGTACTCATAATCACTCTGGCTATACCATTTCATTCTTGCAACAATGTCCTGAGGTTCCTCGTAAACTGAAACTTTAGAGAATGCAACCTCACCAATTTTCTTCGTAAACTCATTGAAAAATAGAGTATCGTCACATGGCCCAGCCTCACCAACATATCCAATCTTCTTCGCTTCGCTAGTAAGGATGATATGTGGTGTTCCAATAACATCCCTTGAAAAATAGGGTGGAAATTTATTCTTGAATCTAAAATTTTGAAGTTTTTGTAGATAATTTTTAGGGTCTTTAATTTCTTGGCTAAAAGCAAGAGCACTGAATCTAGAGTTTTTTAAATCAGTTATGATTTCTTGTATTTTATCTTTCGTTATTCTGTTGTCAGGACCTAAATACATAGTGTATTCACTTTCTGCACTCTCCATGCCTACTTTTCTAGCATCACCTATTCCTATTGAGTTATCTCTTTTAACAACATAGGATTTTTTATTATTTTTTACATACTTCTTTGCATATTCATATTCTTCATCAGTTCCACAAATAAAAATTATTTGTCTAGAGTTATAGTTTTCTGCCTCATTTAAGTGAAACTCTAAATCACTCAATGAATCCTTAACGCAAATTATTATTGAAAGCTGAAATTCCATATCTCAAGAAAGATCACTTAGTTTATTTTTTGCATGCTCATAGTAAATATTTAGTAAGTCAAGGTCTTTTTTTTCATCTAAATCTGCTGTTTGGTAAAAATTAAGTTTTTGATATGCTGCTTTTTCATAATTATTGTCTGTATCAAGCAGCCATAATTTTTTGTAACAATAAAATTGGCCTGCATCAAAAAAAGATTTATCTAAGTCCTGAGATCTAATATTTTGCATATTAGGAAATTTTGGGATTAAATTTTTATCTTTGATATTAAAGGACCACTCAATTGGAAAATTTAATTCTCCAACTGAAATTAAAAAGTTTTTATCTGATTTTTTTATCTTTTCAATACTAGCTTTAATTAGTTGTGGATCAATGCATATTGCATGTATATATGTTTGATATATTAGGTCGTATTCTTTAAGTTCATTGTTGAAATGGAAATTTATTAATTCTACAACTGTAGAATGATCATCTATAAAGTTTCCATCTCTATCAAGAGTCTTTGCTGAGTTTTTGAGTGCAATATTCTCAATTTCTGAACAATCTGTACTCACGAAAATATCAATTTGATCACTTGCCTTCTTTATATTTGAAATTACTTTCTCCAAAAAATAATTTTCCTTATCTCTAAGAAGGTTCTTGTTTGGAAATCTTTTGCTACCTTTTCTAGCTGGTATAAGTGCTGCTATTTTCATAAAGGCTATTTCTTTTCAATTAGATAGGTTAATAGTGTTATTATCAAATTATAACTAACATATAAATTTGAGCCTAATCTGCTGCCAGATCTAAGATTTATCTTAGTATCCATGTTAAATATTTTATATCTATTCAATTTATCTAGATTTAAGCAATCTATTGCGTAATCGTATTTCGCTTCAGTATTAACTAGTTCCAAATTTCCATATTTTAGTCCGCATAAAATATCCTTTACCCCATATTTTTTTAAGAAAAAGAAGTTTAGAACTCTTTCAGCAAGTCTTTTTGGGGAATTTCTTTTGCCAAAAATAAAATCATATTTGTTCTTAAGGTTCATAATATTCCTAACAGATGAGCTATCTATTTCATTATCACCGTCAATAATAAGAAATTCCTCATACCCTCTATTTTTTAATTCATTAAGCCCTCTATTGACAGCATGATGATAGCCTGAATCGATATGATCAATTACATTTACACCACAACCCAGGGCAATTTCTTTTGTTTTGTCTTTAGACCCATTATTTATAACAAATATATTTTCTTTTAAGACTTTTGCACTTGTGATGTTGTTTATGACTTTATAAATATTGTTCTCTTCATTAAAAGCGGGAACAACTACTCCTAGCATAAATCATCTTTTAAGATGCTTTCTTTAGATAACTTATCTTTATTTAAAGATTTTCCAATAAGTTCTTTCCATTGATATGGGTGAAAAGAATTTTCCGGGCATGGTCTTAAAAAATCAAGATCCTCTTCTGTAATTATGTGGCCTTTTTCAAGATTGTCTTTGCAAACAACTGACCTTCTCTGAACTACATAAGCATTCTTCTCATTCTCTTCAACCTTTTTTATACCATCGCCTAAACATTCAAATAACTCATTTCCAAGACTAACCATCTCTCGCCATTTTTTTGGATTTAATGCAAATTTATGGTCTGGACCCACTCTATTGTTATCATCTGTGAAATGTTTTTCAATAACTCTAGCTCCTAAAGCTATTGCTCCAAGTGTCGAACCATGTGTAAGTGTATGATCAGATAGACCCAGCACAACATTAGGAAACTTTTCTTGGTATTGTTTCAAGACATTAATATTTGTGAAGTGATGTTTATCTTTCTCCACTGTATAGTTTGTATTACATTGCATCAATATTACTTGTTGTTCCGAAAGCAAATCTACAGCCATTTCAACTTCATCAAGAGTAGAGGCGCCAGTTGCAATGATCATTGGTTTTTGCTTCTTTGCGACATGAGACATAAAATCTTGCCAACCTAGGTCACCAGAACCTATCTTAAAAAAATTTACGAATTTATCTACAAGCTCTACCGCTCCGAAATCATAAGGAGAAGTTGAAAATTCTATATCAGCCTTCTTACATTCATTATATATTTCTTCAGTCCAGTCTCTTTTAAAGTGATAATCATCATATATTTCAGCAACGCTTTTTTTCCAGTCACTTTGATGAGTTTTAAGTGAAGTTAATTTATTGAACTCAACATCATTTACAATTTTATCGGCAAGAAAATGTTGAAATTTTGCACAATCTGCGCCAGCCTCTTTACTTATCCATACTAATTCTTTGGCTCTTGTGAGGTCGCCATCGTGATTTGCCCCTATATCAGCAATGTAGTAAGGCTTATGCTCTAAACCAACATAAGTATTGTTAAGTTTAATTTTTTTCATTTATATACTTACTGTGTTTGTCTAAAAACATCTTGCACTAAAAAGCCGTCAGTTTCCTTATTTATGTCAAAATTTTCTACATTTATTTTTTCTACAAAAGATTTGCATGCAGATAGAAAGCTATTAATTTCATCATCTCTATGATCCTCTGCAAGTGCAATAAACATGTTAAATAGATGTTTATTCTCGATCATATGCTTTTGTATAGCAGTTTTAATTTTAATTCTATAACTTTGATCTTTTGCAAAAAAAACAATTTTCCCACAGTATCCACTAACATAAATCCCCAATTCATCCTTAGTTATATTCTTAAATATATTAGCTATCGACTCTTTTAAGAAATTAGTTTTTTCATTTAAACTGTCAAAGAAATCACAACTTAAATAACCCATCATGAAATCAGCTGCAGCAAGACCAATTGGATCTGAAGCATGTGTAAAAGAAAAAAATACATCTTGAAACTTTTCCATGTTTTCTTTTTTACCAACTACTGCACTTACAGGAACACCATTTCCAATAGCTTTTGCATAGCAGACTAAATCTGGTTTTATACCAGTAAGTCCAATAGCTCCTTGAGGATGACATCTAAAACCAGTCCAGCACTCATCGAATATAAGAAGAGCTCCTTCTTTATGACACAATTCTTTTGCTAAAGTTAAAAATTCTAAATCTGGTTCATCTGCAATCATTGGTTCAATAATGAGGCAGGCAATTTTTCCCTTATTGTTTTTGAACTTGCTAATAAGATCTTCCTTATCAAACCCTGCTATTTTTTTTGTAAGTTCTTTTACATTCTTTGGAACACCATAATCTCTAGTAGTTGCACCTATATACCAGTCCTGCCATCCGTGATACCCGTTACATATTATTAAATCTTTTTTTGTTATATATCTTGCAAGTCTAACTGCAGCAGAAGTAACATCAGAACCATTTCTTGCAAACCTAACTTGTTCACCAAAATCTAATTTACCGAGCAGTTTGCTTGCAACATTAAATTCAAATTCACCTGGTATAGAGAAACCAACTCCTTTGTTTAATACAGAGGTTATATGGTCATTTAAATTTTTAAAATTATATCCTTTAATTACAGGCCCAAGACCCATGGACCAATCAGTGAAACTGCCGATATCTGTAACTACTTCTACCCCATTCGCAGCTCTTGCAAATTTGGGTGATATTCCCTTTGGGTATTGATGATATGCTTTTGAAAATGTATGGCTTTTATCCGGAATGGTTTCAAGGTTTAACATCGAATATAGTATAATACCCCAGTTTATGAATAGTAAAATAAATATTGCTTTTATAAAAAGAAACCTAAGAAATTTAATAATTATTTCTGTGGGAATTCTTGTAATTTCTCCTCTGATTACCCTGTTCATACCAAATATTTATACTTCAGAATCAAAGGTATCTATTAACAAGATTTATGAAACTTCTTCAAGCGCAATTGGAGGTGTTCCTCAATTAAGTCTTGGAAATGTTTTTGGTCTTGAAAATAATTTTAATGCCAAAGCATCAGAGGGTTTTGAAAGAATAACTTCAAGAATTTTCTTCAGAGAGCTAATGGAAGATTCTGAATTTTTATCTCTTAAAACAAACTTTTCCAGCGATAAAAATTTTGAGGAGATGTTTAGAAGTTATAAACAGTCTTTTGAATTTATGCCATCAGATGGATCAGAAGTTTTCTACATATATTATTCATCAAATGACCCCGAAGTTTCACAAAAGGCACTAAGAATTATTTTAGATAAGATCAATAGCGACTATAAAGCTGAGCTTGCTGGAGAAACTTCTGTTGCAATTGACTATTTGACTAATCTTTTAGGAGAAACAGAAAATTTTGATGTAAGGCAAAGAATTATTCAGTTATTAGCCATAAACCTCACTAAAAATACAGTTTCAAATATTGAGAAGAATACTTTGTTCAAAATTATAGATCCTCCAAACAAACCTTTCTTTAAGTCATTCCCAAATAGACCCATACTATCAATAATTATTTTTTTAACATTAATGTGTGTGTTATTTATAACCATTTTGTTGTATATTAATTTCTTTTCAAAAAATGATAAATCTTAAAAATTCCAATATTTTGCTTACCGGTGGAACTGGATCATTTGGTTCTAAATTTATACCAATGACTTTAGAGAAATATAATCCCAAAAGGCTAGTCGTTTTTAGCAGAGATGAGATGAAGCAATGGGATATGGCAAAAAATTTTCAAAATGATGAAAGGGTAAGATTTTTTATTGGAGATGTAAGAGATAAGGATAGGCTAAAAAGAGCGCTTGATGGTATAGATTATGTAGTTCATGCTGCAGCAACAAAGATTGTTCCAACAGCAGAATACAATCCTTTTGAATGCATCAAAACAAATATAAATGGCGCTATGAATGTTATTGATGCCTCGCTAGATTGCTCAATTAAAGGTGTTGTTGCTTTGTCAACTGATAAAGCTAGTAGTCCAATAAATCTATATGGTGCAACTAAACTTACCTCTGATAAATTATTTATTGCAGCAAATAGTTTTGGAGGTGGAAAATGTAAATTTTCTGTTGTGAGGTATGGAAATGTAATGGGTTCAAGAGGTTCGGTTATTCCTTTTTTTATAAATCTTTTAAGAAACGGTGTAAAAGAATTTCCTATTACTGATCCTCTAATGACAAGGTTCATGATTACATTAGAAGAGGGAGTTGATTTGGTTTGGAAAGCCTTCGAAGATATGGTAGGAGGAGAGATTTACGTAAAAAAAATACCTTCAATGAAGGTTATAGATATTGCAAAAGCCATTAGCAAAGATGCATCACAAAAACATATTGGTATAAGACCAGGTGAAAAGCTTCATGAGCAAATGATTGGGCTTGAAGATAATCCCTTCACTTATGAGTATGAAGATTATTATAAAATACTGCCTTCTATATATGGCTGGGAATTAGACTCTCATAGAATAAAAGATGGAAAAAAAGTACAGGAAAATTTTTCATATACTAGTGAAAATAATAAAGAATGGATGACAACAAAATCCCTGGAAAGCTGGATCGCTAAGAACATTAACAAAATAGGAAAAATCTAGTTGCTTGATAAGTTAGTTATTGGAGCTGCCCAGTTTGGACTGCCTTACGGAATAAATAACACGTCAAATGAATCTTTAAGTAAGGCACAGGTGCATGATATTCTTAATTGTGCCTCGGACTTTGGCATAAACGAGATAGATTTAGCTGAAAATTATGGTGATGTTTACGAAAAATTGCATAATTTCGACTTATCTAATTTTCAAATCACTACTAAACTATCTTTGAAAAATACTTCAACAAATCTTTATAATTACTTTTCAAAGAAATTAGACCTAATTAAAAAAGATTCATTTAAGTCAATCTTGATCCATAATCCTGAAGACCTTTACCATAAGGACTTCAACAAATTTATTAAAAGTATTGAAAAATTGAGGGAGCTTGGGATTACAAAGAAAGTCGGCATTTCTATATATAATGCTGATGAATACTATCAGGCAAAAAATTTTTTCTCTCCAGAGGTTGTTCAACTTCCCTACAACTTTTTTAATAGGGATGTAATAGGTAGTATTCGTCTAGAAGAACATCAGAAAGAAATTTACATTCGTTCAATCTTTCTGCAAGGTGCGCTTTTGCAGTCTAAAACAAAAAAACTGGATAAATTAAAAAAGGAAAACATAAAAGAATTTAAAATTTATGATAATTATTTATTAGAAAATAGCTATTCCCCCATTCAGGGAGCTTTGTCGTGTGTTCTAAATGAATCAGGCATAAGCAAAATAATTATTGGCATAGAAAGTAAAGAGCAATTATTAGAGATAATTGACGTAGTAAAAGAAATAAGACAACCTGCATCATTTCCAGATGTTAAAATTAAAAATGAACTTATCGATCCTAGGTTATGGAAGTGAAAAAAAAGATTTTAGTTTTAGGTTCTTCAGGACTTTTAGGAAGTTATTTATTAAAAAAACTTTCAAAAAAACATAACTTATTTAGTTCTTCAAGAAACACAAATAAAGATTTTATATTCAATTTACCTACTTTTGAATCAGATTTATCAACATTTATAAATCTTAATTCCATAGATTATGTTATCAACACAGTTGGTTGTACAGATGTAGATCTATGCGAGGAGAACCCACAACTCGCCTATGAATTAAATTCAAAATTACCGGGATTAGTGCATAATTCAATAAAAAATTCATCTAAAGAATGTAAACAAATATATATATCAACAGATAGCTTTTATAGTTTTGGTAATTCAACAGAATTGGATGTAATTCCTGAAAATATATATTCTTTAACTAAACTGCACGGAGAAAAATTTGCAAATTCACAGAGTGCGATCATATTAAGAACAAATTTTTTTGGAAAATCAGTAAGTAAAAATAAAAAAAGTTTTTCAGACTGGATTTTAGAATCACTAAAAAAGGGTGAAAAAATCAATGGATTTGAAGATGTAATTTTTTCTCCAATTTCACTCGATAGATTATGTTATTGCATTAGTTTAATACTAGATAATCCTATTCCTGGTGTATTTAATGTTGGAGCACTCGACTCAATTTCTAAATATGAATTCTGTCTAAGGGTTGCTGAAAAATATAAATTTAGTCCAAAAAATATAAAACCTGTAAAGGCTAGTTCTATGGAACTTGCTGCAAAAAGGTCAAATAATATGTCAATGAATAGTGAAAAGTTTTTTTTTGACTACAGTATAAAAAACAAATATATTGGCGATGACTTGGAGAATCTAGCTTAAATGATAAATAGCATACTTAATAAAATTTACCGCCTTCCTTTAAATAATAAGCAAAGATTTTTCTTTAATAATTTCATTTCACCAAAAACAAATAAACAACTTGCAAAAGAAGAACTTAAGATTGTTGAATCTCTAGAAAGAGATGGATTTTTTGTAATGAATGGCAAAGATATATTGGATATTGATACGCTAAGACAAGAAACAGAAAAATGTTTTAAAGATAGAGAAAAAATAGAGTTCACACTTCAGAATAATAAAATTGGCTTTAATGGCATAACATATGCTGATACGCAAATGTTATTAAATTCTGCGCCAATAAGGGAATTCTGTGAATTAAAATTTTTTCATACAGTCGCAAAAGCTTACCTTGGAATAAATGCAAAAATTGGCAATATTAGTGCTTGGAGAACTGAGAGATTTGAATTTGCCACAAATGCTCAATATTTCCACAGAGATTTTGATAATTTTAAGTGGTTAAAAATCTTTGTTTATTTAACAGATGTGCATGAAGAAAATGGTCCACATTCTTATATTCCAAAATCTCATCACAGTGAAGATTTTCTGAGTTTTAAAAGAATACAAGATGAAGATATCGTAAATCTAGAAAAACCAGTAAACATTGTTGGTAAAGCAGGAACAATTATATTTGCTGATACTTTTGGCATTCATAAAGGCGTTCTTCCTAGTGAGGGTTTTAGAGATATTCTTCAGGTTACATTATCACCTAATAAAGTAGCATTTACAGATTATAAGAATCTTGAAATTCCTAAAGATAATATTTGGTCATTGTTTAGATAATGGGAACTCTATTAGTCGATATTGCTTCAAGAGAAAAAGAGTATATTTTTGATTTAGCAAAAGCATTGAATTCGCATTATGAAATTTATGTTGATGATCAGGATGGATACTTCTTGCCAGAAGGGTGTAATTTCTTCAAAAGGAACATTACCGACTCAGATTTCATTATTACCCCAAGCTACTCGTCATATAGAACCTATTACCTTAGATTGAGGTCATTATTTTCAAAGTCTCCATTGGTGCTTTACCATAGTGAACAAATAGTTCATCCAGATTTTCTTTCGGATAAGCTTGACTATAGAGGTGGAAAGAAATTTCTTAGTGATATAGCTCTTCATCTTACATGGGGAGCAGATTTTGCTCAAACACTTATTAAGAGAGGAGTAGATCCAAAAAAAATTGTAATAGTAGGCACTCCGAGAATAAAAACTAAGAAAAAACAATATGTTAAAACGATTAATGAAATTAGAAAAATATTAGTAATAACTTCTTTTGATCCAGCTGATTGGACGGAAGAGGAATGGTTAAATGAATGCAATACTTATGATTATGATCCAGAAATTAAGATGCATAAAAAATATCATCAGTCACGTAGGGTGTTTTTTTCTACGATCAAGAATTTGATTAAACAAAACCAGAATATTGAATTTGAAATAAGGACCCATCCAGGCGAAAGTCTTGAATATTATTCAAATGTTTTAAAAGGCTTTAAAAATATAAAAATTCATAAAGGTGATGATAAGCCTTTAAAAGAATCTCTAGAAAAAGTTGATTTTGTAATATCACCAAATCATTCCACAATTATTTTTGATTTATATGCTTCAGGAACAAATTATGGATTAATTAACACTGAAGCTATCATTGATAATCTCTATCCAAAAGAAGCTTATGAATCAATTAGCTACAAGAATATATCATGCCTTTCTGACCTCATAAGCTTTTCAAATCAATCAATTAAAAAAATGGAAGAACATTTCGAAAGAATTTTTAGCATCAATAGTATTGATGTTCAAGAGAGAATATTAATGTCACTTGAATTGATTAAAGACTATAAATTTAGAATAGACTTGAAGGATTTGTTAAATCTCACAAAGCTTTACACAAAATATATAATTTCTCAAGCATCAATAAATATGTCCAACATTCTGCCATTTAATCCAATATTGAAAAAATTAAAGCATAATAAAAAAGAATGGCTTGGACTGGGCCATGGTCTAGCAAAAGAGGGCCCTTTATTTATGGGAAAGGCAAAAGGAAGAGTTGTGACAGCAAAGATCTCTACATGCAATATAACAGGAGCATATATTATTGAATAGTTTAATCTTGAATATTCACTCTTTGTTAATAAGGCTTACTAGGGGCTTAAAGAGGAGAATAATTTACATAAAGCTGGGCTACAAACCCAAGTCAGACATATCGCATGATTTAAAAATTAAGAATCCAAAAAATGTAGTAATTGGAACAAATGTTAAAATAGGTGAAGAAGTTACTATAGGAGCTATGTGCAATGTAGTAATAGAAGATGATGTAACAATTTCACAAGGCGTGATTATAGAGACAGGCAGTCTATCTATTTCAACAGGATCAAGAGAGCATAAATGTAAAAAAATACATATCAAAAAAGGGGCTTGGTTAGCTGCTAGATGCATAATACTTGGCGGAGTCACTATTGGAGAAGGAGCAATAGTAGGAGCTAATAAAGTTATAAAAAAAGATGTTAATTCTAATGAGATTATAAATTGAGTCTATTTAGTTATGTCAAAGATTTACAATGTTTTAGTTCCAAGAATAGACTTTAGTGGGCCAGTAAGGCTTGCCATTGATCTTGCTCAAACTGCCTCTGAATCTGGTTTTCATGTCAATATATATTATCTTAATGGAGACTATAGGCATGAGAATTTAGGCTTTAAAGCTAATGTTAAAAAATTAAAATTAAATAATTTATTTCAAATAAAAAATAATCTTCATTCTCATTGTATGAGACCAGATATAATTAATGCAATTATAAGTATTTTTAAGAAAAATTTTATTTCTTTAACGACTATCCCAAGCCATGTTTATGATGATATTAAATACGACTATTCAAAATGGAAAGTTAATTTTTTTTATTTTTTTTGGAAAATTGCAATCTCAAAGCTCAATCATAGGGTCGTTATTACTCAAACTATGATGGATTATTATCAAAGAGAACTACCAAAACTAAAGTTCAATTTAATTTATCATTCGAGGAGAATAGGTATCAAGCCTGCAGAGGACAAAAAAATTACTCAAAAGATCAATGAGCTTAAAAAAAAATATACAAACTTATTGTGTTTTATTGGTGGTATTACAGAGAGAAAGAATATTTCAGCGCTAGCTAATATGCTTAAAAATAATAATAAAACATGTCTGATAATTTTTGGTGATGGGCCAAATAAAGATCAAATTTTAGATATAGAAAAAAATTCAAAAAATATTGTTTATTTCGGCTATAACAAAAATCCTTTTATTTACTTATCTGAAGTTGACTCATTAATTCTTCCATCATACGCAGAAGGGCTTCCAACAGTAATTCTGGAGGCAAAAGAAATGGATAAGTTAACACTGATGTCAGATATAGAGCCTCATAAAGAATTAGAAAAACTAAAGTTTGGTTTGACTTTTAACCATATTGATTTCAGCAACTTAGAAGACAAAATAAACCAAGTAAAAAAATTAAGCTCTGACATTAATTTTATTGAGGAATCAAACCAACTTTATAAAGCTAAATTTAATCCTAAAGTAAATTTTCATAGCTATGAAAAACTCATCTAAAATATTAGTAATTTCAAAAGGATTATTAGGTAAAAGTCTTGCTAATAATTTGTCCTGTAATTCAATTTCTCACAAAGATGTATTTTCTGAAAACTTTGAGAACTATGACTATGTAATAAATGCATCATTTGATAAGAAAATGTTAGAAAATAAATTAAATAATGATGCTTTTGACTATCGGCTAATCAATAAAGCAGCCGAGGCTAACTCAAAATTTATATTTTTTTCAACTAGAAAGGTTTATGGACCATACAATGGAAAAATTCTAAAGGAAGATAGTATGTGTAGCCCAAAATGTTTTTATGGAATCAATAAGTATGCATTAGAAAAATACATACAAAGAAGAATGATTGATAATAATTATTTAATTCTTAGGCTGCCAAATATTTATGATTCAATATCGTTGAATAAGAAAGAAAGTTTTCTCGGTACCTTTACAAGTAACTTGTTAAATGAAAATACTGTTAAATTAAATTGCTCATTGAAGGCTTATAAAGATTTTCTTTCAATTAGAAATTTATTGATTATCTTTAATCAAATTTATTGCAATAGTAAATTAAATGGCTCAATTTTGAATATAACAATTGGAGAGAAGATAGCCCTTGGTTTAATTGTTGATTTAGCCTCAAAATATTTTAAAGATTTAAAGATTGAATCTGATGAAGCTGTAGATGATAGTTTTTTGCTATCTAACTACTTGTTATCTGAATATGCTAACATTAGCGAGTGTATCAGCAATAAAATTGAGTTAGATAATCACTTCAAATTTATTTCAACAAAAAAAATATGAAAATAGTAATCACGGGCGGAGCAGGGTTCATTGGCTCATATATTGCAGAATATTTTGCATCAAAAAGCTATGTTCAATCTATAGATGTAATTGATAAGATGACTTATGCTGCTCATGCAGATAATTTAAAATATATTCAAAACGAAGAAAAAGTTTGTCTGCATCAATTTGATATTCTTGATCAGGATAAAGTTAGAGAATTAATTAAAGAAAAAGAAGTTGTAATACATGCTGCGGCAGAAAGTCATGTCGACAATTCATTTGAAAGCTCTATTTTATTCACAAAATCAAATACACTTGGCACTCATTCGCTTTTAGAAGAATGTAAAAAAGCTGAAGTAAGAAAATTCATACATATAAGCACAGATGAAGTGTATGGAGAAAATAATACCAGCATACCTCATAACGAAAACTCAAATTTTCAACCTTCTAACCCATACTCTGCCTCAAAAGCTGGAGCTGAGATGATAGTTAAAAGTTACATAGAATCATATGATATGAATATTGTAATTTTCAGAGCAAATAATATGTATGGATCTCGACAATTTCCGGAAAAGCTCATTCCTAAGACAATCTGCAGGCTTTTGCAGGGAAAAAAAGCAGAAATACATGGTAACGGAAATAATAAGAGAACTTTTTTACATCCGTTGGATTTTTCAAGAGCGCTAGAGATAGCGATCTTAGAACAAGCTCAGGAAAAAATATTTAATGTAGGTAGTGTAGATGAGTATCGTAATATAGATATTGTTAAATTAATTTGTGAAAAAATGAATAAAGACTTTGATAAAAGTGTGAAATTTATAAAGGATAGGCCTTTCAATGATTCAAGATACTATATTGATTATAAAAAGATACAGTCATATGGATGGAACCAAGAAAGACATATTTATGATGATTTAGATGAAATTATTGAATGGTATGTTAAAAATCTCTCTCGATATCAAATAACTTGAAAAATATTCTAATAATCTCTCCACATTTTTTCCCTGAGAATTTTATCATTAATGAAATATCCAGTGAGCTTTCCGATGACTACTCAATTACTGTGCTGACGTCTCAGCCGAGCTACCCTGAAGGAAAAATTTTTGAGAAATATAATGGTTTTTCTTTTCAAATTGATAATTTTAAAGGCATAAAAGTTTTAAGGGTGCCAACCTGGCCTAGAAAGCAAACAGGCATAAAATTTATTGATTTAATACTAAATTATACCTTCTATTTATTTTTCGGTTTTATAAGGTTTTTACTTATTAGAAAAAAAATGGATCATATTTTTATATTTGGTGTTTCTCCACTTTTTTCTGCATTAATACCTATTGTGTCAAAAAAGATACTATTCAAAAAATATAAAATTACTTTATGGGTGCAAGATCTTTGGCCTCAAAGCATTTATGAATCTGGTTATTTAAAAAATAATTTTGCAAGAAATTTCTTTGAATTTTGTATGAGAATTATCTACAAAAATTGTGATCTTATTTTATCGCAATCTTCTGCACTAAAAAATTATATTATCTCAAAATACCAAGTCGACAATGTTGAACTAGTACACAACCCGTCTTTTGATTTCATGACTAGTACAATTTTGCTTAATAACCAATCCAAAAAAATACTTTATGCTGGCAATCTTGGTAATTTTCAATGTATTGAAGAATTGCTGTCTGAAATTTCACTATGCGAATCTGAAAATTTAAATATTGAATTTCTCATTGCAGGAGATGGACCCTATAAAGAAAAAGTACAGCAAGCAGCAAAAAGATTAAAGAACTTATCATATCTTGGATACATGAATCAAAAAGATTTGGTAAAAAAAATTGAATCAGTTGATTTTTTAATTTTAGGCCTAAGAGAATCTGAAGTTTCAAAGCTAATAATCCCAAGCAAATTTCAAGCATATTTAAGTTCATCAAAACCAGTAATAGTGAGTGCAGGAAAAGAGTTAGCTAACATCATAACTAAAAATAATCTTGGGTATACTTTTAGTTTTTTAAAAGAGAGAGACTTGCTAAATTTAATAAATGATAAAATCTTAAACATCTCCTATGACGAGTATTTGGAAAAATCATCTAATTGTAGAAAATACTTTGAGGAAAACTATACAATTAACTCAATCTCAGAAAAAATAAAATTTTTACTAAATAGAACATGAAGATTATAATTTTAGGTTGCACAGGCATGCTTGGTTCACAAGTTTTCGACTATTTTGAGAAAAAAAATTATGAAATTGTTGGAACATTTAGGAATACGCTTCCCAAAAAATTAAGTAATAAATATAGCGAAAAAAAATTTTTAAAAGTAAATGACCTCTTTTCAAAAAGTTTTTTAGACAAACTTAAAGACTTTGATTGTATTATCAATTGCATTGGAGTTATAAAACAAAATACAAATATAAATACGAGGGAATTGTTTAGAATAAATTCTTCTTTTCCATTTCAAATATGTCAAAGCATAAAAAATACAGAAAGTCATTTTATTCATCTTAGTACAGATTGTGTTTTTTCTGGCAATGAGGGGCATTACAGTGAAACAGAGATTCCAAATCCTGTTGACGCATATGGTTTAAGCAAACTTCTTGGAGAAGTAGAGTCTAAAAATTCTTTAGTGATTAGAACAAGCATAATAGGACATGAAATAAATTCTAGGAAAAGCCTTATAGATTGGTTCTTAGGTCAAAAGAAAATCAAAGGTTTTTCAAGAGCCTACTTTAGCGGTCTTCCAACTGTAGAAATAGCTGAAATTTTAGAAAGATACATTATACCAAAGAGAATTACAGGCCTTTATCACATTGCAGGTAATAAAATTTCTAAGTATGACTTACTTAGAATAGTGAATGATACTTACAAAGCAAATGTTATAATCAGCAAGGAAGAAACATTTAATATCGATAGATCTCTAAATGCAGATAAATTTAATAAACTTACGAATTACCAAGCAGATGATTGGGGCAAGCTAATTGAAAAGATGCGCATTTCAAAAATATGAAATTATTTACAATTGTAGGAACTAGGCCAGAACTAATAAGACTTGCGGAAATTATTAGAAAAGCTGATAAGTTTTTTGATCATAAAATCATTCATACAGGCCAAAATCATGATTATGAACTTAATGAAATATTTTTTAATGATTTGGACATAAGAAAACCTGACTATTTTTTAAACTCTGTTGGTAAAACGGCTATGGAGACTATTTCAAAAATACTCGATTCTATAGATAAAATATTTGATAAAGAAATGCCAGATGCAATTCTGATACTTGGAGATACAAATAGTAGTTTATGTGCAATTCCTGCCAAAAGAAAAAAAATTCCAATTTTTCATATGGAGGCAGGCAATAGATGCTTTGATATGAATGTTCCAGAGGAAATTAATAGAAAAATTGTTGATCATATTTCTGATGTAAATTTGCCTTACAGCCAAATTTCAAGAGAGCACCTAATTTCAGAAGGTATCAAATCGCAAAATATCATTGTTACTGGCTCACCTCTTAAAGAAGTGATCAATAAACAAAAAAATAAGGTTGAAAATAGTAAAATACTCAACAAATTAAGTATCGAGGAAAATAATTTTATACTTGTAAGCTCTCACCGAGAGGAAAATGTCGATTCAAGACAGAAATTGAATAATCTCATTGATTGTCTTGTAGCTTTAAAAAAGAAATACAAAAAAGAAGTAATCTTTTCTACTCACCCAAGAACACAAAAAAAGCTAAAGGAATTTTTTCCTGATTTAAGCAGTGATATACAATTTCTGAAACCATTTGGATTTATTGACTACTTGAAACTACAACAATCTGCTTTTATTACTCTTTCTGACAGCGGTACTATTACAGAAGAATCTAACATTCTTGGTTTCAATGCAATTAATTTAAGAGAATCACATGAAAGGCCTGAGGGTTTTGAGCAAGGTGGGGTTATTTTTACTGGCTATAATCTTGAGGAAATTATTTCTGCAATAGATTTTCTTAATTCAGAAGATAATACAGGTTTTAAAAACGTCCTTGATTATGATGTGGATGATTGCTCAACTAAAATCATAAAAATTATTATGAGTTATACATCTTATGTTAATAAATACAGCTGGCTTAAAGAACACAGCTAACAATTCATTTAATGCTATTAGCTTCATTCTGCTGCTTATTGCTCTGGCTCTCTCTGTTTTAAGTGGTTATTTATTTTTTCTTTTTGATGCAGAAATTTTAAAAGATAAAGATACCTATATTAGTTTAATTAATAATCTAAGATACGAAGGCTTTGTAGACAACATTTTTCTATTTAATGGAATAGAAGTACTATCATTTCTCATTATTAAGTTGGCTCTTATATCATTTAATGATGCAGTTTTGGGATTATCCCTGATTTGTGCATTAAGTACCTTTATTATTTTACTTTCGGCAATTAAGCAAAAATTTATTTTTTTATGTTTCACAATTTTAATATTTCTAAATTATTTAGATGATTTTTGGCTGAATCAAATTAGAGCATCATTAGGCTTAGCAATATTTATAAGTTTGTTCCTCAACAAAAGTAATCTAGGATATATTTTAGCGCCATTCTTTCATTTTCAATTATTATTCTTTTCTATAATAAAAATAATTTCAAAATATGGTTTGTTGGCATTATCACTAATTTTTTTCTTCATTCTTGCAATATTCTTTAATGTTTTTCTTGAATATTTTGAGTCAATTTTTTCAAGTGCTAGCCAAAACCCAATTTTAGAAAAATTAATTTTTTATTTGGGCTATGAGGGTTTTGGTGGATCTTACTTTATGTATGCAAGAGTTGTCTTTTTTGCGTTAGTATCTTCATACTTTATTTTTTATAAAAATGATAAGTCAGTTGAGTCTTATTCTTTATTTTTTTCAGGTCTTGTTTATGTGGTTTTTAATGATTTAACATCTTTCGTAGGCCGCATGGCATCAATGGTGATATTTATTGAACCAGTATTTGTTTCAAGATTTAATATATATGTGAAATGTGTTTACATTACCTTTCTTATCTTGGGAGCATTAATTAAAAACTTTTTATAGTGTCAACTTACCTACTCTTAGCAACCAGAATTACCTTATCGTTTATACGATTTGGTTATATTGCGCTTTTAGCAATATTTATATCAGAAGAAAATTTAGCAAGCATCTTTTTTATATCGTATTTGATCACATTCTTAGCGATAGTTGTTCCAATTGAATATCACTATGCAGTTTTAAGAAAATGTAATTTTAAGGATGATGGTATATGCATTGAATCAATTCCATACTACAAACATCATTTAAGAACAGTAAATTTTCTAAACTACTTTTTTATTTTTTTTGCTTCTATTTTCCTTATTTTTTTAAATTTTAATATCGACCTTACTATATTATCCAGTGAATTTAATAGCTTAAATATAATTCTTTTATTTTTTATTGTTTTTTTTGAAACAAAAAATAATGAATTATATAGATATTTCCAAGTATCAAGAATTGATCTTCAAATTCTGAATTTACTTTTTAGAAATTTGTTGCCAGTAGTCTTTCATTTGGCTCTTATAATTTTTTTGGAAAATTTGAGTGTAATAACATCTTATTTATGTTTAATTCTTTTTTTTAATATTTTGGCTTCTTCTCTGGGCAATGTGTATATGAAAGAAAATATTTTTAAGTTAGACTTAGCGCCTAGCAGTCCAAAACTTTCTAATTTAAAATTTCTTAAATATTCCTTCCCAATTGTATTGTTATCCACTTTCTATATGCAATTAGACAAGATTTCTTTAGCGTACTTTCTTTCTGAGAAGAAATTTATTTTTTATGGTTTTTATAGCAACATATCAAATTTTATAATTATTTTCACACAGATTGTGGTCATCCAGCCCCAACTAAAAAGCTGGTATGGGAATAATCAAATTAAGTTTAATTTCTTCAGTCTTCTCAAAAAAGTTTTTATAGTTTTTTCGTTTGCCTGCACTCTATTACTTTTAGCGGTTATTCTTTCAATTTTCTTGCCTGAAGTGTATAAAATAAATTTTAATGCTTCATATATTTTCTTAGGATATTTTTTGTATGGAGTTTCTAATGTTCTTACAGTAATGTTTTACGTTACAAAGAAAGACCATCTTTTATTGAAATTAGAGTCTATATCTGTGGCACTGGGTATGTGTACTTTCATCTTTCTTTTTCAGCTTGAACTTATACCTGTAGAAACATTTCCGTTAATAATGGGGCTTTTCCTTTTTATCTGCAAAGCTTACCCTTTTATTGTCTCTATAAAAAAATTAAATTAAGGTCACAGGAAATTTACTTGCTTAATATCAATTCTCTTTTTTATGTATTTAAAAAACATAAAAGTTATATAATAATTCTATGAAATTTTTAAGAATTATCGTTATATCCAGCTTTCTTACATTTTTCTCAAATTCACTAATATCTCAAGATATTACACAACCGAATTTAGCATACTTGCAATCACTTCCTATTGATATACAGCAGAAATTTGAGAACTCTCAAATGCAAAATGTTCCTGATAATCAAGAATTCATTCTAGCTTATCCAGAAGAAAGCATTGAAAATGATGAAAATAAAAATCTAAAAAAAATTGACCAAAAATTTGGTTTTGATTTCTTTAATAACAAACCATCAATGCTTAGGGAAACCTATAATGATGTTCCTTTAATGTCAGATTACCAATTATCCATAAATGATGAACTTGAACTCACAATAACTGGTTCAAAAAAAGCTCTATATAGAGCAAGAATAAATTTAGGAGGATCAATCCAAATTCCGGAAGTTGGTGAAATAAATTTATCTGGACTCACGCTGAGTGAAGCCGATGAAAAAATCAGACAAATTATTTCAGGTTATTTTGTGGGCGCTAAATCAGTTCTTTCAATTAGAAAGAGTTCATTAAAGAAGATTTCAATTATAGGTTCTATAAAAAAACCAGGAACTTATATGGTCAACCCTTATACAACAGTTTCTCAGGCAATAAATTATGCAGGAGGTTTAGAGGATAATGCGAGCTTAAGAACTATTGAGGTTCTAAGTTTTGAAGGCCAAAAGACATTGTCTGATCTTTATCAATTCCTAATATTTGGTGATAGAGAGCAAGATTTGAGCCTACAAAATGGTGATACAGTTTTTATTCGCCCTACATCAAATTTTGTTAAAGTCTATGGAGAAATCCATAGACCTATGCTTTATGAGTATATTGAAGGCGATGATTTTAGTGATCTTGTTGAATTTGCTCAAGGGCCTACTAATAATGCAAACTTGGAAGAAGCTGCTATTAATATCTTATCTGGTGAAAAAATCATAACTCAACAAATAGACCTGCTTAAAGAAATTAATGAAGAAGTTATTGAAAGCTTCTTGGTTCCAAGCAAATTATTTTTACAAAATAAAGACATTGAAATAATAGGGCAAAGCGTAAGGACTGGGTTCATACCACAAAATAGGTTCAGTACACTTGGTGAGTTAATAGATACTCTTCAATTTAGCCAAGATATTTACCCTTTTTTCTTTAAGCTTGAACAAACAACAGAAGATGGTTTGTTGATTGAAAAATTAAATTTTAGTTTGTTTGATAAGGATGCATATGAATCAATTATCCTCAAAAAGAATGTTAAGATTAGTTTTTATTCAAGATCTCAAGTTGAGGCATTCAACGATGAAGAAAATCTAACATTAGATGAAGAAATCATAAGCGATTTCTCTGATTCATATCTAAGATTTATTGCGGGCAATGAAACATTTAATTTGCCATTTGCTTCAAAATACAATGTTAAACCCATAGTAGATTATCTTGGATTAGGAAATAAAATTGATCTAGTTAATGGTTCTTTAACTAATTCAAAAGGCTCATTTTTCGAAGATATTTTCAGTGAAAAATATGATTTTACTGACGGTACCGTAATTATTTTCCCAAAATTGAGTACATCTGAAACAATTCTGGTATCAATTGAAGGAGAAGTTCTTTTCCCAGGATCATATGAGGTGAATAAAAATGTTTCATTGAATGACCTTTATTTAATAGCAGGTGGTTTTACAAATAGAGCTGATCAGAGGGCAATTTTATTTTCAAGGGAGTCAATCAGAGAAAAAGAGAGAAGGGCATTTAAACAAGCCAAGGATCTTGTCTTAGATGCCGTAATATCATCTATAGCAGGAAATTCTCAACAAACAGTTGATCCTTCAATTCTTACGCTAATAGATAGTATAAGTGATGATGACTTTCAAGGGAGGTTGGCTGGGAACCTTTCATTGAATTCAACCACATCTATGTTGACTTCCCTAGAAAATGGGGATTCTATCAAAGTGCCGGCTAAGACAAACACTATTTCTGTTATTGGAGAAGTTCTTTCTCCTACAAGTATGGTCTTAAATGATGGAGCACTCCTTTCAGATTACATAGAGGAGTCTGGAGGATATACAAGATTTGCAGATAAAAAAAATGTTTATATTATTAAGTCAGATGGGACGTCTGTAAGCGCTAATTCTGGTCTATTTAAAAACCAATATTACTTAAAACCTGGTGACACCATAGTGGTTCCTAGAAATATAGAAAAAATATCAACAATTCCTCTTTTATCAGCAGCAACAAAGATAATTGCTGATTTAGCTTTCTCTGCCGCATCACTAAATGTGTTAAATAATTAGTAAATGGTTTTCAGATCATTAATTAAATTTATTTTAATTTTACAATTCTATTTGTTTCCAAATATCACTTCCAATCACGGTATTGAAGGAGTAATTAACACTCCATCAGCATATATCAATGATGAAGGGGAATTAAAGCTCTTATTATATCGTGGTCAACCAGATAGAAAGTTTGTTATATCTGCTAATCCATTTGACTGGATGCAAGCATCCTTATTTTATGTTGATGTCACAAATAGAATATATGGTGGTAATTTTAAACAGTCTTATAAGGACAAAGGTTTTAATCTTAAAATTAACCTTTTAAAAGAAAGTAATTTTCCTGCATTTTCAATAGGATTTAACGATTTTGCTGGAACTGGTTTATATAACTCTGAATATATAGTTTTATCAAAAAGTAACGAAAAAATTTCTTATAGCTTGGGAATTGGATGGGGAGACTTTTCTTCTGGTTTAGTCATTAGAAATCCCTTAATCTCGATTAATGATTCTTTTAAAAATAGAGAAATCCTTCTTAAAGACTTAGGCGGCACACCAAATCCAAGTGTTTTTTTTAGAGGGGATGCTTCAATTTTTGGTAATTTAGTATTTAGACAGAATTCTAAACTAAGTTATTTGCTGGAATTGGATCCAACAGTCACAACAAAATATGAAACCATCCCATATACTCCCAGAAAATCAAAATATAGTATTGGTTCTTACTATAAATTTAATGATAATCTTCATATTAAGGCTTCATTTGAAAGAGGGACCGAAGCTACATTTTCATTAATATTTAACGAAAGTTACAAAAAATTTAGGAGTGATCCAAGATATAAAAAAAATGACCAGCTAGATGTAACTACAAGCAGATATAAGAATTTGCAAAAAATCCTTGAATTGAATGCAATTGGTTTAAATTCTGTTTCAGAAAATAGCGATACTATTAGATTAAATATAAAACAAAATTCTTATAACAATATATCTATCTCAAACAAAAATATTTGGCAATCTTTGAAAGATTCAGGACTGAATTATGAAGGCAAAAATGTTGAAATCATACAAACTTTTTTAGGAATGGAGGTTCATAATTCAGTAATTGATGGTTCTACATCTCCTGTATTTCAAGGAAATGCTATTAAATTACAAAAAAGTGAGCTTGAAAAAAAATATATAGTAAAAGAAAAGTTTCCCATTATTAATAGCACTAATTCTCTTGATCCTAAATTTTTCTTTGCTTCAAGAGAAGGGTTTCTTCATGGTGGTCTTTTTTTGAATAATAATACTGAAATAATATTAAAAGAGAATCTGATAATTACGTCTAACTTAAGACACTCTCTTTTTGATAACTTTGATGAACTATATATTCCTCCCGTTGATACATATCCCGTAATGGTAAGAAGTGATATAAAAAAATATCTTAATAAACTAAATGATGGAATTACTATTGGTAGGCTTCAATTAGATTACTTCCTTGAACAAAATAAAAATTATTTTCAATTATCTATTGGTTTACTTGAAGATATGTTCGCCGGAGCCATTATTGACTACCTATATTTTCCTCAAGATAGTATTTTAGGTGCTGGAGTAGAAATAAGTTTGGCAAAAAAAAGAGATTATGATGGGAGATTCGGTTTACAAGATTATGAAAATAGTTATTCGAGATTTAAAGCAGTAATAAGGGAGCCAAAAAATAAAATAATTACAACTTTATCATATGGCGAATATATTGCTGGAGATATAGGTTATACGCTTGAGATGAATAAAAGATTTAAGAACGGAGTAAAGTTTGGTGTGTTCTTTTCAAAGACAGATGTTCCAGCAAACTTATTTGGAGAAGGAAGCTTTGATAAAGGTATAACAATGTCAATACCATTTGGTTTTGGTCGTAAAAGCATAAATAATTTAGAGTGGCGTCCGCTTACAAAAGACCCTGCCTCATTAATCATAAGAAATACTAATCTTATTGATTTAATAGAGAGATACCGTAACTAAAATGATTTCGTTACATTATTGGTAAAATTTAGGTGCCAGTGCCAGTGCCAGTTGATGTACCAGTCCCAGTCGCAGTCCCAGTCCCTGTACCAGTCCCCGTTCCAGTTCCAGGTTCAGGCGTAGGCTCTGGTGTTGGTTCCGGTGTTGGTTCCGGTGTAGGCTCTGGTGTTGGTTCAGGCGTAGGCTCTGGTGTTGGTTCAGGAGTTGGTTCAGGCGTAGGCTCTGGTGTTGGTTCAGGAGTTGGTTCAGGCGTAGGCTCTGGTGTTGGTTCAGGAGTTGGCTCTGGTGTTGGTTCTGGTGTTGGTGCTGGTGTTGGTGCTGGTGTTGGTGCTGGAATAGGGTCGCCTCTATCATTTGCTTCTGAAATAATGTTGTAACCTAACAGCCAAGCCACAAAGCTAGCTACATCATTTACTGGAATTATTTCTTCCAATGTGGGCAGATCTGATTCTTCATCATCGCCTGGTTCAACTTTCTCAGTTGATGGTTCAGGAGCGGAATCCTCTTCCTTAACTTCTTCTTTGACTTCTTTCTTTACAGGCTCATCTGCTTTCTCGTCAGCTATCAAATAAGCTGGCGTTAATAATACAGCCATAAGTACCCTTAAGAAATCTTTCATCATTTGATTCTACAATAATTTTTCTCTAAAACCAGTAAATTTTAGCATATGTACATTTTTGTGTGCTAAAAAAACACTTTAAAATCGTTTTTTCTGCTTTTTTGATGACAATTTCTATTTTTTTTTCAGTTTTAGAATACTTATTCATTAAATCACTTATCATATTACTTTCCTTTATAAAGCATGAATAATAACGACCATTTACAGAAGGATCTGCAAGATTGGATTGATGCTCTTGAAGATCTCTCACTATTGGAAGGCAGCGATCATACTAAGCAATTGGTTAAGCAATTTTTACAACACATCGAAAACAAAGGTTTTCTTCCTAACAAGTTAAATCAACTACCTTTTGAGAATTCTATTTCCCATCATAACGAAATTCCTTATCCCGGTGATTGGGGGATAGAGGAGCGTATAAGGCATTACATTAGGTGGAATGCTTTAGTAACTGTGCTCAAGGCAAATAAGGAACTAGATTTAGGGGGCCATATTTCGACATACTCATCTGCAGCAACATTGTATGAGGTTGGTTTCAATCACTTTTTTAAAGGAGGCCAACTTGCAGATATGGTGTATTTCCAAGGGCATTCTTCACCCGGAATCTATGCAAGGTCCTTTCTTGAAGGATATCTATCTGATAAGCAATTAGATAATTTTAGACAAGAAGTAGAAGGTGACGGATTGTCTTCATATCCACATCCTTGGCTGATGCCAGAATATTGGCAATTCCCAACTGTATCTATGGGCTTAGGTCCAATAATGTCAATTTATCAAGCACATGTAATGAAATATCTTGAACAGAGAGGTTTGCTAGAAAGTAAGCCTGAAAGAAAAATTTGGATGTTTTGTGGTGATGGTGAGA
>MDTG01284140.1_pt1 | contig 30740 bp, 33 predicted proteins | sample 811421 | NCBI WGS metagenome assembly MDTG01 (sample SAMN05326645, study PRJNA326480) | marine metagenome | isolation source: seawater | place: Pacific Ocean: South East | collected 2011
CTTCATGGCTCAGAACGCGGCTTTCTCAGCCCAGATAGAAACCGACTACAGGTTCAATGAGTAAGCCATGAGACTGCGCATCGATCACACAACAGTCTATAATTACGAAAAGGCGGCGGTCTATGCGCTGCACCAGGTGCGCAAGCGTCCGCACGACACGGATGCGCAGACGGTCATGACCTGGGATCTGGTTCTGGATGGAGCCAAGCTCGAAGCCCAATATGTCGATCATCACGGGAATCATGTCGATCTTGTCTCGATCGAGCCGGACGCCAAACGCGTGTCGATTTCCTGCCAGGGCGAGGTTGAGACCCGCGACACCGCAGGCGTGTTGACCAATAGCCGGGTGACGCCGCCACTCTGGCTCTATCGCCGGTTTACGCCGCTTACGAAGGCGGGGAAGGGCGTCCGTAGCCTTGTCTCCCAGTTGGGAAAGGACCCGGCGCTCAATATCGAAACGCTGCACGCCTTGATGAACCTGATTGCAGAAGCGGTTGTCTATGACACCAACCCGACCGGACCGAACACGACCGCCGAGGAGGCGCTCGAACTCGGTCATGGCGTTTGCCAGGACCATGCCCACGTCTTTGCGTCGGCAGCGCGGCTGCTGGGCTTTCCGGCCCGGTATGTCGGTGGTTACATGATGATGCTGGACCGGGTTGATCAGGACGCAGGCCATGCCTGGGCGGAAGCCTGGATCGATGGGCTTGGCTGGGTCGGATTTGATGCAGCCAACCGTGTTTGTCCTGACGAACGGTACATTCAGGTTGCAACCGGGCTCGACTATCGCGAAGCTGGTCCGATGACAGGGGTCATGTATGGCGGCGAACGGGAGGTTCTCTCGGTCAATGTTCAGGTCCAACAATAACAAACGGGTCCGAAGAGGTTCGAAGTGACATATTGCGTGGCGATGCGGCTCAACGCGGGGCTCATCTTCATGTCCGACACGCGCACGAATGCGGGCGTGGACAACATTTCCAAGTTCCGGAAGATGTTTACCTGGGAGGAACCGGGAGAACGGGTGATCACCGTTCTCACGGCCGGGAACCTTGCAACGTCTCAGGCCGTCATCAGCGTTCTGGATGAACGGGCCAAGGCGCCCAAGGAGCGCCGCCCCAGCCTGCTGGAAGCGCCGACCATGTTCCAGGTCGCCAATATTATCGGCGACACGCTCAAGGAAGTGATCAAGACGCAGAAAATGACCGGTCCCGAATCAGAGGCCGACTATGGCGCCACAATGATCGTGGGTGGCCAGATTGCCGGAATTGAGCCGCGCCTTTTCCTGATTTACCCCGAAGGCAATTTCATCGAAGCGAGCGAAGAAACGCCTTTCTTCCAGATCGGTGAAACCAAATATGGCCGGCCCATCCTTTTGCGCGCCTATGATGCTGATATGAGTTTTGAAGAGGCGATCAAGCTCCTCTACGTTTCCTTCGACTCGACCTTGAAAGCGAACCTGTCCGTTGGCATGCCGCTGGACCTGCAGGTCGTGGAGGAGGGGACAATGCAAGTCCGTCATCGCCGGCGTGTCGATGAAGACGATCCGTACTTCCAGACCGTTTCCAGCAGCTGGGGTGACGCCTTGAAACTGGCGTTCAAATCGCTTCCGGATTTTTCGTTCGACGAAGGGGGCGAAGCCTAGGCGGTTGCCAGCGCGGGCGCGTATTCGCGGAAGAGCTTCTTGGCGAGCACCACACGGTCTTCCGCATCCATGCCATCTGTGTCTGCCGTAAGTGTTGCGTTCACAAGCGGCCGGATCCCAAGGCGATTGGCAATCTGGATGGCGAGGCCCGGCCGGGCATTCAATTCCAGAAGAAGCGGGCCCTTTTCCTTATCGAGCACGATATCAGCGCCAAGATAACCGAGGCCGGTCACCTCATAGGCCTTTGCTGCCATCAACAGCATGGCGTCCCAGTGGGGAACGGAGAGATTGCTGAGCGGGTTGGCCGTGTCTGGGTGGATCTCTGTTGTCTTGCCATTCTGCATGCCGTGCAAAGTCCGGCCATTGACCAGATCGAGGCCGACGCCGACGCCGCCCTTGTGAAGGTTTGCCTTGCCGTCTGACTCTGCCGTTGGCAGGCGCACCATGGCAACGAAGGGAATACCGCGAAGCACGATGATCCGGATGTCGGGAACGCCGCCGAAGCTGATCGGGTCGAACACTTCGTCGAACTTGACCCGGTATTCGATCATCGCGACGTCAGGCTGTCCGGACAGGGAGTACATGCCCGACAGGATGTTGTTGACGTGGAATTTCAGATCTTCCAGCAGGGCGCGTTGGCCGTTCGACCTGCGCCAGCCGCCCCGCATCGGGCCGAGGATCACCTGAATGCCATTGCCCTGAGAGCCGTTGGCCGGCTTGATGACGCAGCCATCCGGCTTGTCCAGCAGCTTCTCCAGATTGCGCATGTCGAGCGGATTGCGGATCAGGCCATAGAGTTCCGGGGTCGGAATGTCTGCTTCGATCGCAAGACGTTTGGTTTCCGTCTTGTCGTTCACCAGCCGCATGAGGCGGCGGGGGTTCAGGTCATTCACGAGGCGGAGGTTCCGCTCATTGATGCCAAGCAGACCGGCCTTGCGCAGGGCGATCCAGGTGCTGATCATTTCTCTGCCTGCTTGGCCAGTTCACGAAAGCGAATGATCTCACTGACGCGCAGGCCCGTATACTTGCCCATCAGGAGGCAGAGCGCCATCAGGACCAGAAGCAGTTCAGGGAAGTTGAACAGCAGGTATTCGATGTGCTTGTTCGTCATCACCAGATAGGAGATCGATGCAACCAGCATGGATCCGGCGCCGGCCTTGATGGCATCTTCGGCGGAATATTCTTCCCACATGATCGACATACGCTCGATCGTCATCGTCAGGATCACCATCGGGAACAGCGAGATCGACAGGCCCATGCGCATATTGGCGCCATTCATGACCTGCGCGATCACCGCCATACAGATCACGATGAAGATCAGCACGACGGCCAGGCGTGGCACGAGCAGCAATCGGAGCTTTTCGAGGTAAAAGCGCATGGCGAGGCCGAGGGCGACAAGCATGGTGAACAGGATCAGACCATTCAGCAGGGCCGTCTCACGGAATGCGATCCCGATCAGGATCGGCATGAACGTGCCGAGCGTCTCAATCCCGATAAACTGACGCATGAAGACCAGCAGGACGATGCCGGCGGGGATCGTGATCAGGACCTGATAGACGAGTTGCGTCGTGACCGGCAGGCGGTCGAAACTGAAGAGTTCCACAGGCGTGCGGTCTGCCCGGGCGGCCTTGCGCACGACATCCGACGCAGAGGAGTCGATCGGCTGGATGGAGACCTGTGGCTCAAAGTCAAACACGCCATCGGCGCGGATCATTTCTTCGGTGCCATACCAGATCGTGAAGAATTCCTTGGGGTCAGGGCCGATGAAGTAGCGCTTGTCGCGTCCGTCGACATGGTATTCCAGCCAATGCTGCACTTCCGTGCGGCGCCGGGCTTCATCGAGGTAAACACCATTGGCGACGCGGGCGCGGATGCCCTGGCTTTGCAGCGCTTCGGCAGCAAGGGTCAGGCGGTCTAGCGGCGGCGGCAGAACGGGCAGAAGGGCTTCGATCTCGTCAGCATCTTTCTGGACGAAGATCTCCTGGAGGATCAGTTCCGCCAGCGAATCATCGTCAGCGGACCGGCGGCGCATGTCGGAAGACCAGACGAGGAAAGCCTGGCGCTCCAGATCGTTCAGGGATTCCGGCGGCTCGCGGTCTGCCGGGCGGTGCATCTCGGCGGGCAGGGGAGAGCGCTGTGTTTCGCCCTCGAGGCGCGCACGATAGCGCAGCACTTTGCGGTCGTTCGGATAGCGATAGGTCCAGATTGCCTTGCGGCCATTGTCGTTATCGCTCTCAAGGCGAAGGCCGAAGGCGCCATTATAGTATTGTTCCTGCGAAACGCGGCGGGTGTCGCTGTTTGCCGGAATGAAGGTCTCGATCCGGACCGGCTGGTTGGCCGTGTCGAAATCGAGATAGATCTCGAAATCCCAGGTTGTGGTCTGGGTGCCCGGCGTCAGCGGGTAATTGTACTGGAATACCTTGATGCCGAAGATCGTCAGGGCGATCGCGGTCAGCACAAAGGCCAGAAGTCGGGTGTGAAAAGTGCTAGTCACGCTCGGATACGTTACATTCGTCGTCTGCAATGAAAGTCGATGCAGAATCGACCAGGACCCGGGACGCGAGGAATTCGCGACCGATCAGGATGTCGTATTCAAAGTCCTCCCGGTCGGCAAGATTGACTTCAGCCAGACCGCGAACACCTCCAACGCAAATGGGAAGATGAATGACCGGGCGGCGGATCGTGCCACCGGTCTTGAGTTTGATCAGGGCGAAGCGGCGTACATCCTGATCATACCGGACCGTGCGGCCATTCTTGCCGCGCAGACGGAAGGTCACCCAATCGTCCTTGCCGGACTTCTTGTAGACTTTCACGTCGCGGCCATAAACCGAGGAGGAGTCCGCGCCGGTATCAAGTTTTCCTTTCATTTCAAGGCCTAACTTGCCGACGTGAACATCTTCGACATAGCCCAGAACTGTCATGTCATCGCGCCCCTCGCGTTCGGCAAAGGCGGGTGACGGGACCAGCGCCAGAACAAGAGCGGCGTAGATTGGCAGTCTCAACAGTTTCACGGGGGACCCCCTCCTTCCTGAGCTGTCGCGCGGATGTGGACTTAGCATGTGCCGAAGTGCTGCGATAGGCACTCCACCCGGTGCGCAGGGGCGGCACAAACACCAGATTCGTGGCGAAAAATGGACGAAGACTGCGGGTGGTTTCGGTGGGCCCGAGCCCGATCAGGCCGATACAGGGAAAACCGGCCAAGTGTCGACAATGGCGCCATCCTCATAAACGGCGATATCGCCGAACTGCAGGAAGACGGCTTCGCTTTGCTGTGGGCGGAGAAAAACGAATTCATCGGGCTGGATCGACAGTTCCGGTCCGCCATTCAGCATTTCCTGGTTCGAGGAACGTCCGAACGTCTTGTTGTATTCGAGGCCGGGCGGGTCGACTGGTTCTGCAAGCCAGTGCCCGCCATGGATGAAGACTGTTTTCTTCGAATTGGGGTTCCAGGCAGAGGCGGCCCCGCTTGCGAACTCAAGGCCGGGCAGGCGGGTCTTGTCGAGGGATTTGATCACCGGGGTCGCGATGAAGCTCGCTGGCTTGTGGGGTTCGAGCAGTTCGGTGTCGAAATGCGTCGGCTTGACCAGGCAGGATCCGGCTGAGACCTCATTCGCAATATCCGTGGTCTGGTAATACCGGTAGGTCGGGCTGCCGGCGGCATTGCGGGTCAGGCCCTCCATGCGGTCTGCGCCGATCAGGGCCGAGGCCTGTTCAAGTGCAGCCGTGTACGTGTCCCATGCGCTTTTCAGCGCCTTGTCGCGCCAGCCGAGTGTCGTAGGCAGGGAAGGGATGTGCGGCTCGTATCCCATGAAGCCGGAGAATTCGAGATTCGGAGCCGCTTCAATCGCTTCGATCGCCGCGCCCAGTTCCGGGCCGGGGGTAAAGCCGCCGCGGTGCAGTCCCACATCCAGCTCCAGGACAAGTTTCAGTGGCCGTTCGATGTTGGAAGCGAGTGACGTGTATTGCTGCAGGCGTGCGGGCGTATCGATCAGCCATTCGACATTGTCTGCCGCTGGCGCAGACGCCGCCGGCAGGGTCTCAAAATAATGCTGCGCCGCGCGGACAGGCAGCGGTTTTCCCAGCAACTGGCTGGCTTCCGGCATGTCGACCGAGAGCTTTGACAACATGGGCTGGTTGAACGTCATCAGCCTGTCGGTGCCCGACAGGTCGCGGATGAACGAGATCAGATCGATGGAGGGCAGAGACTTGGCGACGATGCGATAGCCCATGCCCGCGGGGAGATGGGTTTTGAGGGTGCGGATATTTTCCGAAAGGCGCGTTTTGTCGATCACCAGTGTCGGCCAGGCAATGCCGGCGCCGATCAGGGCTGCCTGCATGCTCATGAAATAGGCGTCTCTAGGTCCGCTATGATCATGGGGCTTGTTCATCAGGACGGCTCCTCCGGCGGCGACGGCAGCGCCGCCTAGAAACAGGGTACGGCGCGACAGATCAGGCATCGAAGTCGACTCCGAACAGGTGGGCAAGATGCGGGTTGAGGAATTTCCCGTCCGGATCAAGAGACGCCCGTAATTCGAGGAAACTCCCGAAATCCGGGTAAAGGCCGATCAGCTCGTCCTTTCCCAGCGAATGCAGCTTGCCCCAGTGAGGCCGTCCGCCATGAGATCGGTGAATGGGTTCCAGCACCTTGAAGAAATAATCGTAGGGCTCGTCCACCGCGGCGTGGGTGGCGATAGACAGACGCGGACCGTCATTGAACGGGCTCAGCCATGCATCGTCCTGGGCGGTGATGCGGACCTCCATCGGGAAGAACGTGTCCTTGCGGGTCTCAAGGGCTGCAATGATTTCGCGAAGGCAGGCCAGGCCGTTATCCAGCGGAATATGGTATTCCATCTCGTTGAATTTTGTCGGGCGGGCGGTCGCAAGCAGTTTCCAGTAGGTATCGGTGCTTTCTTCCACGAGCCCTCTTGGCAGGTTGCCCTGTGCAATCCGCCGGCGCAGCCAGGGGGCCCAGCCGAACATGTCGCGCAGCGACTGCAGTCCGGCGAGCGTGTCCTCATCCTCGTCAGAGACGCGCCCTGTCACTTCGCCGTTGTAGACGTCGTGTGAAATGCCGGCAGCCAGGCCGGTAAAGGGAAAATAGTAAAACTCGAAATTCCGGTGCTGCTGCGACAGGTCCATCGCCTGGTCCATGATGCTGTCCAGCGTATCGACCCAGACACGGCGCTTCAGCTTGTAGGATGGGACGCATTTCAGGGTGTATTGGGTGATCACGCCCAGAGCGCCGAGAGACACGCGGCCGGCATTGAAGAGGGCCGGGTCAGAGCTTGCCGTCACATCCCGGGCTGTTCCATCCGGCGTGACAATCCGGAAGCCCTCTATGTGTGCATGAATGGGCTGGAGCGTCCGCCCGGTTCCGTGGGTTGAGGTCGAGAAAGACCCGGCCAGGGTCTGCACATCGACATCCGGAAGATTCTGCAGGGCGAGCCCGGCCTGATCCAGTTCCCGGGCGGTCTGCCGGATACGCGTGCCGGCACCGACTGTGGCGAGGCCGGTCGTCGCATCCGCAGAGATGAGGCCTGAAAAACGGCTGGCATCCACAATCAGATGCTCGGACGGAACCAGACCTGTGAAGGAGTGCCCGCTGCCAACGGGCCGGACGCGGCGGGCGCTTGATAGCGCAGCCGAAAGGTCTGATTCCGTGGCCGACACGGCAATTTGCCGGGGGGTGGATTGCTGAATGCCGGACCAGTTCGACCAGGCCACTTCCCCATCCGGAGCAGGGGGGAGGCCGGGACTGTAACCGTCCCGTTTAAAATCCTTCATGCTCCAGCGGGCATATTGCACGCCGGGAATGGCGGCGGCTGCGGCAAGTCCGGCAGTTCCGAACAATATGGCCCGGCGTGTTGTGCTCATGATTGGCCCTCGGTGGACATGAATTCGATCAGCGCTTCAAACGTGTCGTCCGTGCAGTCCGGGCAGTAGCCCATGGCGGGCATGGCGCCGCGGCCGGAGCGGACGGAGGCCAGCATTCCGTCCAGGCCGCGCGCGTCGAAACGCGGTGTCCAGGCGGCTGAATGTCCGGTTAGCGGAGCGCCGAGACCGTTCAGCGCGTGGCATGCACGGCAGGACCGGTCATACACTGCGCTGAGGTCAGGATCTGAGGGGGTGAGCTCTTCTGCCAGGGCAATATGGCGTGCGTCCGGTTCGATTATTTCCGGGGCCGAGTTCTGGCTCGCTCCCTGTGAGCAGGCACACGCGCAAACAAGCAGCAGCATGGCCGGAACATACCTCACCATGTCTCTCCCCTCTTATCGACCCGGTGATATAATAAGATAGCAAATGCTATAATTACATCGACGGACAGGGAGAGTCTATCTTTGAAAGAGGCAGTAACCGGATCTATTCGGCGTTCGAGGAGTTCCGGACGTCTTCGTTCAGGGCCGCAAGACGGAGACTGACCGCGTAGGCCTTCTTGGTTTCCATGCCGGCGAGAATCATACCGGCCTGTTCAGACCGCATCAGACGCAGGAATCCAGCTGCGAAGTCGGAATCCATCTGGTTGAAAATCGAGGCTGCCTGATCCGGTTTCATCGTACCATACATGCGGGCCAGATGTTCCATGTCGTCATTGGAAACATCCTGAAGCTGGACCCACCGGTCCTGCAGGGTGGCTTCGACCGCCTGTAGGTCTGCTGCGCGCCGGTCCAGTTCCTGTTGCCGGGCGAGCAGTTCCAGTTCCAGTTCCTGCAGCGCGGCCTGTTGTTCTTTCAGTTTCCGCTGGTCGTCCGCCAGAAGCGCGGCGGTTTCCGCGGTAAAGCAGACCTGATCGACCTGCTTTGTGCTCGGCAATGACGCTTCTGTGGAAGGTGCATGATCCTTCACATCGGCAGGATGTGCAGGAGCCTGGGGGCTTTCTGCAATGGCCAGATTGCTCGGAAGGAATCGAACGGCGGCCCCGAGCGTGAAAAGGAACCCGAGTGTGAGCAGGACGTAGGATCGGCTGTTTTTGAGCGATTTCATGGCAGGCAACCAGTTTCGTTTTCTGCGGGTCAGCGCCCGGTGGTCTGGGCGAGGGGGCGGTAATCTTCGTCGGCGGCTTCAGTCATTTCGCGCATGTCGTGCATGACGCGGTTCATTTCCATGATGCGGGTCTTGGACTGATCCAGGATAATCCGCATCATCGTGCTGAGTTCAGCCTGAGAGGCTGTGACCTGGTCAACGGCATCTTTCTGCGACGCCTCGAGGGAGGCTTTCAGCTCTTCCATCCGGGCGCATGTCTGTTTGGCATCTTCCAGCTGCATCGCCAGTCGAGCTGCCATCTCGCCAACATGCGAGCGGGTTTCCTTGGTCGAATTGGACATGGCGGCGATGGATTTCGACATCGCCATGATGGTCGCGCCGAGGCCGTCACGTGTGTCCTGAAGGGCCTTCAGACGGCGATTCAGAACGAAACAGTACACGCAGGCCGCGAAGGACACGAGGATGATGGCAATATCGGTGGCTTGAATTGGCATGGGGCTCACCTCAGCAGGAATTCTGTGATCAGGACACCCTGGGAGACGCCGCCGCCCAGCACCAGTTCCGAACGCCGGCTCAGCTGTTCGCGCATATGGGCGTAAAAGTCCGGATTCTCGAAATCGCTGAGTTCGACCGAGCGCAGGTAGTTGGTAAATGCGTCGATCAGCACCGGTTCGGCTTTCTCAACCATGGCAGAGCCTTCATTGTCGGTGACGATGGAGACTTTCATCTTCAGGTACCGCGTCGCCGGCTCGCTGCCGATGGTGATGAGAATGTCCTGCAGCTCGACATAGGCCTGGTCTTTCTGGGCGATGGGCTCGACGGCCGGGCCTGTTTCCGGCGCCGGGCAGGCCGGACCGGTCGGCGGATCGGACGCCAGAACGTAAACGGTTGCGAACGAACTTGTCATTGCGCCCACAGCAAGAATCGCCAAGCCGACGAACCCGCCGCCCGACTTTTTCTTGCTGGTCGCATCGCCGCCGTCCGCAGCTTGTTCGCCAGTTTTCGCAGCACCTTTTTTAGCCATCAACTTCCCGGCTATCCCAAGACTCCCAAGCCTCGTTAAACAAGGCTTCGGGTAAAGGAAGCGTTAAGAATTTTCGGCGATCTATTAACCATTCCACCGATCCGCCCAGATACGGGAAGACCTGATTAATGAGTTTTATCGCCAATCTTCGAGCCCTGCCCGTCAGCCGGCAAATTATGCTGGCCGTCGCCGTCCTGGGGGTCGTCGGCATCATGAGTGTCATGATCCAGGGGGCGATGAAACAACCGATGAGCCTGCTTTACTCGGGGCTCGATGCGTCAGTGACCGGCGAAATCATCGACGAACTCGACAAGCGCGGAACCCGATACGAGATCAAGGGAGACGCCATTCTGGTACCTCAGAACGATCGCGACTCAGTTCGCTTCGCGCTGGCACGGGACGGACTGCCGAAGCAATCGGTTCAGGGGTATGAGCTGCTGGACAATGTAAACGGGTTTTCAGTCACCTCCGAAATGTACAACGCCGCTTACTGGCGCGCGAAAGAAGGGGAGCTGACCCGCACGATCCTGGCAGTCCCCGGCGTCCAGTCCGCGCGGGTCCATATCGGGGCGAGCCTTCGGTCCGGCTTTGCCCGTTCCGACCCTGCTCAAACCGCATCCGTCACGCTCTCCTCTGCCCACGATCTGACGGGCAGCCAGGCACAGGGGATCCAGTATCTGGTGGCGCTGGCCGTTTCAGGCCTGAGCCCGGACGAAGTGGCCGTGATCGACCTCAACAAGGGGATTCTTGCAGGCCCTGGTGTTGCCAATGCTGAACAAGCGGGCGTCAAAGCCGAAACTCAGGAAGCGCAGCTCGAGCAGAAGATCCTGCGCCTGCTGGAGGCGCGTGTCGGCCCGGGCAACGCGCGGGTGTCGGTGTCCGTTGACGTCAACCATGAGCGCCAGCGTACATCTGCGGTGACCTATGACCCCGATTCCCGGGTTGTCCGTACCCGGACCACAGGCGATGTCGCGGAAACAAGTGGCGGAACATCGGGCGCGCTGACGGTGTCCAGCAATCTGCCTCAGGGCGCTGCGCCTGCCGGCAGCCAGAGTAACAGCTCGGTCAAGAATTCCTCGGAATCTGTCTCCTACGAAATCAATGAAACACGGACCGAAACAGAACGTCTGCCAGGACAGGTCGAGCGGATCTCCGTGGCCGTCCTCGTCAATGATCAGGTGCTTGGCCTCGACCCGGCTGCGCCGGATGCTGCAACGGTCAATGATGAAATGGTCGCCAATTTCCGCCAGCTGGTGATGTCAGCCGTTGGTCTCGATCAGGGCAGGGGAGACAATCTGACTGTTGAGTTCATGCCGTTCCAGGCTGCTCCGGTGGAGGATCTCGTTGCTGCACCGAGCATGGTGGATCAGTTGATGGAGCGCTATTTCTGGTCCGGTATCCAGATCCTGGTGCTCGGCCTTGTGGTCATCGTGCTGGCGCTGGGTGTGATCCGGCCAATGCTGAAACAACCGAAGGCGGGTGCGCTCGCGCTTGACAGTGATGAGCCCGGAAGCCTCGACGCGATTGCGGCGGATCCGTTCGCGTCCCTGAAAGACTATGCAACCGAACGGCAGGATGACGCCGCTGCGATCCTTCAGGAATGGCTGAACGAAGACCGGAAAGTGGCCGTGAATGAGTAGCGCCTTGCTCTCCAACCTCCCGCGGTTCGACCAGGGGGACCAGACGCATCCGGCTGAACAGCTGAAGCGCATGCTCGGACAGATGCAGGATGCCGCCGCACGGACGAAACCGGTGCCAGACCTCAAGGACGAGGCGGCGGAGGACGAGGCTCAAACACCAGAGCCGGTCGATCTGGGGCCATCGCTTGCCGAAGTTGAAGGGCTCGCCGGGCAACTTTCTGCCGCATTGAGCCGGATCGAAAGCGAAGCGCGTGACCAGTCGATGCAGGTCACGCAGGCGCTTGCGGCCCGGCTGTTTCCGGCACTTTCCCAACGTTTTCTGGCGGCGGAGATCGCTCAACATCTTCCGCAGCTCATTCCCGCATCCGTGCCATCTATCGAGATCCGTGCACGGCAGGAAATGCTCAGCAAGCTGGAACCGCTTATCGCGCGGGATCCATCACTTTCGGAGCGCTGTAAAATGACGCCGGCGGTGTCGGAAGACGAGCCCCGTGTGCTTGTCTCCTGGCAGACCGGAGGCGTGACGTTTGATTTCGAGGGGCTTCTGGCTGCTTGCCTGACCCATCTGGACCCCTCCCACACAATGATTGAGGAGTAGACTCATGGCCGCCCCAATGGAAGCCGAACCAAAGCCTGCCGATGTCGAACGTCGTGACCCTTCGTCGTCAAACCAGCATCGCCGGACCATTTTCAGTGTTCCGGTCACGGTAACCGTTTCGATCGGGCAGGCCCGGTTGAGCGTTTCGGAGATCCTTGAACTGCAGCCCGAATCTATCGTGCCGCTGACCTCCCGGATTGAGGACCCCGTCGATCTGACCATCGACAACAAGGTCATTGCCAAAGGCGAACTTGTTGAGACCGAAGACGGCTCACTGGGCGTTAAAATCACGGAGATACCGGAGCAATCCTACGATGATCTTGGCTAGAGCCGGGGGAGGTTTCCTCCGCTTCAGCATTCTTATCCTGATTGCCGCGGCGAGCCTTGGGTTCGCCGCGCACGCACAAGGTGCGCCGGCGCTGGATCCGGTGCCGAACCTGAATGATGTCCTTAACGGAAACGGGCAGGGCGGCCTCAGCCGGTCGGTCATTCAGCTGTTCCTGCTGGTCTCTGTCCTGAGCCTGGTGCCGGCCATCGCCATGATGGTGACCTGCCTGCCTTTCATGGTGATCGTTTTCTCCTTCATGCGCCAGGCGATTGGCGTGCCCCAGGCGCCTCCCAACATGATGATCATGGCGCTGGCCATGTTCCTGACCTTCTTCGTCATGGAGCCGGTTTTTACCGATGCCTGGGACAGCGGCATCTCGCCCTATATGGATGGAGTGCTGACGGAGGAACAGGCCTGGGTGATGACCACCGATCCGTTCCGGACCTTCATGACGAGCCGCACCGAACCGGAAACCCTTTTCGTCCTGAGCGATGCCCTGAACCGGCCGCTGGCGGAAGGGGAGGCGCCTTCATTTCCGCTGCTCGCGACCGGTTTCATGCTGTCGGAAGTCAAGCACGCCTTTCAAATCGGCTTCGTGATTTTCCTGCCGTTCATGGTGATTGACCTTGTGGTCGCATCCGTCCTGATGGCGGTTGGCATGATGATGGTTCCGCCCACCGTGGTGTCCCTGCCATTCAAGCTCGGGTTTTTTGTGCTGGCGGATGGCTGGCTTAAGATTACGGAAGCCATTTTGCGCGGATATGCAGGATGAGCTCAGCCCGTCCCGCCTCAAACGTTGAAAGCCTGCCAGCGCGCCGCGCCCAGAAAATGGCTGCTGCCGTACCTCAGCCCGCGCCGATCAGTTCGGCTCAGCGAGCGGCCGTGATCATTGCGCTGCTGGGGGAAAGTGCAGCAAAGCCGATTGTCGAAAAACTCGACGATGCGGCCTTGGCCAAGGTCGCCACAGCGCTCGAAAATCTTTCCATGCTGACCCGTGACGAGCTCATAGAGATCGTCATGGACTTCATTGCTCACCTTCGTAAAACCAATGGGGCGCTGCGCGGTGGACGCAGCCGGGCGAAGGAAGTCCTGTCCGGTGTCGTGGATTCCGGCCGCCTGAACCTGTTGTTCAAGGAAGACGAGACCGAAGCGACCAGCGAAGACGACAATGAGGAACTGAGCGTCTGGGACCGTCTGGAGCGAAAGGATCCCAAGCAGATTGCCAATTATCTGTCGCGCCTGTCACCCAATCTGATCGCCCTGATCCTCCAGAAACTGGATGTCTCGGTGTCATCCGAGATCCTGGGGCATATGGAAGGCGAGAAACTCGGACCAATGATCGGCCACATGGTTGAGCCGCGAAAGACCGATCCGGGCGTGGACCAGGTGCTCGGCCGGATGGTCGAGATGGAATTCCTGAACGCCGTGCAGGAAGAGGATGAAGACGAAGGCAACAATCTGTCTTCGGTTGGAGAGCTGCTGAGCCTGATTTCTACAGAGAAGCGCGACAGCCTGGTTGCCTTTCTCCGATCCAAGCATGAAGACAAGCTCGAGGGGATCGAAAAGTCGATCTTTACGATCGAAGGCTTGCCGGACCTGCTTCCCAAGAATGCCGTTCCGGTCGTATTCCGTGAGGTCGACCAGTCCTTCCTGCTGAAACTCCTGAGCACGCTGCAGGGCGGCAACAGCGCGGTATCAGACTATCTGCTCGGCAATATTTCATCGCGTATGGCGGACCAGTACCGCGACGATCTTGGAAGCATGAAGCCCATGGCCCCGGAGGCCGTGGAGCAGGTACAGCGCGAGTTCCTGAACGTGTTGATGGGCCTCAAGCGCCGCGGGCTGATCGTCCTCGAGCGCAATGCCGAGGAAAACGCCTGAGGCGTTCTGACCGGCTAAATTCCCGCAAACAGTCGCTACCGGATAACCAGTTCGGCATGAATGGCGCCGGCCGTTTTCATGGACCGGATAATGTCTGCCATTTCCTGAGGTGTCACACCCAGTGCATTCAGTCCGGAAATCAGTTCCGACAGCGTCACGTTTGGTTGCAGCATGGCGATATTGCTGTTGCCGGTCTGGCCAATCGAAATTTCCGATCTCGGCAGGACCTGTGTTTCCCCGTTTGAGAAGGGACCGGGCTGCGAGGCGACGGGTGTTTCGGAGATCTTGATGGAAATGTTGCCCTGGGCGATTGCGACGCGGGAAATGGTGACATCCTCGCCGAGCACAATGGTGCCGGACTTTTCGTCGATCACAATCCGTGCGGGTGCATTGACCGGAACAGTCAGATTCTCGATGTCTGCCAGGAGCCGGGCAGGGGAGACCTGCAGAGACGCGAAGTTCAGTTCAACAGTGCCAGGGTCGCGCATGGAGGCGATCGGCATGCCCATTCGTCCGTTGATGGCGTCTTCGATCCGGGCAGCCGTTGTGAAATCAGGGCTGCGTAGCGCAAGCGTCAGCTCTCTGCGCTGGTTGAAATCATAAGCCAGTTCGCGCTCGACGCGCGCACCGTTTGGAATCGCGCCGGTTGTCGGCGTCCCGCGGGTTTCCCGCGCGCCCTGTGCCTGCACATCGATACCGCTGACGATGATAGACCCTTGGGCAACCGCGTAGATCTCATTGTCTGCGCCTTTGAGCGGTGTGAGAATGAGCGTGCCACCTTCAAGGCTCTTTGCATCACCGATTGAGGCCACGGTCACATCGATACTGGAGCCTGACCGGGAGAAAGAGGGCAGGGTAGCGGTTACAAGAACTGCGGCCACATTCTTGGGCTTGATCTCTTCTCCCTGAACATTCACGCCGAGGCGTTCAAGCATGTAGGAGAGAGAATCTTCCGTAAACGGGGCGTTCTTGACCGTATCGCCGGTGCCATTGAGGCCGACGACGATACCGTAGCCTACAAGGTCATTCTGCCGAATGCCTTCAACATCGACGATGTCTCGAATGCGGGTCTCGGCACTTGCCGTGAAAGCCATCGTCGCGACTGAGAACGCGGCAAGAATAAGAGCGGACCATTTCATGGCGCTACCTCATAAAATTCAGCAGGCTGAGATTCGCGAGCCGTGCTGTAAGGGTGTAGGACGCTTCGAGACTGGTTTCCAGCTGCTTCAGTTCCGACGCGGCTTCGTACTGGTCTCGTGCTGTCATCTGGTTGAAGGCGTGGGTGAGAACCGTTTCTTCCACATCCAGTGCACTTTTCGAGGTTTCGATCTGTGCTTGCAGGATACCGCGTTCGGCACGGACATTTGTCAGAGCTGCCTGGCCGTCGGCGATCGTGTCGGTTGCCTGGATCAAGGCGTCGCTGTTTCCGTCAAACAGTGCCAGCGTTTCGTCCGATCCGGAGAGGGCCAGCACGGCGAGGCCCCAGACAGACTGGACAATCGCCGGATCTGTTCCGGTGACGCCAGCAGGGTCAGACGATGTTGGCGTGCCCGCATAGATGTCGGTCTGCCAGCCGCCGCCGGGTGTGTTGAAATAGGTGTCCATCTGCGTGGCAAAATCTGCTGCATCGGTCGCTGAGGCGGCCATCGCGCGGACATCGCTGAGAAACTCGTCTGCATCGGCAAAGGGCTTCGTGTTCGTTGCATCGCCGGAGAAGAGATACCGTTCCCCGTGCCGGGTGTTCAGAACCGAAAAGGTGGATGCGAGCGCAGCCTTTGCATCCCTGACGACGGCCTCCCGTGCGGTGAAATCCTCAGAGCCAAGCGCCGCTTTCATGCGGACGCCGAGCTGCCCGATATTGTCGTCGATGGCGGTAAGGGACTGCTGGATGATTTCGAGCCGGCTCTCCTTCAGGACAAGCTGGGTTCGTTCGTTCGACACATCGTCAATCGCCTTCTGACCCAGCATCGCTTTTCCGATGCGGCCGGACAGGTGTGCGGTCATATCCTTGTAGCGTCCGGTAACGGCCTCTTCCGACGTTGTCTCAACGCGCTCGCGCAGCCGGACGATTGTCTCGCTGAGGCCGCCTGAATGGTGTGTGACAGGGAGAGTCAGTCGCATCTCATCAAATCTCCATCAGCCGGTCGATCATGTTGCTGGCAATCTCGATCACGCGTGCGTTTGCTGCGTAAGCCTGTTCGATGATCAGCAGGTCCTGCATTTGCTGGTCAACATCGACCGCGGTCTCTGACACTTCGGCTTCCGCCATGATCGTGTATTGCGAAGCCGTCGAAGAGACGATGGCCTCGTGGCTAACCCGTTTCTGTCCATTTATTGAGGCAAACTGGGCAAGGAGCTCGCTGGAGGAGAAGCTCCCCTGTAGCCCGCTAGCGTTCATTGGGCGGACGGTGGTGATTGCATCCAGCATGTTCCGCAGGATTGTGGCATCGCCGGAGGGGCCTTCACTTGTGGCACCGATCCCATCCCGAAGCCGCCACATATCGCCGCCCTGGGCCGGGTCGATGGCCGGGTTCAGTGCCAGGCGACCGGCAAGGCCGGGATCGCCGGAACCGTCGGAATCTACAAACAATCCCTGAGCACCGGGTGTCTTGGTGGGGTCAATGGAGTCGTCGGACAGGCGCGCAATGAGATCACCAGCGAGTGTATCCAGCTGGTCGCTGAAGGCAGGCAGGTCCGTATCGCGGAGTGTAAACAGCGCACCGAACATGCCGCTCGAAACAGCGCCGTAGGATGACGTTCCGGGCGTAATCGAGATCCCGTCAACGGTCATGCCAGACAATCCGCCGCCTGCCAGGGTTTGTGTGGGACCAAAAGCCGTCGATGGGGAAAATTCGATTTGTCTCGCCGTAGACTGCAGCAGGTAAACGCCTTCCTGCGTGACGATGTCTATGCCGCCGCTCTGACGTTGCACGGTCTGGATCGGCATGTATTCGGAGATCTGATCCAGCAGCCGGCCGCGTTCATCCATAAGGGCTGCCGCCTGGCCGGACGACTGATCGATCTTTGCCAGTTTGGCGTTGATGTCCTCAACGCCCTTCAGGGCTGAGTTTACGGTGTCCACGCCGATGGCGATTTCATTGTCCGTTTCTGCGCGCAGGGACGTGGCGAAATCCGACAAGGCGTTGAACTCATTGACCAATGAGACTGCAGCCTGAAGCGTTGCCGTCATGTCTGATCCGGATTCCGGCGACACAGCCAGATTGGAGAGAGCACTCTCGAAATTTGAAAACAGGCCGAACAGGCTCGCTCCATCGGCCGTGCTTCCGACGCGGGTCGAAATTGTTTTCCAGGTCGAGGCGAAGAGATCTGCCTGGGACAGGTCGCTGCTGAGCGAGCGGCGCTCGGCTGACAGGGCCTCATCTCCTGCACGTGCGACTCCGATAGAGCGGACGCCGGAACTTTGGCCACCGATAATGTTTTCGGCAACAATCAACGAACGGCGGACATAGCCCGCCGTCGTCGAGTTCGACACGTTCGTGGCGACAATGTCGGCCTTCTGACTGGTGATCCGAAGGCCGGATTGTGCCGCATTGATGGCGCTAGATATGGTCACGTACGTGCCGTCCCCTCAGGCCCGGATCAGCGCTTCAGATTAGTAGTTTCCTGCAGCATCTCATCGACCGTCTGCACAATCTTCGCGTTCGAAGAATAGGCTCGCTGGGTTTCGATGAGGTCTGTCAGTTCTGCTGCAATATCCGTGGTGGAATCCATCAGGGAGTAACCCGAGACAGTGCCGACCGGGCCAGTACCTGCATCCCACAGATAGAGGCTACCGGAGGAGGATGAGACTGAAAACGCCTGACCATCGAGTGCCGTGAGGCCGTTCATGTTCGGCACGTCACCCACCGGGATCTGATAAAGCGTCCGGCGCAGGCCAGTGTCGTAAACGGCCTGAAGGTAGCCGTTTTCGTCAATCTCGACCGATGCAAGGTCACCGAGCGGCGCGCCGTCTTTGGTCACTGCCGTCGGGGAGTAGGGGCCAGCCAGCTGGGTCATCCCGGCGCTGTCGTCAGGGCGGCCGATGAAAATGTCGACCGGACCATGTTCCAGTGCCATTGAGAGCTTGCCGGTAGCGGGATTGTAGCTGACGCCGCCGCCGGCGGTCGCGGAATCGATCCGGCCGCCATTTGCTGCGGTATCATCAAAAACAAGGTTCAGGCTGCCGAGCGAAGTCGCCGGATTGCCGGCACTGTCGAAGAACTGAACATCCCATTCATTCGAGGAGCCGCTGCCGGGTACGGACGGCGTGAATTCCATTGTCAGCGTTTGAGCACGGCCAAGATTGTCGAAGTACTCAATAGGCAGAGAGTATGGATCGCCCGATCCGCCGGCATTCGTAGCGTCTGCCGGCAGGTTGATGCCGAGTTCTATGCTGGTCGTGGGAGATGCGGTGAACTGGGATGTCGCGATGTTCACCGGCTCCAGGTTCAGGCCGCTGTTGCGGCTGACATTGCCGATGTCACCCGAGGAGTCTGCTGGCCAGCCCAGGAGGAACATGCCGCTCTGAGTACGGAGAAATCCGTTCTGGTCGGTGTGGAATGAGCCGGTCGGCAGGAGCATGAGCGAACGCTCAGATGGAACGGCGCCTACGCCGCCTTCATTGGTCACCGGGATCAAGCCGCGGCCTCCGACAGCGATATCCGTCGCATTACCTGTTCCGGTCAGAGATCCTGTTGCCGCGATGTCCTTGTAAGAACTCACGCGGACACCGCCCGCCGCATAGGCAGAACTTCGTTGCTGCAGAACCATACTCGAAAAATCGACCTGACTGCGTTTGTAACCGTAGGTCGACGAATTGGCGATGTTATCGGAAATCGTGGAGAGGCGGGCGGAGTTTACATTCAACCCCATCACCCCTGCGTTCAGGGACGAAGAAATACTCATGTCGGTTGCTCCTGCAAAGTGACACAACCATGAGTAATTCTCCTTGGTTAATGACGAGATAACTCGGCTTAACCCCCAAAATTTATTGGGTCAGGATGGTAATCGAAATTCGCCGGTTCTGAGGTGCGGACGGATCGTCCGGGATCAGGGGCTCGGAATCCGCTTTTCCTGACACTTCCCGGATCCGGCTGGCCGGCATGCCTGATCGAACCAGCAGGCGGCGTGCCGTGTTGGCGCGGTCTGCCGACAAGTTCCAGTTATCGTAGACGGCAGCGTTCCGGTAGGTGCGGTTATCCGTGTGCCCAACGATCTTCACCTGGTTTTCGAAGTTGCCGAACGAACCCGCGACCTGACCCATCAGGTCGGCCAGAAGTTCGGACGGATAACTCGATCCGACCGGGAAGAGGGGAGTCTGCGCTGAGTCTGTAATCTCCACCACGATCCCTTCCGGAGACATTTTGATCAGCATATGTTCCGAGATCTGGTGCCCGTCTTCGGTGAGCCCCTTTTTCAGGTCTTCCAGTTGGGCCGCTATCGCGCGCTCATCCGTTTTGTCCTTCGAGCCATGCGAGTCGATGGATTTGGACCGAGAGGCGCCTGTGCCCATTTTCGCATAGGTTTCCTCGGTGAAGATGGACGAGCCATTCAGGCCATCGGAACCACCACCGGAAATGCGGCTGATCGGAATTGTCGGGTTGAAGTAATCAGCAATACCCTTGCGTTGCTCCTCTGTCGTGGCGTTGAGCAGCCACATGAGAAGGAAGAACGCCATCATCGCGGTAACAAAGTCGGCATAAGCAACCTTCCAGGCACCACCGTGGTGCCCGTCGGCTTTGACGACCTTCTTCCGCTTGATGATTGTCGTGTGAACGACTGGTTGTTGCTTAGTACCCATTAACCCTAACCATTTGAGGCAGTGGGCATTCTCTAACAGACAGCAATGAAGGAACGCTGCGGAGACGATGGTTAACTTGCCCCGCCTCGTTAATGGTTTTTCAACCGGTCACCCACCATCACTGGTTAACGGGACGGTACGTTTTTTTAATAGGTGGCAAACTGTGTCTGCAGTTCTGCGGAAAAAGATAGACGCTGGGGCGGGTATTCCACCCAGCATGATGCAACTGCAGCCTTTCTGGCTGAAGTTGCAGACCTGTACCCGCGAGTGGGCCGCAGATACTTATGGGATTCTGCCGGACATTTCGCTCGCCAGCCGGCGTGCTGTGAGTGGCGCCGAAGCCCGGCAGACGCTGGATCAGGAAGCTGCGTTCTATTTTTCCGCTACTCTTTCGCCCGGCCTTGCGGGGATCGCGCTGGATTCTGCTGGAGCCGTCCGGAACGCGGCCGTCCGCATGGATCAGGACATCGACAGCCTTGCCGATGCTTCACCCCTGTTTCTCAAGCTTTTAGCTGAACAGGCGGGCCTCGATCTGGCTCAAGCCGTTTCGTCCGGCCTGTTCAAGACAGAACAGGGGGTGGCTGCGACGGCTGACCCGGCAGCCGCGGCTGGAGGTTTCAATGCTGCAAACCGCTATCTGGTCATCGAATACAAGCTGCAGCTGGATGAAGACGTCACCCGAGTCTGGTTTGCCTTCGCCTTTGATTATTTGCAGAAATTTTCTGTATCGAGCTTGCGCGATGCGGCTGATCATAAAGCACAGGCCCGTCATCACAGCCGGAAATCGCTCAGCGATAGCGTGCTGGCATCGACGACAACCCTGGATGCCGTTCTGGACCGATTGTCCCTGACGATCGGTGAGTGCGCAGGGCTTGAAGTCGGTACCGTGTTGCCGCTTTCCGGAGCCGATGCGGGCAAATTGTCTTTATCAGCGGATACGCTGAATGGGTGTGTCGATATAGGTTCGGGAGAACTGGGTGTCTGGAAGCGGCAGCGGGCGCTGAAGCTGACGACGCCGATCTCGGAAAATTTTGCGCAGGAAATCGTGGATTTTTAGCAATCATTCCGTGTGGAGATTGCTAGAGGGGAGTTGAGAAGTGAACGCAATTATTGGGATGCTGGTGACAGTCGCCATGGTTTTTGGCGGATATCTGTTGGCCGGCGGCAAAATGGAGATCATCACCCATGCGCTCCCGTTTGAGGGCATGATGATCGGTGGAGCCGCACTTGGTGCCTTCCTGGCAGCCAACGACCTGACGACGATCAAGCATACGGTTGGTGACATCGTCTCCGTATTCAAAGGGCCGAAATGGAAAAAGCAGGACTATCAGGACCTGCTTTGCCTGATGCATGAACTTCTGAATGTGCTCAAGCAGAACCCGGTCGATATCGAGCCGCATATCGAGGCGCCGAATGAGTCCGAAATTTTTGCCAAATATCCGAAGATCCTCAAGGACCATTCCGCGGTTGAAATGATCTGCGATACGATCCGTTCAATGATCATGAACTTTGACAATGTTCACCAGGTTGAGGAACTGCTCGAAGCTCAGCTGGAAGGCCTGCAGGAAGACAGTCTTCATGGGGCGCACGCCTTGCAGAACATGGCTGACGCTCTGCCGGCCCTCGGCATTGTCGCGGCCGTTCTGGGCGTTATCAAAACGATGGCCGCAATCGACAAGCCGCCTGAAATTCTGGGCGGCATGATTGGCGGCGCTCTGGTCGGAACGTTTCTTGGGGTTTTCCTCGCTTACGGGATCGTTGGGCCGTTTGCGAACAAGGTGAAGCACAACCGGACCGAAGAGCATTTTTTCTATGCGACCATTGGCGGTCTTCTGGTGTCAAACCTTCACCACAACCCGGTCAATATCTCGGTCGAAGTGGCGCGCCGTCACGCTCCTGCCAGGGTGCGTCCGAGTTTTGACGATGTGGAACAAGCAATCCGGGAGCTGAAAAAGGCAGCATGACCCGCTTCGGCCTCCTTCTGCTTCTTGGCTGTGTCCTTGTGCCTGCATCGCTGGCGCAGGAGGGCGCTATCGCTGAGCCTGGGGCAGAGCAGGGGCAACCGGTCCAGTTGGCGAACGAGCTGGATCAGTTCGTTCGAGACGCGATTGATGAAGGACTGCTGACGCCCGTCGGGGAAGCCGATGCCGAGCCGGAGGAGCAGGCGGATGATCGCCCGAGCCTGCCTGCGGGTGTGCGGCCGCGCCAGGCCGCGCCTTTTGAGGTGGAGGTGGATTGCAATGGTCCCAACCCCCTCGATTTCGGTGAATTTGAAGCGTTCGACCGCTATCAGCAAATTTACACGTTTCAGGAAAAGGCCAGTCAGCAGCCGGGGCAGGGCGAGGAACTCGCGGGGGTCGAGCTTGCCAAAGCCTATCTGGCGCTTGGTCTTTATTCCGAAGCAGGGATGGTTCTGAAGTCCACGCCGGGGCCGGTCGCCACAGCCTACCTTAAAGTCAGCCGCATGATGGAAAACCGCGCGGTCGCGGATTTGGAGTACTTCCAAAAGCTGGCTGAGTGCCGGGAAGAAGCTGGAATCTGGTATGGAGTTGCGCTTCTGGCGAACGACCGGGATGCGGGCGTGGAGGTCTTGAGCGAGAACATCAATGCTTTCCGCAAATTGCCCTTTCGCTTGCGTGCGGATCTGACGGCGATGGTGGTGCCGGAACTGGACAAGCGTGGGGAACGCATTCTGCCAGTGAAGCTTCTGGCCGACTTCACATCTTCCCAGGTTGCTGACACGACACAGTTGCAGTTCGCAAAATCCATCATCGATCTTGGGGAGCAGCGGCCTGATGCCGAAAACGACATTCGCCGGTTTCTGAGCGAGCCGCAATTCCAGGAGCAGGCGCTCGCCGTCCTGATGCGCCACGGCAAGCCTTTGAATAGCCTGCAGGAAGAGATCCTGATGGGCGAACTTATGAAGAAGTTCGGCCAGACGGGGGATGACCGGGCGCTGGCCGCAAGCCTTCAGTATGCGTTGCAGGAGCTCAGTGGCAGCTCCAACTACCAGCCGATTATGGAGCTTGCCGGCATGCCTGCATTGCAGAATGAATCGGCGCAGAAGGAGATTCGGCGGCAATTCATTAAGGGGCTGGAGCGCGATCTGAACAGCGACAACCGGCTCCGCAATCTTGCCGCGCTCAATGCACTCGTTTCAGATCCCGGGATCCTCGAAACGGCACCTGAGCGGACAAAACTTTACCGGGCCGGAGCGTCTCTGGCGGTTCGGTTCGGACTCGTTTCCATGACCCGGGTGCTGATGAAGCAGGATGAAGCGGATGATGCCGTGATCACGGAATTGGCGAGGTTGGAATTCCGTGCCGGTGATTATGATGCTGTCACCAATTGGGCTCAGGCCTATCCGGAGAATGCTCCACTCAATCTTCTGGCTGCGCAGAGCGCGATCCGGCAAGGCAATCCTGTCGGGCTCCGCATCTATGAAGGACGGCTGGAACTGGAGCCGGAAGCGGTCCTGTCCCTGATCGAGCTGGATGCGGCGACCAATCGCTGGATGGTCTCGGACGAGATTTATGCAGCAGCGGCTGCGCTTTCAGATCCTGTTCTGAAACAACGTGCAGACCGGGTGTTTGCGATGCGTACCTCGGCCCGGGAGTTGGCGAATCCGAAAAAGTCGAAGCTCGCCATGGGGCAGGTCTCTTCCGTGCTCGGGCCGCGTCTGGAACAAGTCACCGGAGGAACGCACTGATGTCGAGCGCCATTTACGCCATGCTCGGCCGCCAGCAGGGCCTGATGCAGGAAATGCAGGTGGTTGCGAACAATATCGCCAACTCCAGCACGACCGGGTACAAATCCGACCGTGCACTCTTTGGTGAGTTTCTGGTCGCAACCGGCTCCCAGTCTTCCTCCCTGTCGATGGGCGGGCTTGCGGGACACAGTTTTGCCATGGAGCAGGGGGCGCTCAAGATCACCGGAGGTGAGCTGGACCTGGCGATCCAGGGCGACGGGTTTTTCCTCGTCGATACGGAGCAAGGACAACGTCTGACGCGCGCAGGTCATTTCCAGCTGTCAACGGATGGACAGCTTGTGGACATGAATGGCAGCCCGGTCCTCAACGCAGGTGGTGCACCTATCAATATCCCGCCGAATGCCAGCCAGGTTCGTATCGCCACAGACGGTACGATTACGATCAGTGCAGGCGATGGCCTTCCTCCACAGGAAGTCGGGCAGGTGGGCGTTGTTACCGTCGACCAGGAAGCGACTCTGGTGCGCGATTCCAACTCCTACTTTTCTGCACCGGACGGTCACAGACCTGCTGAGAACAATGAAATTGTCCAGGGTGCGCTCGAGCAGTCGAATGTTTCCCCGGTGCTCGAGGTTGCGCGCATGATTGAAGTGCAGCGCGCCTATGAAGCCGGACAGGCCCTTTTTGAACGCGAAGACCAGCGCATCAGCAAGATCATCAGCGCAGTACGTAACGGATAAGACAGGCATACAGCCGGTAAGAGAAGGAGCAGGACGTGAAATCTCTACAAATCGCCGCAACAGGGATGGCCGCGCAACAGATGCGGGTCGACGTCATCTCCAACAATATCGCGAACATGAGTACGGCGGCCTACCGGCCGCGGTCTGCGGAATTTTCAGATCTGGTGTACCAGCAATATCTGACGCCCGGAACATCAACATCCCAGGTCGGCACGCTGGTGCCCGCCGGGATTCAGATCGGCACGGGCGTTCGTCCGTCCACGGTGTCTATGGAGTTGACGCAAGGCGCCCTGAATCCGACGGATGCCGAGCTGGACCTGGCAATCGACGGTTCCGGCTATTTCGAAATTACGCTTCCGTCCGGAGAGTCTGCCTATACGCGGGACGGAAAGTTCAATCGCGGCCAGGCGGGCGAGATCGTTACCATGGATGGTTTTCCGCTCGCCGATGGCGTAATCATTCCCGACGATGCCCAGAGCATTTCTATCAGCCGCGATGGCGAAGTGGTGGCCTATTTTGATGGCGTCACGGAAGGGCAGTCCATCGGCAATATCCAGCTCGTCCGCTTCGTGAATGAAAAAGGCCTTGAGGCTATGGGGGACAATTTGTTCCGCGAAACAGAGGCCTCCGGGACGGCGACCCAACTGGTGCCGGGCACGGAAGGCGCCGGCTATATCCGCCAGGGGTTCCTTGAAGGGTCTGGCGTCGACGTCGTGAAGGAAATCTCCGAACTGATCGAAGCTCAGCGCGGTTATGAGCTGAACTCCAAGGTCATCACCGCTTCGGATGAAATGCTCGCAGCCACGACAAGGGTGAAGTGATCATGATGTCTGTGTTTGCCTTCGGGTTTGGGGTGATGGCGGCGTTTGCCGGTTCATCATCCCTGGTCGCTTCAGAAGTGATCCGGGCAGGAGATCCTGTCACAGCTTACAACGCAATGACCGAAGAAGGGGAGAGCGCATCTGGCGACCCGCTCGTCGGTCGTGAAGTACTTCGTACGGTTTATGCGGGAAGGCCAATCACAATCGAGAATACGCGGGCGCCCATCATCGTAAGGCGTAATCAGGTTGTGTCTGTAAAGTACATCAAGGGCGGTCTGGAGATCACGGCATCTGGCCGTGCCCTCGGTGATGCAGGCGTGAACGATCCGGTCACGGTACTGAATCAACAGTCGAAGCAAATGGTGCAGGGCATCGTTCAGGAAAGCGGATGGGTATTGGCACAATGAGAAACTTCATTTCAACCGCGCTTCTCGCGACAGCGGCCACGGCTTGTGCAGGGTCTCCGCTTTCGGATCCTAAACCGGAGCCCGTGCCACTCTATGCCGGGCCCTGGGCGGGAGCAGGGGTCGATATGGAGGCGGTCAGCGAGCCAAATCCGTCCCTTTGGGCAACCTCGCCGAATGCGCTGCTCAGCATGCGCCGCGCAAAAGCTGTCGGTGATTTGCTGACTGTGGTCGTCGAAATGAATGACCAGGCGAACCTGAAAAGCTCTCTCTCTCGCAGTCAGGGATCCAGTGAGGATCTGGGCATTGATGCACTTCTTGGTCTGCCGGATGTTCTGAACAATGCCCTGCCAGGATCGGCGAGCGTGTCGCCGGCGATCGATTTCAAGCGCAATTCGAATATGGCGGGCAATGGCGCGGTGAACCGGGCCGAACAGGTCACGTTTACACTTGCAGCGCGTGTTGTCGGGGTTGAGCCCAACGGGAACTTAATCATTCAGGGGTATCAGCAGACACGGGTCAGTAACGAGATCCGCTATCTGAGCGTCTCAGGCGTCATTCGCGCCCAGGACATTACCCGGACCAACACTGTAACATATGACAAGATCGCCGATGCCCAGCTTTCCTATGTCAATCAGGGTGACACAACCGGCCTTAACGGGCGCAAAGCAGTACCGAAGCTTCTGGACAAGGTGCTGCCATTCTAAGGGTGGGAGACCGGTATGAAGCATGTCATCTCAGCAGTGGTTGCTGTCGTGTGTATTCTCATCGGCGGCATCACCGGACATTTCGTGAAGACGGGCCTGTCAGCAGCAGCCAGCCCGAACGCTCATGAGACATCCGGCAAGTCTGATGGCGGGCATGGTGCAGCCGATAGTCATGGCAGTGAGAAGAAAGAGTCTCACGGAGCGAAAAAGGAAGCTTCCGGTCACGGAGGCGGAGGCCATGGCAGCGATGGCGCGGCAGGCGGCGTCGTCTATTTCAAATTCACGCGTGAGTTCATCGTCCCGGTCATGCATGATCGCAAGGTCGAGAGCCTTGTGATCCTGAATATCAACCTGGAAGCAGATTCGAGCATTTCCCAAAAACTGTTTTCCATGGAACCCAAGATCCGGGACAACATCATGACGACGCTGATTGAGCTCAGCAATGACGACCGGACCTTCGAGAACATCACAGATGTGGAAAGCTATGAGACGATCCGCGCCATGGTCCTGATGAACCTGCAAAAGGCGGTGCCGACAGGGATTCAGAATGTGCTTATTGTCGACATTGCACAGCAGGATCTCTGATCCCCAGGGGCAAACGGCCCGATCTGCAATCTAGCGATCATACTTTTCGACATTGGCCATCTCGGTGGTCAGATTGAGTGACGTTTCCAGCAGCAGAGTCCCGTTTTCATCAACCGTGACGCCGGTAACAGTACCGATGAGACGGGGTGATGTGGTGCGCTGGAGCTCACCATCCTTGTACATCTGAATTTCCAGCTGATAGACGCCGTCTTCTGCCATCTGGTCTCCGGTGGAGGTTTCGCCGTTCCAGGTGTATGTACTTGCTTCCGGATCCAGAGTTTTCGACCAGATCTCGTTTCCGTCCGCATCCCGGACTTTCAGGATGGTTTCGTCGGTTGATTCCGGAATGTCGACAACAAGATCCACGCCTTCGCCGGAATAGGGGGCCCATGATGTATCGATGGCAACGGTCTCCCCAAGCCACTGGCCCGCAAGAATGCTGGAATGCAACCCGCCGATCATGCTGGCAATGCCTTCCAGATGGGTGTTGGAAGTAACCTGTTGTTCCAGTGTCGAAAACGTCGCCAGTTGGTCAACGAACTGCGTGGAGTCCATCGGTGACAACGGGTCCTGGTTTCTGATCTGAGCGGTCAGCAGTTTGATAAATGAGTTGAACTCTTTGCCGATGGATTGAGTTGTGGTGCCAGATACGTCGGACATGTGGCTGATCCTTAAAGTCTGATATCAAGACCGCCGCTCGCCGTGCGGGCTGGGCGAAGGGTGTCTGCAGAGAGATTTGCCGTGGTCAGCGGCGGCGAATCCGCGCCGATGGCACGGTCTCCAAACGCGCGTCCCGGCACGGGTGTGTGTGCGTGTTGCTGCCCGGAATGCTGTTGTTGCTGGAAGGTCATATTCTGGCTGGACAGACCATTTCGCTCCAGGGCCTGGGTAAGTTCGAAATGCATGAGGCGAAGTTGTTTCAGCGCTTCCGGAGAATCGCCGGTGACAGTGATATGCTGAAGGCCGTTGGCGTCGAATTTGAAGTCAATCGAAACACGGCCGAGTTCCGGCGGATCCAGCTGAACTGTAATCCGGTCGGGCGTATCGTCAGGTGACGAGACAGCGTCAGTGATAATCCTGACCGTCTCTGCCGGGCTGGCCGTGACAACCGCCTGAGTAGGCGTCATCTGGATCTGGGACGGGTTGGATTGCGCCTGTGCCGGAGAATTCGGGACGGCGCCAAAAACTGTCATTGGCGATTGTTGGCTCGTCTCCGCGCCGTGCGCGGCGTGAGCTGACTTGCCGGAAATGCTGGCCGTGGCCTCACCTTCATCCGACTCGGCCAGAAGACTGGCGACTGACGGTCCATCTTCTTTCACGGCATCCGGGGAGTCTGCAGACACTTCTGCCAGATTATTGGGGTGGGGCGCCGCGGCGGTTGAAGTCGTGCCCGTGGAACCCGCCGCGGCGGAGACTGATGCTTTTGTGCCTGCAACGCGCTGCAATTGCGATCCGGCCGTACTCTCCTTGGAAGACATTTGACCCGTGACGTTCATGCCTGACGCGGGCACCATTTCGGCCTGCCGTTCGGACGAAGTAGCTTGAATGACCGGTTGAGCTGCGTCCCCATTTGCATCGGTCCGGAGCGTCGCGGCTGTGTCTGCCGGCGGTTGGTCGGCAGCGGAACCTGTTTCAGACGGCACGCCGTCATCAGGTTTCTGAACTGAGGCTGCCAAAAGAAGCGGGTCAGACGGATCCTCTTGTTCTGTGTCGGTTTCCGTGTCGGCTTGAGCAATTTCTTCGGGTGTCACGTCGTGCCCGGTGTGCGGACCAGTCGTTCCGGTGGCGACATCTATGTCGCCTTCTTCCGGTGAAAGACCAGCAGCTGGCTCGAGTGTTTCATCGTCAGGGAAACGGGGCAGTCCAGCTGTCGCCGGGGTGTCTGCTCCCTCAGCGGGCAAGATGCGGCTGTATACTTCGCTGCCATTGCTTTTTCCCGCTGGTGTACCAGTCGTTTCTTCGAAAGAGGCAGAGCTGCTTTCCTGCTTCAGCGTTCGGGTAAAGGCTTCACCGGAATTGCTCGTCACAGCCTTGTTGGCTGAACGGCCTGACTTGGCGCTTGCTGACGAATACGCCGGTTCCGATTCAATCAGAAATGTCATGACCGGTTACCATTCCCTGTCCCAATATTAACCAAGTTACAACCAAAGGACATGAAAACAGCGTTAACGCACCTGTCAGTCCGGCGATTAAATTTTTCCGATCCGGACCCGGAGGACCTGATGACCCAGCCTATCTCAATTCAGGCTTTCACCCCCAAAGCAGGCGAAACTGCAAATCGGCCCGCCGCCGGTGGGGAAGGGGCGGAAGCCTCTGATATCGGCAAACGCTTTGAGCAGATGCTCTGGACGGAAATGTTGTCCTATGCGGGGCTGGACAAGGCCTTCGCGCAAGATGGCGGCCAGGCCGCCGAGACCTTTTCGCGTTACGTTGTTGAATCCATCGCTGCAGATCTCGCGGAAAGCCACCCAATGGGCCTTGGAGAGGCTGTTGACCGCTCAGTTGCGGCGCGCCAATCACCACAACAGGATGACATCCCATGAGCCAGGCAAATATCCAGTCGGAAATCGACGGGCTGAGGGAAACGCTCGCCCTTGAGAAGGAGTACCTGCTTGCTGGGCGGGCGCGGGAAACGCTGACGCTCACAGAGGCAAAACTCTCTGCGATGAATTCGCTGGAGACTGCCTTCGGTTCTTTCGAACCTGGCTCAGTGCCGCTTGCCTATCGGACGGACATGGCCGAAGTCGTCACGATGGCGAAGGAGAACGCCGTTCATTTCGAAGCGATTCAGAACGGCTTGCGGCGCGCGATTGAACGTGTCGAATCCCAGCATGCAAATGCTTATGTCGGTTCCTATACCCAGACAGGTGGCAAAGTCGCATTTACTGAAGTGACCGGGCATTTCCTGAAAAAGGCCTGACTGGTTAACTGCTTGTACACTCCCCGATTGTAACACGTTCTGGAAACCTGGAGGGGTTGGCGGTCTTTTCCGCAGTCAGGACGACACGTAATTTAATCAGGCGGCGACAAGGTTCGCTGGCCTCGGTCCTTGAGGGATGGGTATATAATGTCCAGTATTCTGACTAATAACAGCGCAATGGTTGCGCTCGACACGCTTCGCAACATCAACAAAGACCTGGCATCGGTCCAGAACGAAATTTCGACGGGCAAGTCCGTCTCCAGCGCCAAAGACAACGCGGCGATCTGGGCCATCTCGACGGTCATGTCGACCGACGTTGAAAGCTTCAAGCAGATTTCCGACTCGCTGAACCTCGGTTCTTCCACGGTCGGCGTGGCCCGCGTTGCTTCTGAGAAAGTCACCGAGCTTCTGCAGGACATGAAAGAGCTGATCGTTACGGCTCAGGGTGCGAACGTTGACCGCAGCAAGATCCAGACCGAGATCGGTGAGATCCGCGAGAACATCGCATCAGTTGTTGGAGCCGCCCAGTTCAACGGCCTGAACCTGGTCGATGGCTCGTCCACGGCAGACATGCAGATCCTGTCGTCGCTCGACCGTAGCTCTTCTGGCACCGTGACGGCTGCATTCATCGATGTTGCCCGTCATGACCTTTCGATCAGCAATACGGCTACCGGGGCAACCTTCGGCGGCACGGCTGTCACCGATACGTCGATCATCGACAATGGTGGTACAAATGCTGGTACGGCAGCGACAGTTGCTGATAGCGCTTCCCAGACAATTACTATCGCGTCAGTTGCGGACGGCAATTCTTATCGCCTCGTCCTTGACGACTCGGGTGCTGCCAACAGTCTTGGCCAGCGTACTTTCGAATATGTGGCCGGTACGGATGACAGCGCCAACTCGGTTGCTGCGAACCTGGCAAATCAGGTCAGCACCTTCTTTGCTGCCACGGGCGAGACCAAC
>MDTG01160457.1_pt1 | contig 30723 bp, 38 predicted proteins | sample 811421 | NCBI WGS metagenome assembly MDTG01 (sample SAMN05326645, study PRJNA326480) | marine metagenome | isolation source: seawater | place: Pacific Ocean: South East | collected 2011
ACCATTTCATGCGTTGTTCCTCATTTCCAAAAAGGTAAACGTGTTGGGCAGCAAGAGAATTGTGGGCGGCCAACGATAAACCTATGGAGGGATCAACTTTTGAAATTTCTTCGATTACAGCAATATACTCGTGATAACCCATTCCCGAACCTCCATAGATCTCAGGGATCAATACCCCCATAAAACCAAATTCTCCAGCTTTTCGCAGTACTGAGGAAGGAAAAAATTGAGACTCATCCCATTCCATTATATTGGGCCGAATATACTGCTCTGAAAAATGTTTTGCGGACTCAATTACCATTTTAGTGGTCTCGCCATAGTTAATTCCCACTACACTGTCTAACTCAAACATAGTATTAAAATGTGTGTAAATATAAGCTTATTCTCTTTATTTTCAATTAGTCAAATCCTTCTTACTTTTTATGGCAATAATGTAGAGAGTCAATTCTTCTTTTACTTTGGGATAAAGGAGTGCCAAACCAATCATATTGGGAAAAACCAATGCTAAAATCATGGCATCTGAGAAGGTCCAAACTGCAGACATATCTCCAGCAGCACCGATAACTATAAATATCAAAAACAATATTTTATAGGAAAGGTCAGCGGCTTTGCTTCTACCAAATAAAAATATCCAAGACTGCAATCCGTAGTAAGACCAAGAGATCATGGTAGAAAAAGCAAACAAAACGACCGCAATTGTCAAAAAAGGCCCTGCAAAAATAATATATTTTGAAAAGGCAGCAGCCGTAATTCCGGCACCTTCAACCTCCACACCGTCTATGATCACTTTTCCTCCTACCCCACCGTAGTCGAAAACTGAACTGTCACCGTTAAAAATGATTATCACTAAAGCAGTCATAGTACAAATCACTACAGTATCAATAAAAGGTTCCAATAGTGCCACCAATCCTTCTGAGGCTGGATATTTTGTCTTAACAGCGGCATGAGCTATTGAGGCAGAACCAGCTCCTGCTTCATTGGAAAAAGCTGCACGACGAAAACCAGTAATAAGAACGCCCAAAAGCCCCCCCAATCCAGCTTGTGGATTAAAGGCTTCGGAAAAGATCATTCCAAAAGCATCATCAACAAATCTAAAATTGGTTCCAATAATATAGAGACATGCTAATATATACATAAGAGCCATAAAGGGCACTATTTTTTCTGTAACTGAGGCTATTCTTTTAATTCCTCCGATAATGATGATGCCGACAAAAGTCATCATGATCAATCCAATGATAGTTCTGGCACTCCCTCCGGTCATTCCAAAGCTATTGACCAATTGCATAGCGGCTTGGTTGGACTGAGCTGCATTACCTCCTCCAAAGGACGCGCCGATACAAAGTAACGCAAAGGTAACAGCCAGAAACTTTCCAATTCGACCAAGACCGCGCTCTTTGAGGCCTTTGGTTAAGTAATACATTGGACCTCCAAAGACGGTTCCGTCTTCACCAATATCTCGGTATCTTACGCCAAGAGTGCATTCTACAAATTTGGTCGACATACCCAACAGACCACAAAGTATCATCCAAAAAGTTGCACCTGGACCCCCAACGGCAATTGCCAGTGCCACTCCGGCAATATTTCCATTACCTACAGTTCCTGAGACTGCTGTGGACAAAGCTTGGAAATGACTCACTTCACCCTCTTTACTTTCGTTCCTGATGGTATCTTTAACGTCTCCTTCAATTGACAAGTCTGATTCTCTAGTTTCTTGGTGGTCTAGTTCATCGTATTTTCCTCTGACCGTATTAATCGCTGTAGGAAAATACCTCACGTTCACAAAACCAAAGTAGAGAGTGAAAAACATCGCCCCTCCCACCAATAAAATGATGATGGTAGGAATTGAAGTCCCGGGAAAATTGTGTAAAACTAGTGCTCCCCAAAAATTAGCAATAGGGGTAAAAGCATCATTTATTCTATCGTCCAAACCTTGATCCTGTGCCCTACTGCTCCAGGGGATCGCTGTCATTAAAAAGAAAAAAAAGAAGGTTTTGGAAAGAGAATGATGCATCATGTTTTTTTTAAGTTGTCCTTTGCAATATCCTAAAAACCTAGAGAATATCAAATTATTCCAAATCAAACATTTCATTTAATTTGTCCATAAAAGTGACATCCCTTGAATACAATCAACTTGCTACGGTACTCTATTTTAATATTGATTGAAACATTTATCATCATTTATATATTAGAACTTTCTTTTTCCAAAAAAATATGAAAAAAACCAATTAAATTAACTTTAAAGCATAGAACAAATTGAGACTATGAAGATTTAGCTTCATAGGTCGAATACAGAAGTTCTACTTGTATAGACCATGTCTTTGAGTTTGAGCCAAAATGCCAAGGTCAAATAGATGAGAAAGCCACCCAAGATAGTCGTAAACGAAGCGTAAATAAAAAATAAACGGACACTTTTTACATTCATACCTAAAGAATCGGCCAAACGTGTGGAAACTGCAAAGCCATACTTTTCAAAAAAATAACGCAATGAACTCATCTTATTCATGACATAAATTTAAGACTAAATATCTAACAAATATTGTCCCATTGCATATACCAAAGTAAATACCTTTTTTAATTGCAATAAAAGATTTTAAGATAGGAAATTAAAGAGAATAGATTGGGTGTTTATTTAAATTTTTGGGGAAGTGCATCAACCCATCGAATAGTAATGAGTTAAGATGTTTCCAGTAAAGGAATCAATCTTACGCTAGAAGAACAAACTTATAAATCATTTTAACAAACCTTTTCAAGAATGATAGTGTAATAACTTTTACCTAGTTAATGGATGTGATGAGAAAATTAATAGGCTTTCAGGAAAATTTTAAAACCAACACCCCACAAAGTTAGAAGCTCTAAAAACACAAAGTTATGAGCAACCAAGTTATTGAAATCGCCATAGATAGAAGACACAGCTCCCTTTTATCTAGATGTAGAGTAGATAAATTAGAATAATCATTAGTTAGACACTCCCTCCCATTCAATAAATCCACCCAATAAATTAAAAGTAGTATCGATTCCAATCTTATTCATTAATTGACAAGCCTGGGCACTTCTAGCACCTGATCTGCAATAAACATAGTAATTGTTTGAAGAGTCTAGAGATTGAATGCCTTCAATAAAATTTGTAGCTTGGAGAATATCTAACAATTTTGCATTGGGAATATGCCCTTCCTCAAATTCTTCTAGAGTTCTTACGTCAAGTAAATATGCATTGTCATCAGTTTCAAGCTTATTCTTCCACTCCTCTTGTGATAAATCCATATATTGTTTTGATTCAAATTTAACAGACTTTAAGCTAAAAAACATCAATTTTGTTAGAGATGTTTGTTTTTTAATTAAATTTGTATACACAAAAATTGTAATAACAAATATGGAATCATTTGACCTGGCTAAAAACACAGTGGTCGGAATTCTAAAAGCTGGATCTAAAGCTGAAGAGTTTCTGGGGAATACACTAAAAAACTCAGAAATTTCTCTACAACAGTTCAATGTATTAAGGATCTTAAGGGGACGTAAAGGAATTCCTGCTAGTTTACAAACTGTCCAAAAGCGAATGATCCACAAAATGAGCAATACTACACGACTGGTTGATAAATTGATTGAAAAGAAACTCGTAAACCGAAAGATTTCTGAAGAAAACAGAAGAAAAATTGAAATTTCCATTACAGAAAAAGGCTTAAATTTACTAGGCCAACTGGATACCAAAATTCAAGAAACGGAGGCAGACATATTGCGACCTTTGAGCTTTGGAGAACAGAAAACCCTAAGAGGCTTTATCAATAAAATCACATTAAATCATTCAACTATAAATCATAAACAATGAAAAAACTATTTCAATTCCTAATTACCATAAGCTTGATTCTCTCAGCCTTTGGCTGGACTCAAGCCCAAAGCCTTAAATTAAATACTTTGGAAAGTAATATCCGTTGGTACGGAGAGGAGATCACCGGGAAAACTCACTTCGGAAATCTCAGCTTTAAAGAAGCTCAAATCGTAGTTCAAGAGGGTTTTATTATCAACGGAAACTTTGTCGTAAACATGTCCTCCCTGACGGTAGAAGATATTTCGGGTAGAGGAAAGGAAAAGCTTGAAGGAAACCTTAAATCCGACAACTTTTTTAGTGTAGAAAAACATCCGGAAGCCACACTTAAAATCACCAAAAACAAAAAAGTCGATGGCAATGTACAAACCCTGTATGGTGAATTGACCATTAAAGGAATAAAACACTCTGTCAATTTTACCATAACCTTAGGGGATAATAAAACCGCAGTGGCTCAACTGACTTTTGATAGGTCCAAATACAATGTGCATTTCCGCTCCGGTTCCTTTTTCGATAATCTCGGCGATAAGCTTATTCTCGACGATATAATGATGGAAGTAAGCCTAAAGTGGAATTAAGTTAAAAAACTCACTTCAAATTGGTTTAAAGTTTTTTTCATATATATTTGTCATATGAAATTTAAAAATATTAAAAGAAGCTGGTGGACCGAACTGACTTAATCAATTCGTGATCCTGCAATATCCATACAAAAGGCTTGTCATCACGACAAGCCTTTTTTAATTTTACACAATGCATCCAAGGTTTAAACTACATTCTAAACATCGAAAAATTCTGGCCGACACCTACACCCCGGTCAGCGTCTATCTCAAAATCAGGGATCAATTTCCCCATAGCCTTCTCCTGGAAAGCAGTGATTATGACGCTCGGGCAAATAATTTCTCTTATATCTGCTGCAACCCCATTGCCACCATCAGTTTAAGAGGGGCAAAAATCACCTATACTTTTCCCGACAGTAGCTATCAAGAGAAAAGTTTGACACCGACAGACTCAGTACCACAATTAGTTCAAGATTTTGCCCTGCAGTTTGAATCAAAGAAATATCCTTTCAAGTTCATCACCAACGGACTTTTTGGGTTTATCTCCCATGAGGCAGTGGGTCATTTTGATAATCTAATCCTAAGGACAGACAAAAGCAATTTAGATTTACCCGAAATCTACTATGCCGTTTATCAAAACATCATCGCCATCAGTCTTTTCAATCACGAGGCGCATTTGTTTTCTCACAGTTACGATGGTTCAGACAATCTAGATCAAATCGAAAAAATTCTCAAAAAAGACAACACTACGACTTATCAATTCAAAAAACAAGGCGATAAGTACTCCAACCTCACAGATGAAGAATTTACAACCTTAGTCAACAAGGCCAAAGAGCACTGTTTTAGGGGAGATGTTTTTCAGCTAGTGCTTTCGCGTCGCTTTTCACAGGGCTTTTCGGGAGACGAATTCAATGTTTACCGCACCCTAAGATCCATCAATCCCTCTCCTTATCTGTTCTTTTTTGACTATGGAGATTTTAAAATCTTTGGTAGTTCACCCGAGGCGCAATTGGTTGTAAAAAAAGGGAAAGCAGAGATTCATCCCATTGCAGGAACATTTAAGCGATCAGGTAATGAAACTGAAGATAGAGTCTCTGCCGAACGATTGGCTGCCGACCCGAAAGAAAACAGCGAGCACGTTATGCTGGTCGATCTGGCTCGCAATGACCTCAGCCGGAATGGAATCAACGTTGTCGTTGAAAAAAATAGAGAAATACAATTTTTTTCACATGTCATTCACTTGGTTTCTAAAGTAACCGCCTACCTCAAACCCAAAACCAAAACCTATCAGGTGGTGGCCGACACTTTTCCCGCAGGAACCCTTACCGGAGCTCCTAAACACATGGCCCTAAAACTCATTGATCGCTTCGAAAACACTGCCAGAAATGCCTACGGAGGTGCACTAGGGTATATGGATTTTGAAGGTGATTTTAACCACTGTATCATTATACGTTCCTTTATGAGTAAAGACCAACAGCTCCATTACCAAGCCGGGGCAGGGATAGTTTCAAAGTCTGTGCCTAAAAACGAATTACAAGAAGTCTACAACAAACTGGGGGCCTTGGACAAAGCCCTTACACTGGCAGAAAAAATATAAGTATGAAAAAAATATTCGTTATTGATAATTACGACTCCTTCACCTACAATCTGGTGCATTATCTGGAGGAACTGGGAACCGAAGTCACAGTGAAGCGGAATGATCAATTTGAGCTTTCCGAGCCCGAGGCTTTTCAATATCTTCTGCTCTCTCCCGGTCCAGGTATTCCGGACGAGGCAGGATTGCTCAAGGCCACCATTAAAAAATACGCCCCAACCAAGAAAATTCTGGGAGTATGTCTAGGACAACAGGCAATTGGAGAAGTATATGGCGCCAGCCTTATCAATTTGGATAAAGTTTTCCACGGGGTAGCCACAAAGATAACAGTAGCCAAAGAAGACCTTTTATTTAAGGACTTACCCCAAATTTTTGAAGTGGGACGCTATCACTCATGGGTGGTTCAAACTCCATTGCCGAAGGATTTGATCGCCACCTCTTTTGACGATAACCAGCAATTAATGTCCCTAAGACATAAAAGCCTCCCTGTGAGGGCCGTACAATTCCACCCCGAATCCATTCTGACTCCTTATGGAAAAAAAATATTAGAAAATTGGATCAACAGCTGAAATATGAAAACCACTCTAAACCACCTGACCCAACACGAAACCTTGGACAGTAAGGAATCAGAAAACATACTGACGGGCATTGCCGAGGGACAGTACAACCCCAGTCAGATCGCCTCCTTTTTGACTGTATTCATGATGCGCAGCATTACCCTAGAAGAACTTGAAGGCTTTAGAAAAGCATTGCAAAAGATGTGTTTAGCCATCGACTTGAGTGAATTCAGCCCCATCGACTTGTGCGGAACGGGCGGAGACGGCAAGGACACCTTCAACATCTCCACCCTCGCTTCCTTTGTCACGGCAGGAGCCGGGATCAAGGTCGCCAAACACGGTAATTACGGTGTTTCCTCCGGCTGTGGTTCGAGCAATGTTTTGGAGCATTTGGGAATTCGATTTTCCAACGATGTGGATTTTCTCAAACGGTGCATAGACCAAGCGGGAATTTGCAACCTCCACGCCCCGCTCTTCCACCCCGCCATGAAAAACGTTGCCCCCATCCGTAGGGAATTGGGTGTAAAGACTTTTTTCAACATGCTTGGGCCACTGGTCAACCCCGCCTTTCCGAAACACCAGCTAACTGGGGTTTTCAATTTAGAATTGGCAAGGCTATACGGATACCTATTCCAAAAAACAGATCAAAATTTTACAATATTATATGCCTTGGATGGCTATGATGAAATTTCACTGACTGGCCCTGCCAAGGCCATCAGAAACAGCGGGGAATGCCTTATTGCTCCCCAAGATTTTGGCTTGACACCACTAGATAAAAAACAAATCAGCGGTGGGGATACTGTTCCCTCTTCTGCGGCCATTTTTACTGCCGTATTGGATGGAAAAGGGAGCAAGGCCCAAAACGATGTGGTGTGCGCGAACGCCGCCATGGCCATAGCCACAGCCACCAATTGCACCCCTATGCAGGGGTTTGAAAAAGCGAAAGCCTCTCTATTATCTGGACAGGCCGCCAAAGCCTTTAAATCTCTTCAAAAACTTAGTACCGCATGACCATCTTAGACCGCATTATCATCGATAAAATAAAGGAGGTCGAACTGCGAAAAAAAGCATTTCCTCAAGCCTATTGGGAACAATCGCCCTTGTTTGAAAGGGATTGTTTTTCCTTGTCCCAATGTTTGCAAGACAGTCCCTCGGGTATCATTGCCGAACACAAGCGGCGTTCTCCTTCTAGGGACAATATCAACAGCAGTCTATCTGTACACAAGGTCGCCCAAGGCTATGAAAAAGCGGGGGTCTCTGGAATGTCGGTACTGACCGATCAAAAATATTTTGGGGGCAGTTTGGAAGATTTGACTGCTGCACGAGCAGTGTGCCAACTTCCGCTTTTGAGAAAAGAATTCATCATTGACCCCTATCAACTGTTCGAGGCCAAGGCCCACGGCGCCGATTTGATCTTATTGGTCGCGACAGTTTTGGATCGTGAACAGATCAAGCAACTCTCGGGAACGGCACAAAGTTTGGGCTTGGAGGTATTGTTGGAAGTCCACACCCAAGATGAACTTCAAAAAGCCCTAATGCCCACTCTAAATATGCTGGGGGTAAACAACCGCAACCTCAAAACCTTTGAAGTTAATTTGGACACAAGCAAGGCCTTGGCCGAGCATATCCCCGACGATTTTGTAAAAGTATCCGAAAGTGGCATCAGTTCAACTACGGCCATTAAGTCTCTTCAGTCCTATGGATATCGCGGCTTTTTGATCGGTGAAAACTTTATGAAAACTGAATCTCCCGGCCTTTCTGCCGAGGATTTCATTAATGCCCTGACCCAGTGAAACTAAAAGTTTGCGGTATGCGTTCGCTTGAAAACATTGCTTTATTATCGGATTTGGCACCTGACTATATGGGATTTATTTTTTGGCAACACTCTAAGAGGTTTATCTCAGCATCCACTCCCGATTTACATCCCTCCATCAAAAAAACAGGCGTCTTTGTCGATGCCGATTTGACCTATATCTTGGACATTGCAAAACAACACCAACTTCAGGCCCTTCAACTACACGGTAGTGAAAGCCCTGATTTTTGTCAAAAAATGCAAACCACAGGGCTGGAAATCATCAAAGCCTTTGCAGTAGATTCTGCTTTTGATTTTTCGCTTTTGGAGGCCTACGAATCTGTCTGCGATTATTTTTTGTTCGACAGTAAGGGCGAATTGCCCGGGGGTAACGGCAAGCGTTTTGATTGGTCGGTATTAAAAGAATATCCCTTGGAAAAACCTTTCTTTTTGAGCGGCGGAATCGGTCCAGGAGATCAAGGCGCTATCGCATCGATAATTAGGTTAAATTTGCCTCTTTATGCAATAGACATCAACAGCAAATTTGAAAGGGAACCAGGGATAAAAGACATTGAAATCATAAAGCAATTTAAAGCATCACTATAAAATGAAATATCAGGTAGATGAAAAGGGATTTTACGGTGATTTCGGAGGAGCATATATCCCCGAGATGCTCTACCCCAATGTAGAAGAATTGAGACAAAACTACATTCAGATCAGTGAATCGGAGTCTTTTCAAAAAGAATTTAAGTCGCTGCTCAGTGACTATGTAGGTCGTCCGACTCCCCTTTATTTTGCGGAGCGTTTATCTAAAAAATACAACACCAAGATTTACCTCAAAAGGGAGGATTTGTGTCACACGGGTGCCCACAAGGTCAACAACACCATTGGGCAAATTTTAATGGCCCAACGCTTGGGTAAAAACCGCATCATAGCAGAAACTGGAGCGGGACAGCACGGGGTGGCGACTGCCACTGTTTGTGCTTTAATGGGGATAGAATGTATCATTTATATGGGTACTTTGGACATCCAACGTCAAGCCCCCAATGTGGCCCGAATGAAGATGCTGGGTGCAAAGGTCAGGGCAGCCGAATCGGGGAGTAAAACTCTTAAAGACGCAACCAATGAAGCTATACGCGACTGGATCAACAATCCAGTAGACACCCACTACATCATTGGATCAGTTGTGGGGCCTCATCCCTACCCCGACATGGTTGCCCGTTTTCAATCAGTAATCAGTGCCGAGACCCAAGCCCAATTGTTGAAAAAAGAGAATCGGGATTATCCCGATCACATAATTGCTTGTGTTGGAGGTGGCAGTAATGCTGCAGGTCTATATTATCACTTTTTGGAAAATCCACGGGTTAACATCATTGCGGTGGAGGCGGCTGGAAAAGGCATCGACTCCGGTAAAAGTGCTGCCACATCTGCCTTGGGAAAAGAAGGCATCATACATGGAAGTAAAACCCTGTTGATGCAAACGCCTGACGGACAAATCACAGAACCATATTCTATCTCTGCTGGGCTTGACTATCCCGGGGTTGGTCCCATGCATGCCCACTTGTTCCGCAGTCAGAGGGCCGAATTCATTTCCATACCTGATCAGGAGGCCATGGACTGGGGATTGACCCTCTCTCAAATGGAAGGCATCATACCTGCCATTGAGACCGCCCATTCTTTTGCCATATTGGATGTAAGAAAATTCTCTCCCGAAGAAGTCATCGTTTTTAATTGTTCCGGAAGAGGAGACAAAGATTTAGACACATATATCGAACATTTTAAATTGTAATGAACCGCATAGACCAAACCTTCCAAAAAAAGAAAAAACTACTATCCATTTTTTTTTCAGCCGGACACCCAGAATTGGAGGACACCCTACCCATACTCTGGGCTCTACAAGACAGTGGGGTGGACATGGTGGAAATCGGCTTACCCTTTAGCGATCCCTTGGCGGACGGCCCGACCATACAAGAAAGTTCCACCCGTGCCCTGCGCAATGGGATGAGCACCGAAATACTATTTGATCAGCTTGAAAACATACGAGAAAGTATCCATATTCCCTTGGTATTGATGGGCTACTTCAACCCCATAATGCAGTTTGGCATAGAGCGGTTTTGCGAAAAATGCCTAAGCATCGGAATTGATGGCTTGATCATCCCCGACCTCCCCGTAGACATTTACAACCAACTTTATAAAACACTTTTTGACAAGTACAATTTGTACAATATGTTTTTGATCACTCCCCAAACACCGGAGGAAAGGATTCGCTATATTGACAGGGTATCCAATGGATTTATCTATATGGTCAGTAGTGCAAGTGTCACTGGGGCTCAAAGCACTTTTGGGAATACCCAAGAAGACTATTTTAAGCGCATTGCCCAGATGAAACTCAAAACACCACAACTAGTCGGGTTTGGGATTAGTAATGCAGAAACTTATCGTGCAGCCACGCGTTTCAGTCGCGGTGCCATTATCGGGTCAGCATTCATCCAATTTCTAGAAAAAAAGGGCATCACTGCCATTAACGATTTTATCAAAAGTATTCGCTAATTCGTTTTTTTTAATCAAATTTTACTTTTTGACAACAATATTTGTATATAGAAAAAAACAGATAATCGATAAATACTTCTATTTAAATGTTTAATGGTTTTTTAGCTTTAATAATTTGTAGTTTTTTTAATAGATCTATTTGTCATTTGTTATAAAACAGATAATTCCTAAAATCACTATTTTAGGGTATGTTTTTAAGAGCTTTGATTCTTCTATTTTTATGGTTAAGCACGAAAGTGGAACAGCGAAATTTACACGAGCGTTGGGAGGGACAACTGCAGCGCTATATAGCTCCCACAGGAGTAGTCAAATACAGTGATTGGAAAAAAGAAGCTCATGCCCTACATGCATATCTTAAGGCCCTTGAGGATCATCCACCACAGCACTATTGGACACCAACCGATTGTAAGGCATATTGGATCAATGTATATAATGCCGCGACGGTGGCGCTGGTCCTCAAACACTATCCCTTGGAAAGTGTTCGCAAAATAGATTCACCTTGGGAAACTGAAGTTTTCCAGTGGGAAGATCAGTCAATGAGTTTAAAAGCGATTGAAGAACGACTGCTAAAAATGAATGATCCTCGTATCTTATTTGCCCTACACCGAGCTACAGTTTCAGGTCCAGATTTGTCAAGAGAACCCTACCGCAGTAGCACGCTTGAGGAACAACTACAGGCTGCTGCCATAAAGTTTTTAAACGATCCTAAACAAAATCAATTACAAAAAGAAGTAAGCCAATTATCGCGTATCTTTCTTTGGCAGTTTAGGCATTTTGGTTCCTTGGAACAACGGCTCAAACTGCTACAAAAATACACTTGTACGGGAGTGTATGAAAAAACAAAATTTAGCTATTTGCCCTTTGACTGGAGGCTTAACGAACACTAGTAGTGGAATAAAATTCTTTTAAGCTAGTAACATTTACTCTAAAAGGGCAAAAAAAAGGCCAAAACAACAACCTAAATAAGGACGGAAAGCAAAAAAATAATTGAATTAGAGGACGAGCCAAAAACCAATGGAAGCCTTTTCCAATCCGATAGAGAACCTTTATCCAAATTATAAAACAAAGCATTTCAAAAAAGATTTATAAAATGTAAAAAATAATTAAGTCTAAATAGAAGTTAGGAGCATTGTGAATTCCATAAATTCTAATTTTTGGATTTATTCCAATTTGTTAAAAAATTAGAGAATACCTAAGAGATCATTTTGAGGAATTGTATCTCCTTATCAGTAAGCGATCGCCACCGACCTCTAGGCAGGTCTTTTTTGGTCAATCCAGCCAGAAGCACACGATCAATAGAAAGAGCTTTTAGGGATCTTTTTTTTAATATTTTTTTTAACAAACCCGGAGATAGATTAGAAGCTTCAATTCCAATTTCTTTTTTGCCCCCCCCTTGGATATAATCAGCAGATTTTACTTTATAAACCTTGTCTAGGATTCGGATACCTTTGGTAAGTGCTTCTAAATCTGAAGTTTCGGCGTTTTCCTCTAATATCACCTTGTAGAGAGTAGGAAAGCGCGAATTGGGATTGGCTAGCTTATGGCGTAGATTATCATCGTTACTCATCAATAATAAACCAGTAACAATACGTCCCATATCACCTATAGGCGGAACCTTTTCAGAATGTTTACTTCGAATAAGTTCTTGAACCGATTTTTTGATCCTTCCTCCTTGAGTGGTTGCTACAAAGCCCTTCGGTTTGTTAAGCAAAAGATAAACGAGAGGACTGCTATTGACTAATTGGTCGTCGAATTGCACCTTGTCACCAGTCTGCACCTTAAAGCCCATTTCGGTCACCACCTTAGCGTTAACCTTTACCAAGCCCATGGCGATGAACTGGTCTGCCGTGCGTCGCGAACAGATACCCGCATTGGAGAGAAATTTATTTAAACGCGTTCCCTGAAGAGAGGATAGTCCAACCCTGGTGGTAGATTTTTTGGTGTTTTGTGGCACAACTTTCTTATTTTTAAATAAAACAGATGCCCAATGTCCCAAAAAGGATGTGGGCTTTGAGTAAATTGTGTATACAAATATACGTTTTTTGTGTCGATCCCTAAGAGAGCAGTAGCCCAAGAAAACAAAAAAACACTCCAATATAATTAATATACCGCCTAGCTAAAAGTAATGAACTACCTCGATTCGATATCCTTCCAAGGCATTTTGGGCGATCTCAAAATCTTTAGTAAACCCCAGCATATAGCCACCTCCTCCTGAGCCACAAAGCTTCAGGTAGTAGGCATTAGTCTCTAGCCCTTTTTTCCAAAGCCCGTGAAATTCTTCAGGGATCATGGGTTTAAAGAATTTCAAGACCAGAGCAGACAGAGATTTCATGCTGCAAAAAAAGGATTTAATATTGCCATTAAGGAAATTTTCCACACATCGATCAGTCAATTGTGAAAACTCATCGCGCATCATTCTACTAAATCCCTCTTCTTTCATATTTTTCATAAACAGATAGACCATCGGAGCAGTTTCTCCCCTGATACCACTGTCGAGCAAAAAGACAGCCCCTTTTCCATTGGCGTTTTGTATGGTAAGTTCGGTGGTTTCGATCTTGTCGTTGGAGTGAATTAGAAGGGGCAAACTCAAATAACTTATGAGTGGGTCCAAACCGGAGGACTGTCCATGAAAATAAGACTCCATGTCGGCAAAAATACTTTTGAGTACTAAAAGCTTTTCGGTATTAGTTTTAGCCTCAGGGAGGATTTTGTCCAGAGCATATCGTTCGTATAGAGCAGCAACTAGTGCACCACTGCTACCCACCCCATAGCCTTGGGGAATGCTGCTGTCGAAATAAAGATTACAATCTAAATCGGTTTGTAAAGCCTCCCAATCCAAACGAAGTAAATACTCCGGTAGGCTCTTTAGGTATTTGGTATAGTCACACAAAATTTGGTGAGAGATACGGGTTGCCTCGTTTTCCTTCTCAACACATCGGAGCGTTCCTCTAAAAAAATTGTAAGGGATGGAGAGTCCTTTGGAGTCCTTGATAATACCATATTCTCCGAAGAGTAGAATTTTTGCAAAAAAAAAGGGCCCTTTCAAAGTACAAATCTAAATTTTTTTAGCGCCATTTCCCACTTGATCTTCAATGTATTGTCCCTGCTGACAATGGGAAACCAACTCATTTTGGATAAAACCCAAAATAGCTGTGCGTTCTTTTAATGGATAGAGGAGGTGCACATTAGCTCCAGCATCAAGGGTAAAGCAGAGGGGCAGTCCTGTTTGTGCCCTAAAGTCCCAGACTTTTTGAAGGATGGCCAGGGTATTCGGTTGCATCAAAACAAAACATGGGTTAGAGGTCATCATCATGGCATGAAGAGAAAGTGCTTCTGCCTCGGTCAGATTGATAAACAATTCCAGATCACCACTGGTGAGTGCAGTTTTAAACTGTTTTAGATGGGTATGGGCTTGTAAAATGCGTTGTGCCGCAAAAGGATGGCCTTGCATAAGTTTGTGCCCTAGTGAACTACTCACCCTCTTTTGTCCTTTATCCACTATCAAAACAGTATCCTGGTAATTGTTGAAAATGGGATGCCATTCCTCGGAAGGCGCAATGGCAAAGTGGTTATTGCTTTGAGGAAAAACATCGCTTTGCCCCCAAACCATAAGGGGACCAGAAATACTTCTAGCAGCACTTCCCGATCCCAATCGGGCCAAAAAAGAGGCTTTTTGGAAGGATGCCTCCGTACTCCAATCGCTGTGAAACTGTCTTTCAAAATCCACTATGCAAAGCGCCATGGCTGCCATGGCCGAGGCAGAAGAAGCAATACCACTGCTGTGGGGAAAGGAATTTTGGCTGGATATCGACAACTTGTGTCCTTCCAAAGCAGGGAAATAAGGCGTGATACGGTCCATAAACAAACGAATTTTAGGATAGAATTCAGATTGTTTTTTTTGGTCAAATAAAAATTCAAAAGGCTTTTCGTTTGACGCCTCCCTTGGAGAAAAGCTTACTGTAGTGGTGGATACACATTTCGAAAGAGTAAAACTGATGGATGGGTTTTGGGGCAATTGCTGTCCATGTTTCCCCCAGTATTTGATCAAGGCAATATTACTAGGTGCCTGCCATTTGGTCTGGTAATGACCTTCTATGGGGGCGTCGAAAACAAAAGAATTCGTGCTCATGGATCACAAATATACTTGATGACAAGTGTGGAAAAAAATATTGCTGACTTAAAATGATTAGTTTTGAGCATGAAAAGAAAATTAGTTTTTTCTATTGCTACAGGAGTAATCGTTTGCTTGATGGTTGGTTTTTTGGCGAGTCAGGCCACCCAAACCTCTGTCAATAATTGGTATGCAAGCTTGAAAAAACCCTTTTTTAATCCACCCAATTGGCTTTTTGCTCCCGTTTGGACACTACTGTACCTTCTGATGGGAATTGCTGTGGGGCGGGTATGGAACTATGGCATCCATCACCGCTGGGTCAAGACTGCAATCTACCACTTTGGATTCCAACTCTTGGTCAATGGACTTTGGTCGCTGGTTTTCTTTGGACTGAAGAATCCTATTGGGGCTATGGTGGTAATTTTAGTATTGTTGTTTTTAATAATCAGGACAATCCAACAGTTCAGAATCGTTGACCTTTTAGCCACAAGACTGCTTTACCCATATTTGATTTGGGTTTGCTTTGCAACGTTGTTGAACGCGGGTATTATTTTTCTCAATTTTTTTTAAATTAGTTTTCCTGCCAAATCCAAAATTTCAATACTATCAAAATCCAACTTAACCAGAACCTTAGCAGGCTTGATCTTTTTGTTCTTTAGTGGGTGGGTATTTATGATAGTCTAACCACTTATTTTTCTCTCAAAATTGGATAAGTTTACACACTATGGTCACCTTAAAAATAAATTATTATAAGGAGTTAATCATAAATTAGGGGAGTTTTATTATACGAAACGAGAAACTATTCAAGGTGTTCATGATTACTCAGGAGCTAATTCAACTTTTAGTCCTCCTAGTTTTTTATCCATAGGAATTTGACAGCCCAAACGGCTGTTTTCTTTTACATGGAACACTTCTGACAACATGGCTTCTTCATCAGCACTTTTTTCACTCAAAGAATGATCACTCAATACATAGCAATGGCAAGAAGCACACATGGCCATTCCGCCACAAATTCCATCTACATGCAATTGATAGGCTTTACATACTTCCATAAGGTTCATGGCCATATCAGTAGGAGCCTCGAGTTGGTGGTGAACACCTGCTCGATCAATGACGGTAATTTTAATATCCATTTATTCAATGGTTTTTATTATTGATTTTCCGGCCTCCTTTCGACTTCCGTCAAATCCATTGATACCGGTAACTGTAGTATATTTAAGCACGTTTCGCTTTTCGGGATAGAGGTGTCGAAAAGCACTTTGACACATCAAGGTAGCCTCATGGAAGCCACAGAGGATGAGCTTGAGCTTACCGGGATAAGTATTTACGTCCCCTATGGCATAAATGCCAGGTATATTGGTTTGATAGTCCAGACTGTTGTCAACTTTAATGGCATTTTTTTCAATTTTCAATCCCCATTGGGCAATGGGACCCAGTTTGGGGGTAAGTCCAAAAAGAGGAATAAAAAAATCGATGAAATGAACAAGTGAAGTTCCCTCCCGGGTAACGGTTAAGGAGTTCAAATGCTTATCGCCCTGCAAAGCGGTAACTTCTGCAGGTGTAATTATTTCAATTTTGTTTTGGTCTTTGAGGGCCTGTACTTTGTCCACCGATTCGAGTGCCCCTCTAAATTCATTACGGCGGTGAACTAGGGTAATGCTTTGGGCCACTTCTGCCAGCAGGATACTCCAGTCCAGTGCAGAGTCGCCTCCTCCGGCAATAAGCACTTTTTTATCACGGTATTTTTCGGGTTCACGAATAATGTAATCAACACCCTTGTCCTCCCATTGTGCCAAATTGGACAAATTGGGCTTTCGCGGTTCGAAAGTCCCCAATCCTCCAGCAATAGCTACCACAGGTGCATGGTGATGGGTTCCCTTGTCTGTGATGACCACAAAACTGCCATCGGCTTGTTTTTCAATCTCTTGGGCAGTCTCTCCAAGGGTAAAACCCGGTTGAAAGGGTCGGATTTGTTCCATTAGCTGATCAACTAAATCCCCAGCTAATATTTCGGGTCGGGAGGGAATATCGTAAATGGGCTTTTTTGGATAGATTTCGGCACACTGCCCTCCAGGTTTGGGTAAGGAATCAATCAAGTGGCATTTTAAATTTAGTAATCCTGCTTCAAAGACAGCAAACAAACCAATGGGACCAGCTCCAATTATAATGATATTCGTTTTGATCATGGATTACGTAGGATCTACACTAACAACTTTCTCGATCTCAGGAGCGTATTTTTTTATTGTCATCTCTACACCCAACTTGAGGGTCATCTGATTGACGTTACAGGAAACACAAGCTCCATGGAGTTGTACTTTTACCTTTTTGTCGTTTTCGATGTCTACCAAGGAAATATCTCCTCCGTCAGATGCCAAAAACGGGCGAATCTCTTCTAGTGCTAACAAAACTTTTTCTTCAATTTCTATTGAGTTCATGTCCTTTATTTAATAGCGGAGCAGCCAACCATATTGGTAATGGCTACGGCCTTTGTTGGTGGTAAATTGGTATTTCTTTTTAATAATTGGGTTACCAGATTTTGGGTAACTTCGGTGATGGATTGCTGAATAAATGTCCCTTCCTGCAATGCGGCAGGTCTTCCAACGTCAGCAGCTTCTCTAACACTCTGAATTAATGGCAACGCTCCAAGGAAAGGTACGTTTTTATCTGCTGCCAAATTTTCTGCGCCTTGCTTGCCAAAAATATAGTATTTGTTCTCGGGCAATTCCTCAGGGGTAAAATAGGCCATATTTTCGATTATACCCAAAACAGGTACATCAATACTTTCTTGTGTGAACATGGCGATTCCTTTTTTGGCAGCAGCAAGGGCCACATTTTGGGGGGTACTGATCACAACTGACCCATTTAGGGGGAGTGACTGAACGATGCTGAGGTGAATGTCGCCTGTACCCGGTGGCAGGTCGATGAGTAAGAAATCTAAGTCTCCCCAGTCAGCATCAAATATCATCTGGTTGAGCGCCTTGGCAGCCATCGGTCCACGCCAAACCACAGCTTGATTGGGTTTAGTAAAAAATCCAATGGATAAGACCTTGACCCCGTAATTTTCTACAGGGGCCATTTTGGATTTGCCACCCACATTGACTGACAAGGGTCTCTTGCCTTCCAAATCAAACATGGTAGGTATTGAAGGACCGTAGATGTCAGCGTCCAAAACCCCGACTTTACAACCCATCTTTGCAAGTGTAACTGCCAGGTTGGTCGTTACTGTAGATTTTCCTACCCCTCCCTTACCAGAGGAAACAGCTATTATGGAGTCGATACCTGGAATGGGCTGGCCCTTAATGGAAGGCGAAGGAACAGGCGTTTCTACTTGGGTTTTTATTTTGATTTTGGCTTTGGGGTGTACTTTTTTGTGCAAAACCTCCAATATTATGACCTCTAATTTTTTTCGAGCTTGTAAGCTGGGGTTTGACAAACTCACGTCAATGTCAACCTCGTCACCAAATATCATGACGTTGGTTACTACCTTGCTGTCAATCAAGTTTTGTTCTGCTCCCGGAGCAGTTATTGTTTTTAAGGCTTCCAATACATCTTGGTAGTTCAATTTCATCTCCAGCAAACTTATTTTTATATTTACAAATATACTCTAATCTGTTCGGAAAGAAAAGTTTAGATTTCGAAGGGAGGAAGGGCAGTATTGGGATCCCAAAAAAAATCTTCAAAATCAATGATTTGATCATTTTTTAACCTGAGCCCCTCGCTTTCAAGAAGTTGTTGCATCAATTTGGATCCTTGGAAATGGTGCTTTCCGGTCAACAGTCCATTCCGGTTAACTACCCGATGGGCGGGAACATCAGGCCAGTGGTGGGAGGCATTCATTGCATAACCTACCATTCTGGCACTCTGGGGATGGCCTAAATAACGGGCAATTGCACCATAGGAAGTAATCCTCCCCAGCGGAATCTTTTGGACAACTGCATAAACCTGATCAAAAAATTTAGACATCAGCTGAATTGAAATTGAATGTAAGTAATAGGTTTCTTCTGCTCTAAAAAAATCTTTTCATAAAAAGTTTGAACAGCGACAGCAGACCTTGGAGCATTGGGATTGTTATAAATGTCGTGGTGCGCATAGCGTAATCGATATGCCGGGCTGTGCATCAGGCCTAACGTGTAGCCGTATAAAAACTCACTGTCGGTTTTGAGATGAACACTGCCTTCGGTTTTTAGTATTTGCCGGTATCGATTCAAAAATTCGGGATGGATCAATCGATGTTTACTTCTTTTGAACTTTATCTGTGGATCAGGGAAGGTGATCCATATTTCAGCCACCTCATCGGCCGAAAAAACAGTGTCAATCATCTTTATTTGCGCACGGACAAAAGCAATATTTTCAAGATTTTTATCCAGAGCAGTTTTGGCACCCCTCCATAATCGTGCCCCTTTGATGTCTATACCAATGAAATTTTTGTCAGGATTTTGGGTAGCCAAATAGAGAGTGTACTCCCCTTTTCCACAACCCAACTCCAATATGATAGGGCGTTCGTTTTTAAAATACTTTACTTGCCATTCGCCCTTGAGTTCAAAAGCGTCTTTTTCCAAAATTGCCCGTGCAGGCTGAATGACATTTTTAAAGGTTTTGTTCTCCTCAAAGCGCTTAAGTTTATTTTTACTTCCCATAGTCAAATTTCAAAAGACAAAGTTAGCCAATGGATAATTAATCTTCATTAAACTTCTACTTTTTGGTAGCTCGTTGAAGAGTGAAAGAAAATTCGGACCCCACTCCAGGTATACTTTCGACCAAGAGCTTTTCCTGATGGGCCTCAATGATGTGTTTGACGATGGACAAGCCCAATCCAGACCCTCCAGCTTTGCGATTTCCGGATTTATCTACCCGATAAAAGCGTTCGAAAATACGAGGCAAATGCTCATCTGTTACCCCTTCCCCATTGTCGGAAATCTTAACTAAAATTTTGTCTTTATTAAGTTCTTCCAAACTTACTTCTGTTTTTCCGTTTTTTACACCATACTTTAGCGAATTGACGATCAAATTGGTCAGCACCTGTTGAATCCTTTCCTCGTCGGCAAAAACCTGAAAAGACTGTGAATACTCCCGGTCAAGACCTATAGAAATTTTGTTTTTAACCGCTTGCATTTCTAGCAAATCAAAAACATTCTCTATGAGTTGTTTGACGTCGAAAAAACTCCTGTCAATTGTCTTGATTCCAGATTCGAATTGGGAAATCAAGTCCAAATCTTTAACGACATAAATAAGTCTCTCCACCCCCTTGGCAGTTCTTTTAAGATACTTCTCCCTGACCTTTTTATCCTCAATAGCTCCCTCTAGAAGGGTAAGTACATAGCCTTGAATTGTAAATAAAGGGGTTTTTAATTCGTGTGAAATATTTCCAATAAATTCCTTGCGATAGTCCTCCTTTTCTTTCAGAGATTCGATTTCAAGTTTTTTGTCATAGGCAAATTTTTGTACACTCTGTCGAAGCGCCTCCATATCAGATTGGACGACTTGCTGATTCATTGATACTCCTGAGGGAGAAAGGTCGTTGTATATGCCCTTAATCTTTTTAAGGATAAATCTTTCAATTCTATAATGAATTAGGAAAACTGAGGAAATAAAGAAAAAAAAAAGCAGACAAATTAGTAGGGCAAGAATCTTGGGTTCAATTTGTAGGTCAATGACTAGAAAAAAAAGAGAGAGCATTAAGGTCAAACACATTACTAAAATGCCTGAAAGTATTATCGCTACTCTAAAATTCTTTATACTCAAAACTGGAATTATTTATAGGGTTTGACAAATTTGTAACCTACCCCTTTGACGGTCTTAAAGTATTTATCCCCCAATTTTTCTCTCAGTTTTCGGATATGTACGTCTAATGTCCTCTCTCCAACCACTACTTCACTACCCCATATAATTTCCATTATTTTACCTCTTTTAACTATCTTATCTCGTTTGGAGGCCAAAAGATAAAGGAGTTCAAATTCTTTTCTAGGCAAAGAAAAGGTTTTCCCTTTATGAGTCACTTCATATTGCTCTCTGTCAATCATCAGTTTGCCTACTTGTATTTTGTCTTGGTTTTCTTCCTCTTTATTGAGTCGTCGTAATAGTGCTTTGACTTTGGAAAGGATAATTTTGGGTTTAATTGGCTTGGTGACATAGTCATCTGCACCGGCATCAAAAGCAGCCATGTGGGAATAATCTTCTCCCCTAGCAGTGAGGAACATGATTATGGTATCGTCGAAATTAATATCATTGCGAAAATTTTCGCAGGCTTGAATACCGTCCATTTCAGGCATCATGACATCCATAATGATCAAATTAGGGATGGATTTTTTAGCCTTTTTCAATGCCTCTCTACCATTGGAGGCAGTTTTTACACTGTAACCCTCTTGTTCCAGATTGTATTTTATTATCTCAATAACATCGGGTTCATCATCAACCAACAATATCTTGACACCTTTATTTTTCATGCCTTTATATATTTTACTAATATAAAGATTAATCCTTTTGATGAGAAAAGTCAGATTGCAAGCGACCAAAAATCACCATCGGGATTAATTTCACTAAATTTGAATATTTTTCATTTAAAAAAACCTGTATTGCGTATCGTTCTGCTACTATTACTTATTTCAATGCATTTTGTCACTGCTCAACAAAATGAACAATTGAGTTTTATGAATGATCAATTCAGTGAAAAATTAAGTATTCAATTGTATCCCAATCCATATAGCGGAGGTAAACTAAATATTTTAACCCGACCCACCGAAATCAAGAACATAATGATTCTCAATATTTTGGGTGAGGTAGTTTTTCAAACCACTACTTACCAGAATTATGTAATACCCAACAAACTTAAAAGTGGAATCTACATCGTAAAAATAAAACAAGGGGGACGACAAGGAATAACTCGTTTGGTCGCACCCTGATCGCTGTATTAAATCACTATCTATAATTTGGAAAACTTTTGGGAAATCGACAGCCAATCGGCCTTTGAGGCTTTAGCTCTCAAGACCTTTTATTTTCAATACGAAAATAACAAGGTTTACCGATCTTTTTGTGACCTTATCAATCGTAACCCTTCCAAAGTGAGTGCAGTAAAAGACATTCCCCATCTACCCATTTCGTTTTTCAAATCGAAAAGGGTTTGCTGCTTTGAACCTGACCATGCAAAGTTTTTCAGTTCCAGTACAATCAAAGGAGGAAGTCCTTCGAAGCATTATTACCGACAACTGGAAGATTACAAAATAAGCTTCCGGAAAGGATTTGAGCATTTTTTTGAAGCAATTCAGAATTATACTTTACTGGCATTGTTGCCTTCCTATATGGAAAGGGAGGGTTCTTCGCTAATCTATATGGCCGATGATATGATCCGAAATAGCCAAAAGGCTGAAAGCGGGTTTTACCTCAACCAATGGGATTCGCTGAAAGGAACTATAAACCAACTTGAAGAAAATGGCGAAAAAACATTATTGTTGGGCGTGTCTTTTGCCCTACTGGATTTTATCGAGAATCATTCGTTTAATTTGCAACACACATTGATCATGGAAACTGGAGGGATGAAAGGCAGGAGAGAAGAATTGACACGTGATGACTTGCATAAGCAACTGAAAAAGGGTTTTGGAGTTCCAATAATCTACTCCGAGTTTGGGATGACCGAGTTACTGTCCCAAGCCTATTCTAAAGGTGATGGAATTTTTGAATGCCCTCCATGGATGAATGTATTCGCAAGAGAAATTCAAGATCCTTTTAACCAACTCCCATTTGGAAAAAGTGGCGGGTTAAACATCATTGACTTAGCGAACCAGGATAGCTGTGCCTTTATCGCTACCGAAGACCTTGCTAAGGTTCATTCTCACTCACGCTTTGAAGTTTTGGGACGTTTAGATGACTCAGAAATCAGAGGATGCAATTTGATAGTGGTCTAGCCAACGACCTTTACAATAAAGTAATTTTTCTTACCCCTTTGAAGTAAGATGTATTGATCATCGATCAATTCTACTGAACGGATAAGGTAACTTTCGTCCACCTTGGTTTTATTGACCGAAATTGACTTTTCACTGAGTGCCCTTCGAGCTTCTCCATTCGATTTTAAAAAGGAAGTTTTGGAAGCCAAAAAGCTAATCATGTCAATACCTTGGTTTAAATCGGAGCGAGAAATCTCCACCTTAGGAACTCCATCAAAAACTTCCAAAAATGTATTTCCATCGAGGGTTTTTAAATCTGCAGCCGTAGATCGACCAAATAGAATTTGACTGGCCTGAATGGCTTTTTGTAAATGTTCTTCAGAATGGACCATGCGGGTGACCTCCTTGGCGATGGTTTTTTGCAACAACCTCAAATGCGGACTTTCTTGGTGTTGCTTGATCAAATCTTCTATAGTCGCTTTGTCCAAAAGGGTAAATATTTTGATGTATTTTTCGGCATCACAATCAGAGGCGTTTAACCAATACTGATAAAACTTATAGGGAGAGGTTCGATTCTTATCCAGCCAAACATTATCCCCTTCTGTTTTTCCAAATTTTGTTCCATCGGCTTTAGTAATAAGCGGACAGGTAATTGCATAGGCTTTAGCGCCCAACTTACGTCGGATCAATTCTGTTCCAGTAGTGATATTACCCCATTGATCGCTACCTCCCATTTGAAGCTTGCAATCCATATTTTGATATAGATGTAAAAAATCATAGCCTTGAAGCAATTGGTAGGTGAATTCGGTAAAAGAAATACCCACCTTGGCTTCTTTTCCGAGCCGTTTTTTAACAGAGTCCTTTGCCATCATATAGTTTACTGTAAGGTGCTTCCCGATGTCGCGAGAAAAGTTGATTAAAGTATAGTCCTTAATCCAATCAAAATTGTTAACGAACTGAGCTGCCGTTGGATTATCAGTATCAAAATCCAGAAATTTTTGCAATTGGTTTCTGATACCATCAACGTTCTTTTGCAAGGCCTGAGCATCTAAAATATTTCGCTCTTCGGACTTTCCCGAGGGATCGCCAATCATTCCCGTTGCACCGCCTACCAAAGCAATAGGCCGATGGCCTGTCCTTTGGAAGTGGATTAAAATCATGATTTGAACCAAGCTTCCAATGTGCAAGGAATCAGCCGTGGGATCAAAACCAATATAACCCGTGGTATTGTGACTATTCAAATGATCCTCTGTTTCGGGCATAATGTCATGCAACATACCCCTCCAGCGAAGTTCTTCTACAAAATTTTTCTGCATTACTCTGATTTGCTAGCAAAGATAGATTTCTGTCATAAAACAAAAAATTATTCTTTAAAAAGCATTAATTTTAATTTATGATTTTAGTGACAGGAGCGACGGGTTTTATCGGTTCTAATTTGATTTGCTATTTGGCACAAAAAAATATTTTTCCTGTTGCAATGTTCCGACATGAGTCGAACAAAAATAAGGTTTGGAAACTGTTCGAATCTCAATTTACAAATGCCCAAGAACTCTACGAAAGAATTACCTGGAGAAAGGCAGACTTTAGAGACCTACCTAGTTTAAACTCAGCCTTTAAGGACATCAGCCATGTTTACCATTGTGCAGGCTATATTTCCTTAGCACATAGGGATGTCAAAAAACTACTTGAAATCAATGAAAAAGGTTCCGCCTACTTAGTTAACCTTTGTTTGCTGCATTCGGTTAAAAAAATGGTTTATGTCAGTTCCATAGCCGCCTTGGGTAGCGAACCCAACATCTCTTTAATCGATGAAAATACACCCTGGGACAACAATACTAACAAAAGTCCTTACGCCTATTCAAAATATGGAGGGGAAATGGAAGTATGGAGAGGAATGGAAGAAGGACTGAATGCGGTCATCGTCAACCCCAGTATTGTACTAGGAAAAAACAGCCCGATTGAAAAAATATTAGAAAAACACCATAAAGGTTTGAGGTGGACTACCCCCGGAACCAATGCCCTTGTCAACATCCAAGATGTTATGCTAGTCATGTATGAACTGATGCATTCTGAAATCAATGGAGAACGTTTTATTTTAGTGTCCGAAAATTGGAAAGGAAAAACGTTAGTAGAAAAACTGCTCAAAGCAGGAAAATTAAACAGGAGGGTAATTTTAATTCCTAAAGGGGTTTTTTATTTCTTGTGGGCTCTGGAGCACCTGATTCAATGGCTTGGCATTAGAAAACGTTTTTTAACCCGCGCTTTAATTTCAAGCCAATACGAGCAGAAAACCATTGAGGGTGAAAAAATAAAATCGTTTATAGATTTTGAGTACACGCCAATTAGAAAACTACTTTTTGACTGATTTAAATTGATCTCCTTAACCTGTCAACTACTCTTCATGTGCACGCAAGGTTTTTTCTATACTGTCTCTTAACTTTTTTAGACGGATTTGAACCATTTTGAAAACAGGGATATATTTCTTAGGGTTTTTAGCATAATAAGATTGGCTGACAGCCAACTTTAAGCTATCGATTCCGTACTTTTCGAAGAGGTATTCAGGCACCAATAGATTCTTTTTATTTTTGATATAGGAGAATTCGCGTTTAATGTTTTTCATCAAAATAATATCCACCATTACCTCGCTCATTTGCTCCGGTGGGATGAGATCATCCGGAGATCTGTTCTCTCCTATTTCCTTACAAGAGAAAATAATAAAAGATAATAGGAAAATAATTTTTTTTATGCTCATCGTTCGAAAGTTAGTCTTTTACCCAATGCACCTTCAATAATTTTCCCCTTATCGTATACCAAATTTCCATTGACAAAAGTCTTGCATATTCTAGCTCCAAAGGTAGTTCCCTCAAACGGAGACCAACCACATTGGTAGAGTAGGTCATCTTTGACTACAGTAAATTTTTGATTCATATTTACCAAAACCAAATCAGCAAAATAACCTTCGCGGAGGAAACCACGATTTTGAATTTTAAATAATATGGCAGGATTGTGACAGGCTTTTTCGACCAGCTTTTCCAGGCTGGTTTTACCCTGCTGAACCGCAGTCAGAAGTGCGGGATAGGCATGCTGCACCATGGGTCCACCAGAAGGGGCTTTTGTGTAAAGGTTTTGCTTTTCTTTAAGCAAATGAGGAGCATGGTCTGTAGCCAATACATCAATCCTATCTTCATTGAGGGCTTTCCAAAGGGCTTCTCGGTCACTAACTTTTTTGACCGCAGGGTTCCATTTTATCAAAGTTCCTTTTTGAGCATAATCTTCCTCCGAAAACCAAAGATGATGAACACAAACCTCGGCGGTTATTTTTTTTTCTGCCAGTGGCTTTTCGTTGGAAAACAATTCGGTTTCTAGGGCGGTTGACAAATGAAAAACATGCACTCTCGCTCCGGTAGCCTTGGCCAAACGTATAGCCCTAGAAGAAGATAGATAACAAGCCTTTTCACTTCTGATCTCAGGATGCTTTTCAACGGGAATATCATCCCCGTATAGTTTAATGTACTCTTCCAAGTTTTTTTTGATGGTCTTTTCATCCTCGCAATGAACAGCTATTGGCAAATCGGTACTGGAGAAAATCTTTTCCAACACATTCTTGTCATCCACCAACATATTGCCAGTAGAAGATCCTAAAAATAATTTCAGCCCTGCCGCTTGAGTAGTATCAAAAGACTTAATTTCTTCAAAATTATCGTTAGTCCCTCCAAAGAGAAAGCCATAGTTGGCAATGGAGTCTTTTGCTGCTCTATCCAATTTGTCTTCCAAGGCTTTTGAATTTGTGGTCTGGGGTTGAGTATTAGGCATGTCAATAAATGAAGTAATGCCCCCTGCAACGGCTGCTCGAGATTCGGAGGCAATGGTAGCCTTATGCGTCAAACCCGGTTCCCTAAAATGTACTTGGTCGTCGATCCAACCCGGTAGCAAATGAAGACCTGAAGCATCAATGAGTTCCTCACTCCCAGTAGGTTCAATGCAGTTACTAATTTTCTTTATCCTATCACCTTTAATCAATAGATCTTTTTGGGAAACCTCACCCTCATTTACCAATTGAGCATTTTGTATTAATTTCTCACTCATCAAGTTTAATTAAATATACTTCTTATCCTTAATATCAATACAGCAGACAGTGCCTCCCAGATTATCTTTCCATTCATTTTGGACACCCCCAGTTCTCTGTTTGTGAAAACAATGGGATGTTCTTTGTAATTAGAGCCGTTTTTCCAAATTTTAAATTTCATTTCGATTTGAAATGCATAACCTACAAATTTTATTTTTTTAAAATCCAACTGCTCTAAAACTGCTCTGGTGTAGCCAACAAAACCCGCTGTGGGATCTTTAATAGGCATAAAGGTAATCCACCGAACATACAAAGAAGCCATATAGGAAAGTAAAATCCTACTTAGAGGCCAGTTGACTACATTGATACCCTTGATATAGCGTGATCCGATCACCAAATCGAAGTCAGACTTTAGGTAAGCAAGCATGGGGACCAATTCTTTAGGATCATGAGACAAATCAGCATCCATCTCAAAAATGAAGTCGTATTTATTTTCCAATGCCCAAATAAAGCCATGAATATATGCCTTACCCAAACCTTCTTTAAGGACGCGTTGTTCCAGAAACAAACGTTCGGAATGGGTTTTCATTAATTTCGAAACCAGATTAGCAGTTCCATCTGGTGAAGAGTCGTCAACCACCAAAATGTTAAAAGTTTTGTTTTTTAAGGTTATTTCAATGACCTTTTTAATGTTTTCAACCTCGTTATAGGTGGGAATAATTACTAAAACTTTCTCCATAGCGTAAGGGTAAAAATACTAAATCATGTGAAATAAAATAGATAGTTAAAATACTTCCTTAATTTTATTTCATGTTTCAATGGACCGAAAGATTTCAACCTCAACAAGAATGGATTACCATTTCCATAATTTTTGTTTTTATTCTCAGTGTTTATTTATACAAGCTGAACAAACATCAATTCAAATTTCTTTTTTCTTTTTGGGAGTCTAAAAGCTATTATAAAATATATTACAGGGAAAAGATTGGCAAACCAATCAATCTTTTTAACTTAATTTTGACACTAATCTCCTTGATTACCTTTTCACTTTTGGGTTATTTTTTTTATCAAAAAATCTTTCTGTCATTTTTGGGTGAAATCTCATTTCTTAGTTTATTTAGTGTCCTTTCAGTACTAATAATTTTTCGTTATGGTATACTAAAAGTTATTTTTCAACTTTTAAATCAACTGGAATTATTTAATCAGACCGTTTTCAAAAGCATAAGTTATTATGGGATAATCAGTCTTTATACTGTTTTCTTTTTTTCAATCTATAACTTCCGTTATAATACCTATTCAGAACTACTTTTTATTATAAGTATATTAATTTTATGTGCAGTTTTTTTGTCTCACCTATGGGTTTATTTAAGAATCATAAGAACGAACCCTCAAAGTTTAGTTTATTTAATTTTGTATCTTTGTGCTTTTAAAATGGCACCCTGGCTTTGGCTCTATAAATCAATTTATTAGACAAAAGCAAAATTAGAAGAAATATGAAAGTGAAGACTATCTTGGTTTCTCAACCTGAACCTGCAAGTGAGAAGTCTCCCTACTCTCGATTACAAGAAAAACACAAGCTTAAAATTGATTTTCGTCCTTTTATTCATGTTGAGGGTTTGTCCGCAAAGGAAGTAAGATTGCAAAAAATCAATTTTTCTAACTTTGACAATATTATTCTAACTAGCAGAAATGCTGTAGATCATTTCTTTAGAGTTACAGAAGAAATGCGTTATAAGGTTCCAGATTCTACTAAATACATTTGTCAATCTGAGGCTGTCGCCTACTACCTTCAAAAGTATGTAGTTTATAGAAAGCGTAAAATTTATGTAGGCGAAAAAAGTATCGCTGATTTAGATGCAGTTTTTAAAAAGTTTGAAAAAGAAAAGTTTTTACTTCCTTCATCAGATGTACTCAATCCCAGCATTCCTGATTGTCTTAACAAAATGGAGATAGATTGGGTCAGAGCACCCTTGTACAAAACCGTGGTAAGTGACCTTTCAGATTTGAGGGATGTCTACTACGATGTTTTGGTTTTTTTCAGTCCTTCTGGGATCGAATCTCTGTTTAAAAACTTTCCAGACTTTAAACAAAACAATACAAGAATTGCCGCCTATGGTGATGCTACAGTCCTTGCTGCGGATAAAGCAAAATTGAGAATTGATATCAAAGCACCGACTCCTGATTCACCATCTATGACTATGGCCATAGAAAAATATATCAGTAAAAACGGTAAGTAAAGAAATCAATCCTACTCCATCTTGTCTTGAAAGCTTTTCCAAATGAATGCAAGCCATCCCAATATCAATAAACTCCCTCCCAAGGGGGTGATAGGAGCCAAGAATGAAAAATCAAATGAGGTCAATTTCCCAAGACAAAGGACAAAGATACTGAAGGAAAAAAGCACAACACCCCAAACAAACAGTCTGAAAATCAAGGGATTTCTTGCTAAGGGCAGCTGTGAAAAAATCAACAGTGCCAATCCGTGATACATCATATACCGAATCCCGGTCTGAAAAGACGCTAAAACTTCTGTCGAAAAATAAGCCTTAAGCGCATGACTTGCAAAAGCACCCAAGACCACAGCCAGCAGAGCGAAACTACCTCCGGCCAAAATATATTTTCTCATAAAGTGAATGTAGCATTTAAAATATATATTCCCATTGATTAATTCATTAATTTTATTAAAACCAATAAGGTTTTTAGTTTAATTTTTAAAGATCAAAAAAAATAGATTTTGAAGACAAAAAACGAGAAAGTGCTGATTGACGGTTTGGATAAAATCATTCTTAGGGCACTGATGAAAGACGCGAGAAAGTCGATCAATGAAATCGCAAAAACCGCAGGTATATCTGGCGCAGCAGTTCATCAACGTCTTAAAAAACTCGAAAATTCAGGACTCATATCGGGTTCTCAGGTGGTTCTAAACCCCAAAATCCTGGGCTATAAAACCATGGCCTTTATCGGCATTTATTTGGACAAAGCAATGCGGAATCCAGAAGCGGTAAAACAACTCGAAAAGATTCCCGAAGTGATCGAATGTCACTATACTACTGGACATTGGAGCGTTTTGATCAAAATACTTTGTGAGGACAACGAACATTTGATGACCCTGTTAAATCACGAAATTCAAACCATAGAAGGGGTCTCTAGAACAGAAACCTTTATTTCTCTCAAACAGCAGATCAAAAGGCAAATTCAATTGTAGCAAATTATTTTAATTCTTTTTGCGGTGGATCAAGGCAAATGCGATGATGAACATTTGTAATATGCCCGAAACTCCATTGGCTGTGATAACTGCAATGCTTTCAATCAAAATCCCATAGCAGAACCAAATACAAATCCCGATAAACATAATCACATACATGGTAACCGAAACTCCACTGGCATCGCGCTTTTTCCATATTTTAAGAACCTGGGGGACAAAGGCAGTCGTCGTAAAAACAGCTGCGGTCAGTCCGATAATTTCAATTTGTAAATCACTCATCAGATGACAATATTTATGATTTTCCCTGGAACCACAATAATTTTTTTTGGGGTGGCACCATCGATTTGATCCCGTATTTTTTGTTCTTTCATCACAGCCTCCTTGATTTCCTCAACCCCCATATCCAATGATAGTTTAATGGTAAAACGCATTTTACCATTAAAAGAGACAGGATATTCTTTAGTGGTCTCTTTTACTTTGCTGGGGTCAAAGGTGGGAAAGGGCTCAAATTCAATGCTGTCGGTATGCCCCAACTGTTGCCATAACTCTTCACAAAAATGAGGAGCAAAGGGGGAAAGCAATACCAAAAGAGGTTCC